>JAEEGJ010004808.1_pt1 | contig 44325 bp, 32 predicted proteins | sample 8958761 | NCBI WGS metagenome assembly JAEEGJ01 (sample SAMN16246546, study PRJNA631951) | gut metagenome | biome: gut microbiome; feature: rumen; material: RS-attached | host: Bos | place: Iran: Karaj | collected 2018-10
ATGGGCATGGCTGTGTGGAAATAGAAGGCACCCGTCATGAGCACTTCCTCGTTCTGCTCGCCACGCTCGCAATAGGTCAGTTCAACACCGTTGTCTAACAGGAGGCTTTTAGCCTCTCCTTGAATCTTGTTTGCTTCCATATTATTGTTCTTATTAAGTTTGACGGTGCAAAGTTACGATGATTTTTGCATGGTTCTATGAACAAATACACCCTGTTTATGTGCAAATTCAACGAATTTTCGTAACTTTGCACCCAGAAAGCGGAACAATATGGTAAGAAACGTGGAATCATTGAGCAATTTGCCGCTCAGCGAGGTCGCCGGTGAACTGAATTTCATTGGCGAGCACTTCATGCTTATCCTTGACTCCAGTGTTATTCCAGGACTGATGAAGCTCGGACAGCCTTATCGGGCTTCTGACAGACGAATGATTCGGGTATTGTGTGGTTCGGCTGTCTATCGCATCAACCTTGTGGACTTCAGCCTCCGTGCTCACGACATGGTAATCCTGCCGACCGATTCAATCGTTGAGATTGAGAACGTTAGTGCCGACTATGCCGTAGAGGTGCTGGTCATATCCAGCTTGCCGGGTGTCAGTCATGACGATGCGATGCAGATACTTCCTCACGATGTCATCCACCTGTCATTAGCTGAGGACGACTGGCAACGCACCTCCGCCTATATCCGACTGATTGCCGATGAACTGCACCGTGAGTCCCCGGTCTATCCAGCCGCCAGTCACCTGATTCTGGCATTACAGTGTGACATCAACAGCCTCTGGCAACGTATGGAGAAGAGCGGTACGGCTCGCTGTCAGTCGCGCGGCGAGGAGGTGTTCGCCCGGTTTCTTGCCCTGCTCCGTGAGTATGGTATGACCCATCGCAGCATCCCATTCTATGCCGAGCGACTGGCACTCACCCCCAACCATCTGAGTGCCGTCGTGCGCCAGCAGTCAGGTTTGTCGGTCATGGACTGGATTAACCGTACCACCATCATGGAGGCCAAAATCCTGCTGAAGCATTCCACGCTGATGATGTACGAGATTGCCGACCGCCTCTGCTTTCCCGAACCAACAGCCTTCAACCGTTACTTCAAGAAACAAACCGGCATGACTCCATTAGAATACAGAGAAAACTATTAAATTCCAATTTTGCGAACAACAAACAAATACGAATATGAAAAAGGTCATTGTAATATCAACGAGCCTGCGTCACGGCTCAAACAGCGACATGCTCGCTGAGAAGTTTGTGGAAGGTGCCAAAGCCGCCGGAAACGATGTGGAGAAGATTTCGCTTGTGGGCAAGAACATCCAGTTCTGCAAGGGCTGTATGGGATGCCAAAAGCTGGGACGTTGCGTCATCAAGGACGATGTAAACGACATCATGGCCAAGGTGCTGAAGGCTGATGTCGTCTGCTGGGCAACACCTATCTATTATTACGAGATGAGCGGACAGATGAAGACGCTCATTGACCGCATGAACGCGATGTACGAGCAGGATTACCAGTTCCGTGATGTCTATCTGCTGACCACGGCTGCAGAGGATGAGCCTGAGACACCCAAGCGTGCAGAGACGGGCTTGACGGGCTGGATAGACTGCTATCCGAAGAGCCGTCTGGCAAGGACGTTGTTCTGCGGTGGTGTGAACGATGCCCGTGAGATTGAGGGCAATCCGAAACTGCAAGAGGCTTACGAATTAGGAAAGAGCATCGGCTAAAGTCCTATATGAACGAAGAGAAACGACTCCAACGGCGCAAGCGGCTGATGGACAACCGTGCCTATCAGGCGATGCAGGGCTTGACACGCTACATGGACCGCTACTATCTCGATGCGCTCATTGGAGTCATCCCTGGTTGGGGCGATGCCATTGCATTAGCCAGTGCCGTGCCGTTCGTCTATTTCTCAGCTCGTGTCATCAGGAGCGTACCGCTGACACTGGCCGTTCTCAACAATGCCCTTCGCGACGTGCTGATGGGCATGATACCCTTCTTCGTTGGCGACATCATCGACTTCTTCCACCGTGCCAACATCCAGAACATGCAGATGATACAGGGATTCGTAGACGGCGATGAAACGATGATCAGGCAGGTGAACCAGCGAGCCTTTCAGTCAGCCATCGCCCTCGTCGTCCTTCTATTGCTTATAGCCCTGATGATATGGGCACTTATCAGCTTCGGCAGCTACCTGTATTCATTGGTAGCCTCCGTATTCTAAGCAGATGACATGATGACAAAGTGACATCGTGACATTAAGGTGTTTGAACATATAGAATGAGGAGGGAAAGAAATAGTAGAAGGATTAATTAAGTAAATAATATAATAATATATTATTATATTATTCATAAAACAGCATCTAGACTGATTAAAAGTGCTTAATGTCACGTTGTCACGATGTCATTGTCACTATCCTGAATGTCTTGACAAAGAGCGCAATCGAAATAAAACACGGAAGCCCTTTGTTCGAAGCAAAGATTTTCGTACCTTTGCAAAGAATTTGAGAAGGACTCTTTAAAAATTAAACATTTATGTCAGATAAGGACAGACAAAAAAAACAATAACATTATGGAATTCAGAGCAATGAGACGCCACCGCCAGCAGCTTTCAGACGAAGAGAGCGTTGGCATCCTGAAGAAAGCCACTTCAGGCACGCTGGCACTACTGGGCGACGGAGGCTATCCCTACGCCGTACCTATCAGTTATGTCTATGACGACGACAAGCTATACTTCCACAGTGCCTTGAGCGGCCACAAGGTGGATGCCATCCGTGGTTGCGACAAGGCATCGTTCTGCGTCATTGACCAGGACTCTGTAAGGCCAGCCGAGTACACCACCTATTTCCGCAGCGTGATAGCCTTCGGACGCATCCGCATCGTTGAGGATGAATCGGAGAAGCAGGCCATCGCCCGAATGCTCGGCAACCGCTATAATCCGAACCAGGAGGAAGCCCTGCAGAAGGAACTGGAGCACGGCCTCGCCAGCATGCTCGCCATCCGTCTGGACATCGAGCACCTGACGGGCAAGGAAGCAATAGAGATGGTAAGACAAAGAGCAGAATGATGGATAGACGTACCTGTGACAGAGTATGGCTGTGCTGCACTTTATGCCTTAAACTATACATATTTATTATTTTAATGCCTATTCGGCTACACTTAGCATTAAAATCTATTAAAATTGCTTGCATTATCACACTATTTTCGAACTTATTGAAATTATTTGGAAAATAATTAGTACCTTTGCACGCAAATTTTTTAATGTACGTACAACACTCAATACAAGACTTATGACCAACAGTAACAACATTGTAGGTTCTAAAATCAAAGGAATCAGAGAATCGAAGAATCTCACCGTTGAGCAGATTTCCGAGCGTAGCGGTCTGTCAATAGACCAAATCAACTCCATAGAGACCGATCAGAATCTGCCCTCGCTGGGGCCGCTGATTAAGATAGCCCGCGCACTGGGTGTGCGGCTGGGCACATTCATGGACGACAACGATGCACTGGGCCCGGTGGTGACCCGCGCCAAAGACCGCGAAGCAGACAGCAGCATCAGCTTCTCCAACGGCTCTGCCGATGCCCGCAAGCACATGGAGTATCACCCGCTGGCTCAGCAGAAAGCCGGTCGACACATGGAGCCATTTGTCATCGACATCCATCCCACCGACAATCTCGACTACACGCTCTCTCACCACGAGGGCGAGGAGTTCATCTATGTCATGGAGGGTGAGATTGAACTGGTCTATGGCAAGGAGAAATACCAGCTGCAAGAGGGCGATACCATCTATTACGACTCTATCGTGAAGCACCATCTGCACGGAGTTCCCGGCAAGGCTGCCAAGATACTGGCAGTGGTATATATTCCATTCTAAGCAAACACTGAAAACCGAGGACCGAAGAATGGAAGCAAAAAACGTAAGACTGGATATGGCTGGCAGACCGCTGCCAGACAGAACATACCCCGCAGAGACCGGCAGCAAGGGCTATCAGCTCTACGAGCGCACGCTTGGACAATGGCTTGAGCACTGGGCAGAGACCACGCCCGACAAGGAGTATATTGTCTATTCCGACCGCAACCTGCGATTCACATGGAGCACGTTCAACGAGCGTGTGGACAATCTGGCCAAGGGACTAATGGCCATCGGCGTGAAGAAAGGCTCGAATGTCGGCATCTGGGCAACCAACGTGCCCGACTGGCTCACCTTCCTTTATGCTACAGCCAAGATCGGTGCCGTGCTGGTGACGGTGAACACCAACTACAAGCAGGCCGAACTGGAGTATCTCTGCAAGGACTCGGACATGCACACGCTGTGTATCACCGATGGTACGTGGGACTGCAACTATGTAGACATGACCTACACCATGCTGCCCGAGTTGCGCGAGTGTGAGCGCGGACATCTGAACTCAGAGCGATTCCCCTGTCTGAAGAATGTGGTATTCATCGGCATGGAGAAGTATCGCGGCATGTTCAACACCGCCGAGCTGCTGCTCCTCGGACAGAACATCGAGGACGAGGAGCTTGAACAGGCCAAGAGCCAGGTCAGCTGCCACGATGTCTGCAACATGCAGTACACGTCGGGAACCACCGGATTCCCCAAGGGAGTGATGCTGACCCACTATAATATTGCCAACGACGGCTACTTCACGGGCGAGAACATGGGATTCACCCAGGACGACAAGCTCTGCGTCTGCGTCCCCCTATTCCACTGCTTCGGTGTCGTGCTGGCCACAATGAACTGCCTGACCCACGGATGCACCGAGGTGATGGTCGAGAAGTTCGACCCTCTGGTCGTGCTCGCCTCTATCCATAAGGAGCGCTGTACGGCCGTCTACGGTGTGCCCACCATGTTCATTGCCGAGCTGGATCACCCGATGTTCGACATGTTCGACGTGTCGTGTCTGCGTACGGGCATCATGGCAGGAAGCCTCTGTCCCGTGGAGCTGATGAAGCGCGTCAGCGAGAAGATGTTCATGACCATCACCAGCGTCTACGGACTCACCGAGTCCTCGCCCGGTATGACACAGACCTGTCTGAACGACACGTTCGAGCAGCGCTGCACCACCGTGGGCCGCGACTATCCGTTTGTAGAGGTCAAGGTGCTCGACCCCGAGACCAACGAGGAGTGTCCGGTGGGTGTGCAGGGCGAGATGTGCTGCCGAGGCTTCAACGTGATGAAGGGCTACTATAAGAATCCCAAGGCCACAGCCGAAGTCATCGACGAGAACGGATTCCTGCACTCGGGCGATTTGGGCGTGAAGGACGAGAACGGATTCTATCGCATCACCGGCCGCATCAAGGACATGATTATCCGCGGTGGTGAGAACATCTATCCGCGCGAGATTGAGGAATTCCTCTATCACATGCCCGGCATCAAGGACGTGCAGGTGGCTGCCGTCCCCTCGAAGAAATATGGCGAGGCCGTAGGTGCCTTCATCATCCTGCACGAAGGCGTGAAGATGACTGCCGAGGAGGTTCAGGACTTCTGCCGGGGCAAGATAGCCCGCTACAAGATTCCCAAGTATGTGTTCTTCATCGACCAGTTCCCCCTGACTGGTTCGGGTAAGATACAGAAGTTCAAGCTCAAGGAGATGAGTCTGAAGCTCTGCGAGGAACAAGGTATCGAAGTGATATAAACAGCATACCAATAAGGTATTGATGTAATATATTGTTTTAAGGTAAGAGAAAGCAGGAATAACATGAATGTGCAAAGGGCTGGCCGTCGCGGTCAGTCCTTTCACTTACTAAACTAAACAAATACTTTATGATTTTGATTTAATGTGGTTTCAGTTGTTCTATTTTCCGACTGCAAAGGTACAGAGAAATACGGACAACGGCAATACCTAATAATGATGGTTTTTGTTACTTTTGTCGGTTATGTTGTCTTTTTTGCTGTGCCGCATAAAATATTGCACATTTTTTTTGGGATTGTGCAGAAAAGGTATTACCTTTGCACAAAATTTTGAAATTTGTGCAAAACTAGTAATGAGCGACATACCAAGTTTTAACGCCTGCATCGAGACAACCATCAAGGACAACTGGCTGCTCGACGCGCTGACAGACTACAAAGGCGCTACACTGCAGTATCACGACGTAGCCCGCAAGATTGAAAAACTCCACATCATGATGGAGGCCGCCGGTATCAGGAAAGGCGACCGCATTGCCGTGTGCGGACGCAACTCGGCTCACTGGGCGGTGGCATTCCTTGCCACGCTGACCTACGGTGCCGTAGTCGTGCCCATTCTCCACGAGTTCAATGGAGAGCAAATACATAACATTGTGAACCACTCCGAAAGTCGCCTGCTGTTTGTGGGAGACTACGTGGTGAACCAAATAGACGAGTCGGCAATGCCCCATCTGGAAGGCATCCTGAACCTGCCCGACTTCTCGCTCTACGTGTCGCACAACGAGCAGTTGACCGATGCCCGCGAACGGCTGAACGAACTTTTTGGGCGCAAATATCCCAACGCCTTCCGCCGCGAGGACGTACACTGGCACAAGGACACGGCCGAGGAGCTGTGCATGATCAACTACACCAGCGGCACCACGGGATTCTCGAAGGGCGTAATGCTGCCCTACCGCGCCATCTGGGGCAACGTAGACTTCTGCCAGAAGCGCTTAGGCGTACACATGCCGAAATTCTCGCGCACGCTGAGCATCCTGCCTATGGCCCACATGTATGGCATGTCTATGGAGTTCCTGTTCCCATTCTGTTCTGGCTATCATCTCTACTTCCTCACCCGCCTGCCGTCGCCGGCAGTCATCGCCGAGGCTTTCAAGGAGGTGTGCCCGGACGTGGTCATTGCCGTGCCGCTGATTATTGAGAAGATTATCCGTAAGCGCGTGTTCCCCAAGATACAAAGCAACGCCGTGAAGCTGCTGCTGCAGATGCCCGTCGTGTCGAAGAAGGTGAAGGAGCATATCTGTCAGGAAGTGTACAATGCCTTTGGCGGCCGCGCCTACGAGGTCATCGTGGGCGGAGCACCGCTGAATCAGGAAATAGAGCAGTTTCTGAAGAGCATCGAGTTCCCCATCACCGTGGGCTACGGCACTACCGAGTGTGCACCGCTCATCTCGTATAGCGACTATCACGACTTCGAGCCCGGTTCGTGCGGAACCGCAGTCGACCACATGGAGGTGAAGATACTGTCGGCCGACCCCATGAACACGGAGGGCGAGATAGTGACGCGCGGCATGCACGTGATGCTGGGCTACTACAAGAACGAGGAGGCCACGCGCCAGGCCATCGACCAGGACGGATGGTATCACACGGGCGACTTGGCTACGATGTCGGCCGACGGACATATCTTCATCCGCGGCCGACTGAAGAACATGCTCTTAGGAGCCAACGGGCAGAACGTCTACCCCGAGGAGATAGAGGACAGGCTTAACTCGATGACGATGGTGAGCGAAAGCCTCATCGTGCAGCGCGGCGACAAGTTGGTGGCACTGGTCTACCCCGACATGGACGAGGCCCGTAACATGGGATTCTCCCAGGAGGACCTCGAAGGCATCATGGAGCAGAACCGCCAGCAGCTGAACGACACCCTGCCCGTATACAGCCGCATACAGGACTTCGAGCTGCAGCAGCAGGAATTCATGAAGACACCTAAGAAGAGTATTAAACGTTATCTATATAAATAAGGTATTATGGAAAACTACCCCAGTTTTAACCAACTGATACAGCAGAGCATCATCGACCACTGGGACCTGGATGCACTGACCGACTACAAGGGTGCCACCTTGCAGTATCACGACGTGGCACGCAAGATTGAAAAACTGCACATCCTGTTCGAGAACTGCGGCGTGGAGCGCGGCGACAAGATAGCCCTCTGCGGGCGCAACTCCAGCCAATGGGCCGTGGCCTTTCTCGCCACACTCACCTACGGTGCCGTGGCCGTGCCCATCCTACACGAGTTCATGGCCGACCAAATACACAACATCGTCAACCACTCCGACGCTAAGTTACTCTTCGTGGGCGACCATGTGGCCACACAAATTGACCCAATGCAAATGCCCCATCTGGAAGGCATCATCAACAACCCCGACTACTCGTTGATGGTGAGCCGCACGGACAAGCTGACCTACGCTCGCGAACATCTGAACGAGCTTTACGGAAAGAAATTCCCCAAATACTTCCGCAAGGAGCACGTACATTATTATATAGAGGAGAACGGAGACGAGCTGGCGCTCATCAACTACACCTCTGGCACCACGGGATTCTCGAAGGGCGTAATGATCCCCTACCGCGCCATCTGGTCGAACTACGACTTCGCAGAGCACGTATTGGGAAAAATCATCAAGCCCGCCGACCGCATCATCTCCATCCTGCCCATGGCACACATGTACGGCATGGCCTTCGAGTTCATCTTCGAGTTCCTGCACGGCTGCCACGTCTACTACCTCAACCGTGTGCCCTCTCCGGCCATCATCGCACAGGCCTTTGCCGACATCAAGCCCAAGATTATCATCGCCGTGCCGCTGGTCATTGAGAAGATTATCCGCAAGAAGGTGTTCCCCAAGATACAGAACAACCGCATGCGGCTGCTGCTGGCCATGCCCGTGATCTCGAAAAAGGTAAGGGAGATGATCTGCCAGGAGGTGGTGAAAGCCTTCGGAGGCGAACTGTACGAAGTCATCATCGGCGGAGCAGCCTTCAATCAGGAGGTGGAGGCATTCCTCAAGAAGATTGAGTTCCCCTACACCGTAGGCTATGGTGCCACCGAGTGCGCACCTATCATCTGCTACCGCGACTGGCAGACCTTCGTACAAGGTTCCTGCGGACAGGAAGCCTACCACATGAAGGTGAAGATCAACTCGACCAACCCCGCCGAGATTCCCGGCGAGATACTGGCCAAGGGTCCCAACGTGATGCTGGGCTACTATAAGAACGAGGAGGCCACGCGCGAGACCATCGACAAGGACGGTTGGTATCACACCGGCGACTTGGGCACCATGGACTGGGAGGGCAACGTCTTCATCAACGGCCGCTCGAAGAACATGCTCCTGGGTCCCAACGGGCAGAACATCTATCCCGAGGAAATCGAGGACAAGCTCAACTCGATGACGATGGTCGTAGAGAGCGTCGTGGTGCAGCGCGATACCAAGCTCGTAGGACTGGTCTATCCCGACTACGACGAAGCGAAGAACATGCGATTCAACGACGACGACATCCGCAACATCATGGAGCAGAACCGCCAGCAGCTGAACGAGACCCTACCCGCCTACGAGAAAATAGCAGAAATAGAGATACGCAAGGAGGAGTTCGAGAAGACACCCAAGCGAAGCATCAAACGATTTATGTACAAATAAGAAAAGAAACATGGCGAGGAAAAATTTCCTCGCTTTTCTTTTGTAGTTTAGCGAATTCTTATTACCTTTGCGGTGCCGTAGGAGGAAGCCCTCATCGTCAAAGGGTACCTGCGGAAAGATAAATTGCATAGGAATATGAAAGTAATGAAATTCGGCGGAACGTCCGTAGGTTCCGCAAAAAGCATTCTAAGCTTAAAGAAAATCGTGGAGACAGAGGCTCGGACCCAACCTGTCGTAGTAGTGGTGAGCGCGCTGGACGGCATCACCGACAAACTGATTGCCATCTCCGAGTTGGCCCTCAAGGGTGACAAGCGCTATCGCGATGAGTTCGATGGTATTGTAGAGCGTCATCATCAGATGATAGACACCATCATCACCGACCCCAAGAAACGTGAAGACTTATTCAAGCGGGTAGACTCACTGTTTGAGCAGCTGAAGAGCATCTTCTACGGTGTCTACCTTATTCACGACCTGAGCCGCAAAACCCAGGATGCCATTGAGTCGTATGGCGAACGCCTGTCGTCGAACATTGTTGCCTCACTGGTAAAGAACGGCGTGCGCATGAACAGCCGCGACTTCATCCGCACGGAAAAGAAGAACGGCCACCACACGCTGGATGCCGAACTTACGACCCAACTCGTCAAGGAAGCCTTCTCCACCATCTATGGCGACTCAGCCGCAACCAACAAAACCATTGCCGTAGTGCCCGGATTCATCGCCCGCGACCGCGACACCCACGAAACAACCAACCTGGGACGCGGCGGCAGCGACTATACCGCTGCCATCATCGCCGCAGCGCTCGATGCTGACGTATTGGAGATATGGACCGATGTCGACGGATTCATGACTGCCGACCCGAAGGTCATCAAGACGGCCTACACCATCAACGAACTGTCGTACACTGAGGCCATGGAGCTGTGCAACTTCGGTGCCAAGGTCATCTACCCGCCCACGATTTACCCCGTCTGTGTAAAGAACATCCCCATCAAGGTCAAGAATACCTTCAATCCGGAACATCCCGGAACCCTCATTAAGGACCATATAGAGAACGACCAGAAGCCCATCAAGGGCATCTCAAGCATCAAGGGCACCACACTGATTACCGTCACCGGACTGTCGATGGTGGGTGTCATCGGTGTCAACCGCCGCATCTTCACCACATTGGCCAACAAGGGCATCTCCGTATTCATGGTCAGCCAGGCCTCATCGGAGAACTCGACCTCCATCGGTGTGCGCGACGAGGATGCAGAGGCAGCACGTGAGGCCCTCAATCAGGAGTTTGCCAAGGAGATTGAGACTGGAGCCATGTTCCCCATGCTCGTGGAGAGCGGACTGGCCACCATCGCCATCGTAGGCGAGAACATGAAGCAGACACCAGGCATCGCCGGAAAACTGTTCGGCACACTGGGACGAAGCGGCATCTCGGTCATCGCATGCGCTCAGGGTGCATCCGAGACCAACATCTCGTTCGTGGTAGACGGACGCTTCCTGCGAAAGTCGCTCAACGTGCTACACGACTCCTTCTTCCTGTCTGAATACAAGGTGCTCAACCTCTTCATCTGCGGCATCGGCACCGTAGGAGGCATGTTGCTCGAACAAATCCGCACACAGCAGCAGTTCCTCATGCAGTCGCGCCGACTGAAACTCAACGTAGTAGGCATCTCGGATGTCGACAATTTTGTGCTTGACCGCGACGGCATCGACTTGAACAACTACGAGCAGACACTGCGCGCAGGCTATCCCGCCAATACCGACCACATGCGCGACGAGATAGTAAAGATGAACATCTTCAACAGCGTCTTCGTCGACTGTACCGCCAGCAAGCAGATAGCCATGCTCTACCAGACATTCCTTGAGCATAACATCAGCGTGGTTGCTGCCAACAAGATAGCCGCCTCCAGCGACTACGACAGCTATATCAAACTGAAGCAGACGGCACGCGACCGCGGCGTATGGTTCCGCTACGAGACCAACGTAGGTGCCGGATTGCCCATCATCGGAACTATCAACGACCTTTGCAACTCGGGCGATAAGATACTGAAAATCGAGGCTATCTTGAGCGGTACGCTCAACTTTATCTTCAACGAGATTGCGGCCGACGTGCCCTTCTCGGAGACCGTGCGCCGAGCCAAGGAGCAGCGCTACTCGGAACCCGACCCGCGCATCGACCTCAGCGGCACAGACGTCATCCGCAAACTGGTAATCCTCACCCGCGAGGCAGGATACAAAGTGGAACAGGCTGACGTGGAGAAGCATCTCTTCGTGCCCGACGACTACTTCGAGGGTTCGCTCGACGACTTCTGGAAACGACTTCCGGAGCTCGATGCCGACTTTGAGGCACGACGCAAAGTGCTCGAGGCCGAAGGCAAGCGCTGGCGCTTCGTCGCCACAATGGAAGCCAGCGGTGACGAGCAGGGATCATTCAAGACTAGCGTGGCACTGAAAGAGGTGCCGCAAGATCATCCCTTCTATCCCCTCGAAGGCTCCAACAACATCGTACTGCTCACCACCGAGCGCTATAAGGAGTATCCGATGCTCATCCAGGGCTACGGAGCAGGAGCAGCAGTGACGGCAGCCGGAGTATTTGCTAACATCATGTCTATTGCAAACATCTGATGAAGCACATTATTATATTAGGCGACGGCATGGCTGACCACAAGGTAGCAAGCCTGGGCAATAAGACTCTGTTGCAATATGCCCGACCGCAATATATGAATCAGTTGGCTCGTGAAGGACGTACGGGCCGACTGATTACCGTTCCCGAAGGATTCCCGCCGGGGTCAGAGGTGGCCAACACCGCCATTCTGGGCTACGACCTGAATAAGGTGTACGAAGGGCGCGGACCGTTGGAGGCTGCCAGCATCGGCTACGACATGGCCGACGACGACATGGCTATCCGCTGCAACATCATCACTCTGGAGGACGACAAGATTATCACCCACAACGGCGGCAATTTAAAGACAGAGGATGCGCGTGTGCTCATCCAATATCTTAACGACCAGCTGGCAGCACCCATCAACCGCGAGCAGGGCTGCGAGCGTGTGAAGTTCGTCACAGGCATCCAGTATCGCCATCTGTTGGTCATCAAGGGTGGCAACAAGCACATCGTCTGCGCCCCACCCCACGACCATCCCAACGAGCCTTGGCGCCCCCTCTTAGTAAAGCCTGCCCCCGCGGACGCTGCCGTCGATTCAGCCCCTGTGCCCGCTGATTCTCCTGCAGGTTTCCGTCTCTCTCCCAAGCAAACCGCCGACCTCCTCAACACCCTCATTCTCAAGTCCCAGGAGCTGCTGTCCGCGCATCCCTACAACCTCGAGAAAGCCCGCCTCGGCGAGCGCCAGGCTAACAGCATCTGGCCCTGGAGCGGCGGCTACCGCCCGGAAATGCAGACGCTGATGCAGCAATATCCACAAGTCAAGAGCGGAGCCGTCATCTCGGCGGTAGACCTGATCCAAGGCATCGGCCGATATGCCGGCCTGCGCATCATCAAGGTGCCGGGAGCCACCGGGCTGGCCAACACCAACTACGAAGGAAAGGCACAGGCAGCTATCGACGCCCTAAAGACGGACGATTTTGTCTTCGTCCACGTCGAGGCCACCGATGAAGCCGGCCACGACGGTGATATAGACCTGAAACTCAAGGCCATCGACTATTTAGATAAACGACTGATTAAACCCATCCTCGATGCCATCGTACAGATGGACGAGCCCGTGTGCATAGCCATTCTACCAGATCACCCCACTCCCGTAGAAATGCGTATTCACGTCAACGAGCCCGTTCCTTTCATCATCTGGCACAAGGGTATTGAGTCCGATGAGGTACAGCAGTACGACGAAGAGTCATGCGTCAGCGGAAGCTACGGACTGCTGCGCCTGAATGAATTTATGAACGAACTGATGAAAATAGATTAGGCTTATGAAATATTACAGCACCAATGGGCAGGCGCCCATAGTCGACCTCAAGAAGGCGGTAGTGAAAGGCTTGGCCGAAGACCGTGGCCTGTATATGCCTGAAGAGATATACAAGCTGCCCAGACAGTTCTTCGACGACATTGAAACGATGAAGTTCCAAGATATTGCCTACAACGTAGCCAGCAATTTCTTTGGCGACGATGTCGACGGCGATGCCCTGCAGGACATTGTGTACGACACGCTCTCGTTCGACTGTCCCGTCGTCAAGGTCACCGACAACATCTATGCCCTGGAGCTCTTCCACGGGCCTACGCTGGCATTCAAGGATGTGGGTGCCCGTTTCATGGCGCGGCTATTGCGCTATTTTACTAGTACAACTAGTGGAACTAGTATTACTAGCACTACTAGCAAGCCCATCAACGTGCTGGTAGCCACCAGCGGCGATACCGGCAGTGCCGTAGCCAACGGCTTCCTCGGTGTGGAGGGCATCCATGTCTATGTGCTCTATCCCAAAGGGAAGGTTAGTCCCATACAGGAATGCCAGTTCACGACCCTGGGCAAGAATATCACCGCCATCGAGGTGGATGGCGTGTTCGATGACTGCCAAGCATTGGTGAAGTCGGCATTCATGGATGCCGAACTGAACCAGCACATGAAGCTGACATCGGCCAACTCCATCAATGTGGCACGCTTCCTGCCCCAGGCATTCTACTATTTCAATGCCTATGCCCGCATGAAGGCCTTAGGCAAGGCCGACGAGCTGGTGATGTGCGTGCCCTCGGGTAACTTCGGCAACATCTGCTCCGCCCTGTTTGGCCACGAGATGGGACTGCCCATCAAGCGTTTCATCGCTGCCAACAACGCCAACGACATCTTCTATAAATACCTGCAGACAGGCAAATACGAGCCCAAGGCCAGCATACAGACCCTGGCCAACGCAATGGATGTGGGCGACCCGTCGAACTTTGCCCGTATCCTGAACCTCTACTCGAAGAACGGCCAGCGCAATGCCGAGGAGACCCACCAGGCCATCACCAGCCTAATTAGCGGCGCCACCTATAGCGACGACCAGATTCGCAAGACCATGCAGCAGTGCTACGAGGAGACGGGCTATGTGCTCGACCCACACGGAGCCTGCGGCTACCAGGCACTGAAGGACGGACTGAAGCCTGGCGAGATCGGTGTGTTCTGCGAGACGGCTCATCCGGCCAAGTTCAAGGAGAAGGTAGACGACATCCTGGGTACGGACATTGAGATTCCCGCGCGCCTGAAGGCATTTATGGAGGGCGAGAAGCAGAGTGTTGCCATGAGCAAGGATTTTGCCGACTTCAAGGCCTATCTGATGCACCAGTAAGTCGGAGAGACTACAGAAGAAGAAGGGTGCAGAATGAAGTGAAACGTTAAAAAACTGCAAGGAGCTTGCAAATTCTTCATTCTTCATTCTTCTTTCTACATTAAATATCGTATCTTTGCATGCACTAAAAAAACAAACTCTTATAAAACATAACAGTAATATGAAACCGTTAAACAAACATTTTGCTCCGAAGAGCGTTATGCCTGAAAAGGTGATTCAGTTTGGTGAGGGTAATTTCCTCCGTGCATTCGTTGATTGGATTATCTGGAACATGGACCAGAAGACCAACTTCAACGGTAGCGTCGTAGTGGTACAGCCCATTGATAAGGGTATGGTGGAATGGCTGAACGGCCAGGACTGCTTGTATCACGTTAATCTACAGGGCCGCGAGAACGGCAAGCCCGTGAACACGCTGGAGCGTATCGATGTCATCAGCCGTGCGCTGAACCCCTACACTCAGAACGATGCCTTCATGGCACTGGCCGACCAGCCCGAGATTCGTTTCGTAATCTCAAACACCACAGAGGCCGGTATCGCTTTCGACCCCGCCTGCAAACTGGAGGATAAACCTGCCTCTTCGTATCCCGGCAAGCTGGTTCAGCTGCTGTATCGCCGCTGGCAGACCTTCAACGGCGACCCCACGAAGGGACTCATCATCTTCCCCTGCGAGCTGATCTTCCTCAATGGCCACGTGCTGAAGGACTGCATCAACAAATACATCGAACTGTGGCAGCTGCCTGCTGACTTCAAGAAGTGGTTCGACGAGTGCTGCGGCGTATATGCCACCCTCGTTGACCGTATCGTTCCCGGATTCCCCCGCAAGGAGATTGCCCAGATTCAGGAGAAGGTGGGCTATCGCGACAATCTTGTCGTACAGGCCGAGAACTTCCACCTGTGGGTCATCGAGGCTCCGAAGGAAGTGGCCAACGAGTTCCCCGCCGACAAGGCTGGCCTGCACGTGCTGTTCGTGCCCTCAGAGGAGCCCTACCACAAGCGTAAGGTGACGCTGCTGAACGGTCCGCACACTGTGCTGAGCCCTGTTGCCTTCCTGAGCGGTGTCAACATCGTTCGCGATGCCTGCAACCACGAGGTCATCTCGAAGTATATCCACAAGGTACAATTCGACGAGCTGATGCAGACCCTCGACCTGCCGATGGAAGAGTTGGAGAAATTTGCAGGTGATGTGTTGGAGCGCTTTGACAACCCGTTTGTCGATCATCAGGTGACCAGCATCATGCTGAACTCATTCCCCAAGTTCCAGGCTCGCGACCTGCCCGGTGTAAAGACCTATCTGGAGCGCAAGGGCGAGCTGCCTAAGGGTCTGGTATTCGGTCTGGCTGCCATCATCACCTACTACAAGGGTGGCAAGCGTGCCGACGGAGTGGAAATTGTTCCCAACGACGACCAGAAGATTATGGACCTGCTGAAGGATCTGTGGGCTACCGGCGATACGCAGAAGGTTACCGACGGCGTGCTGGGCGCAGAGTTCATCTGGCAAGAGGACCTGAACAAGGTGAAGGGTCTGAACGCAATGGTAAAGCAGTACCTCGACCTCATCCAGGAGAAGGGTATGCTCGATGCTGTGAAGACTATTCTGTAAGTTATTTAGGAATTGCTGATAAGAAAAATGGGCCGACCATTTGGTTGGCTCACTTTTTTTTCGTACCTTTGGACGCTCAAATAAAAACAGAATATTAAGGTACGCGCATGAGTGACTATATCGAGATAAAAGGTGCAAGGGTCAATAATCTGAAGAACATCAATGTGAAGATTCCTCGCAACCAGTTGGTTGTGGTGGCAGGTGTATCTGGAAGCGGCAAATCGTCGCTGGCATTCGACACACTTTATGCCGAAGGGCAGTGCCGATATGTAGAGAGCCTCTCGAGCTATGCCCGCCAGTTTCTTGGACGAATGAACAAGCCTGAGTGCGACTTTATCAAGGGCATTCCACCCGCTATAGCCATAGAACAGAAGGTTATCTCGCGCAACCCCAGAAGCACGGTAGGCACTACCACGGAAATATACGAATACCTGCGGTTGCTTTTTGCCCGCATCGGCAGGACCTATTCGCCCATCAGCGGACAGGAAGTGAAGAAACATTCGACGGAGGATATTATAGCGTGTACGCGCCAGTATGCCCCAGGCACGAAATATGTGGTGATGGCTCCCATCCATCTGACTGAAGGCCGCACGATGGAACAGCAACTGAAGCTATATCTGCAAAACGGATATGCCCGCATGTCCGTCAATGGAAATATCGTGCGAATAGACGACTATCTGGCCGAAAGCCAAGAGCCCGAATCCAGTAGCCAGCAACTCTACCTGGTGATAGACCGCCTGTCGGTGGACGATGCCAAGGATGTCGTCTCGCGACTGGTAGACTCCTCTGAAACGGCATTCTATGAGGGTAATGGCGAATGCAGGCTGATGTTCCTGCCTTCAAATATCTGTTACGACTTCTCCATGCGCTTCGAGGCCGACGGTATGACCTTTGAGGAGCCCAGCGACCAGCTTTTCTCGTTCAACTCGCCAGTAGGAGCCTGCCCGGAATGTCAGGGTTTTGGAAAAATCATCGGCATCGACGAGCATCTGGTCATTCCCAATTCTACGCTGTCAGTCTATGAAGGCTGTGTGGTGTGCTGGCACGGAGAGAAGATGAAGATGTGGAAAGAGGAGTTCTGCCGTCGGGCAGCCCAAGACGACTTCCCCATCTTCGAGCCTTACTACAACCTGACACAGAAGCAGAAAGACCAGCTGTGGCACGGCCTGCCGTCGGAACGCGGCAAGGACATCCACGACAAGGTGTGTATCGACGCGTTCTTCCAGATGGTTACCGAGAGCCAGTACAAGATACAATACCGGGTCATGCTGTCGCGCTATCGGGGCAAGACTACCTGTCCGAAATGTCACGGTACACGACTCAAACCTGAGGCTGACTATGTGAAGATTGGCGGTCGCAGCATCACCGACCTGGTACAGATGCCCATCGTCAATCTAAAACAATGGTTCGACCAGCTTGAACTGTCGGAACAAGAGAGGAAGATAGGCAAACGATTGCTTACAGAAATCAATTCCCGACTGCAGTTTCTACTTGACGTCGGTCTCGGTTACCTGACACTGAACCGCATGTCGAACTCGCTCAGTGGGGGCGAGAGCCAGCGTATCAACCTGACGACTTCGCTGGGTTCTTCGCTGGTAGGATCTCTGTATATCCTGGACGAACCAAGTATCGGTCTGCACTCACGGGATACCGACAGGCTCATCAAGGTGCTGAAGGAACTACGTGATATAGGCAATACGGTAGTCATCGTCGAGCACGATGAAGAGATCATGCGCGCTGCCGACTATCTGATAGATGTCGGTCCGGACGCAGGACGGCTGGGCGGCGAAATCGTCTTTGAAGGTACAGCGCAGGACATCAACAAACAATCGCTGGAGAAATATCCCCAAAGCTACACCGTCCGCTATCTTACGCACACCGACCAGATACCCGTACCCAAAAGCCGTCGCCCCTGGAACCAGAAGATCACGATAAAGGGCGCACGCATGAACAATCTGAAAGGTATAGATGTCGACTTCCCCCTGAATGTGATGACAGTGGTTACCGGCGTTTCCGGCAGTGGCAAGTCGTCTTTGGTAAAAGGCATTCTCTACCCTTCCCTGAAGCGACACCTTGGCGAGGTGTATGACGCACCGGGCGAATACATGGGACTGGCCGGTGATTACGAAGCCATCAGGCACGTGGAGTTTGTCGACCAGAATCCGATAGGCAAGTCAACACGCTCGAACCCGGCAACCTACGTGAAAGCGTATGATGCCATCCGCGACCTGTTTGCCGACCAGCCGCTGTCCAAGCAGATGAACTTCACCTCCCAGTATTTCTCGTTCAATGCCGACGGCGGCCGGTGTGACGAGTGCAAGGGTGCCGGTGTTATCACCGTGGAGATGCAGTTTATGGCCGACCTCGTCCTGCAGTGCGAAGCCTGTCACGGGCACCGCTTCAAGCGCGACATCCTGGATGTGCGCTACGAAGGCAAGAACATTGACGACGTGCTGAACATGACCATTACGGAGGCCATCGAGTTCTTTGGCGCACATGGACAGAAGACGATAGTCAACCGGCTGAAGCCCCTCGAAGACGTAGGACTGGGGTATATCAAGCTGGGACAGAACTCGGCTACACTCTCGGGCGGTGAAAACCAACGCGTGAAGCTGGCCTATTTCATCGGACAAGAGAAACAGGAGCCTACCTTGTTTATATTTGACGAACCGACCACAGGACTTCATTTCCACGACATAGAGCGACTGCTTGCTTCCTTCAATGCGTTGATAGAGCGAGGGCATTCCATTCTGATTGTCGAGCACAACATGGAAATCATCAAATGTGCCGACTATATCATAGACATGGGCCCCGACGGAGGTGACGGCGGAGGACAGCTTGTTGCTTGCGGAACTCCCGAACAAATAGCCGCTAACGGGAAGAGTCTGACAGGAAAATTCCTAAAAGACAAACTTTAAGGCAAAAAGATTTGGCGGTTACGGAAAAAAGTATTACCTTTGCACTCGCTTTCGAGCAAGAGTTCTTTGAAAGGTTGCCGATATGGCTCAGTTGGTAGAGCAACGCATTCGTAATGCGTGGGTCGCCGGTTCGAGTCCGGCTATCGGCTCACTTCCTTCTTAACAAGAGTCAGAGTAATATCTGACTCTTTTGATTTTACGCTGCACCTCCCATTCTACATCCATCAAATGCAGAAAGGACAGAGGCAGAAGCTAAGATCCCAACCCAGAACGACATGCGGCGGAATTAGCTCAGTTGGTAGAGCATTGGCTTCCCAAGCCGAGGGTCGCGGGTTCGAGTCCCGTATTCCGCTCCAACAGAAAAGGGTGAAAAAGAAAAAAATGAAGGAAGAGTGAAAAAAAAACCGAGAAAAATTTGCAGGGTTCAAAAAATAGTTGTACCTTTGCACCCGCAATCAAGGAGATAACCCCACGGTTTCTAACTCCAGGTCCTCAAGGAAGGATGGGTGAGTGGCTGAAACCAGCAGTTTGCTAAACTGCCGTACGGGTTCCCGTACCGGGGGTTCGAATCCCCCTCCTTCCGCACCGAGGGGATTTCTCTAAGAGCGCACCTAACGTTGGTCGATTCATCTAATGGTTAGGATACAAGATTCTCAATCTTGGCATAGGGGTTCGATTCCCCTATCGACTACAAAGAAGGCTCTGAGGAGTCTTCTTTTTTTGTTTACAGCATTCGTTTCGATTTCTTTACTTCCCGTCATTTGATTTCTTTACATTTACGCGCAGTCAATCGTTTGCGCATACTTTAACTTAAAGATTCTGAAGGATTGTGTGTTTGTGTGGGCACACAGAAAAATAATTAGTAAATTCATAAAAAAAAGTTTGGTTGTTAACTAAATTTTATGTAAATTTGCATCGTTATCCTGAAAACAATCTTTTTACCTTAAAAAAGGCTAATACCTATTGAAGATATGAAGCGATTGCCTGTGAGGGTCATCGCTTTATTTTTTTGGAGTTTTATTTGGTGGATTCAAAGATTTTTCGTACCTTTGCGCCCGATTTAGTCCGTGGTGGCTCAAAGAAGTTGTTGCAGACTGCAGCACGCCACGCGGAAAAACCCGTTAAACAATAATAAACAATGTACGCAATTGTAGAAATCAACGGTCAGCAGTTCAAGGCTGAGCAGGGCAAAAAGCTCTTCATCAACCACATGAAAGATGTGGAGTCTGGCAAAACTGTTGAATTCGACAAGGTACTGCTTGTCGACAATGAAGGTTCAGTACAGGTAGGCGCACCTACCGTGAGTGGTGCAAAGGTAGTATGCGAAGTGGTAAATCCACTCGTAAAGGGTGAGAAGGTAATCGTTTTCAAGATGAAGCGTCGTAAGGACTCTCGCAAGCGTAACGGTCATCGTCAGCAGTACACCCAGGTAGAAGTTAAATCAGTAATTGCTTAAACGTAGGAGGAACAAGAAATGGCACATAAAAAAGGTGTAGGTAGTTCTAAGAACGGTCGCGAGTCAGCAGCTCAGCGACTTGGCATTAAGATTTTCGGTGGCCAGAAGGTTGTTGCAGGCAACATTATCGTTCGCCAGCGTGGCTCTAAGCACAATGCAGGCAACAATGTGGCAATGGGTAAGGACGATACGCTCTATGCTCTGTGCGACGGAACAGTTGAGTTCCGCAGAGGCAGACACGACAAGAGCTATGTATCAGTAGTTCCTGAAGCATAACGCCGAATAGTAACAAACAAAATTTATTCCAAACAAACAATAAAAAGGGTATCCCGAACGGGGTGCCCTTTTTACTTCAGGAGAATGAGTTAACTCAAATCATCGATTGAGTTAACTCAAACGATCAATCGAGTTAACTCACAGTTTTCAACAGCCTGATGGATATGCTGATTCGGTAATCGCAATTTTTACTGCTGGTATAGATACAATAAAAAATTGATTGTCTCACGACAACCAATCTTTCAAATTAACCTTAATAATCTAATACCATGAAAAACACACTTGCAAAGTTAGGAAAAAATTTGTTTCGTGCAAATTATTATGGCATAAATTATTCTATATTTAATTGTTATTAACAAAAACCCCATTCCAATTAAAGGTTATTGACGTTTTTGGATATTCTTTCTGTTCCTCATTAGCCGGTGCGTCTAGCTTACCAACGCTCTCAAGTGTCAGGGTGTCGGCCTCGTCGGTGAGCGTAGCAACATACATTTGGTTGGTGGGCCACTGGATATAGTCGGCAGCGTTCAGAGGTTTCCATTTCAGGGTATAGAAACTGACCGCGCTCTCTTGGATGTCCTTGCCGAAGGTTCTCACCATGCAAATGATATGGTTGGCGCTGTCGACGGGCTCGCTCACGGGCAGCAGCTTCATGGAAACGGCGGAAGCCTCGTTGAGCCTGATGGACAGAAAGCGGTCGGTCAACTGTAGCATCCGACTCTTTCCCCCCAGCGTGTTCGTAACTTCGGCATTCATATGAGAGTCGATGAAGTCGATGAAGTCCAACCGATTGTTTTCAGTCAGATAGACGAGAATGGAGTCAGGCATCTGTTTGAATGCCTCGCGCATGGACACCTGCTGTCCCATCGTATCGAGCGAGATGAATAAAAGTAGGAATATAACTATTTTCTGCATGTTTACCTTTTAGCTACGTATTTTTATGTTTTAGAAAGCTGCATCATCATCACCGCAGAGAGTCCCGCCGTCTCCGTTCGCAGGCGGCTCTTGCCGAGGTGAACAGACTGGTATCCCTGCCTGACCGCTTCTTGGACCTCGGCCAGCGAGAAATCACCCTCCGGCCCGATCAACACCGTCGCAGGCTCCGATGGCGGCAACTTGCGCAGTTCGTCGAAAAGATAAGTCCGGGGAATCTCTTCATAGCAATGGGCAATAAACTTGTGTCCCTGCCGCGGCTGAAGCATAAAATCCTTGAAGGACACCATATCGTTGAGCTGCGGTTTCCAAGCCTTGTGACTTTGTTTGACGGCCGAGACGACAATCTTGTCCGCACGCGGAATCTTGACAATGCGGCGCTCCGAGAACTGACAATTAAGGAACGAAATCTCGTCGACACCAATCTCTACCGCTTTTTCTATCATCCACTCCATGCGGTCCATGAGTTTAGTAGGAGCAATGGCCAGATGGATATGCCCAGGCCATTGCCGCGGTTGCGGGATGATTTCCTTGATCTCATAGAGGCAATGCTTGATATGGGCCAACGTCACTTCTGCCCGATAATAATTCCCCTGCCCGTCCATCAGCATAATCTCGTCACCCGTCGACAACCGCAGCACACGCAGCGCATGCATGGCTTCCTCGCCAGGCAACTCGTTGCCTGATGCGGCATCGGGAGCATAGAAGAACCTTACCTCCTTCATTTCTTCTCTGGTTTGAAGACCAAAGCAAAGGCAACGCCGACTATGAGAGCAAAGGAGGCAAAGACAAACCAGCAGGTCTGCCAGTCGCCTTCCAGAAATCCGTTTTCCCAATGGCAGAAGCTATTGACGACCTCGCCGGCAGCCAGCGTACCGATAGTGGCACCGATACCATTGGTCATCATCATAAACAATCCCTGCGCCGAGGCCTTGACCGACGGTTCGCACTCCTGGTCGACAAAGATACCGCCCGAGACATTGAAGAAGTCGAAGGCAACTCCATAGACGATGCATGAAAGAATGAAGAAGATGACTCCCGGCATGGCAGGATTGCCGATGCCGAAGAATCCGAACCGGAACACCCAGGCAAACATCGACATAAGCATCACAACCTTGATGCCGAAGCGCTTCAGGAAGAAGGGGATCATCAGTATACAGAGCGCCTCGCTGATTTGCGAGATCGAACTCAGCAGCGTGGCATTGTTGGCGGCAAAGGTGTCGGCATATTCGGGTACACCCTTGAAGCTGGTGATAAAGGGACCGGCAAAGCCATTCGTAACCTGCAGACACATACCCAGCAATGCCGAGAAGATAAAGAACAAAGCCATCTGGCGGCGCTTGAACAGCCGGAAAGCATTCAAGCCCAGGCTCTCGGCCAGCGAAATCGTGCCCTCCTTCTTCTCTATCTTGCATGCCGGCAGACAATAGAGACAATACAGGCAAAGCACCAGACTGAGAATGCCCGACACAAAGAACTGCATATAGGTGTACTGGAACTTATGCGCATTATCTGCCAGCGTCATCGTAAATGCTCCGTCTTCCCATACGGCACAGTTGACGAACCACATGGTGACGATGAAGCCAACCGTTCCCAAGACACGGATGGGAGGGAAATCCTTCACGGTGTCACCGCCGTTGTTCTTCAGAATAGTAAATGCTGTAGTGTTCGACAGCGCTATGGTAGGCATGAAGAAAGCCACGCTCAGCGTATAGAGTGCTACAAACATCGACTTGTCGGCAATCTCGTTTCCAAAGCCCGCTTCGACACCCATCATCCAGCATCCAAGCATGAATCCTCCTGCCAGCAGGTGACAGAGTCCCAATAAGCGCTGTGGCTGAATATACTTATCGGCCACGATGCCCATCAACGTTGGCATAAAGATGCTCACAATGCCCTGAATGGCATAGAACCAGCTGATCTTGTCGCCAAGTCCAGCTATGCCTAAATAGTTTCCCATACACGTGAGGTAGGCACCCCACACGGCGAACTCCAAGAAGTTCATTACCGCTAAACGCACTTTCAGATTCATCGTTTCTACTGTTTTTACATTATTGGTTGTCCTTGATAATAAGCTCTCACCTTGTCATCGTCTGGGCTTTGCGTCAGCACTACCCGCCCCTGAAACCACTCGGTGAAGGGGAGTTCCTGTTGAAGGGGGTATAGTTTTGTCACGCAGCCCTCCGACAGTTCTATTACGTACCGAGTCAGGCAGTTCCCGTCGGGGGTGATCACCTCGTTGGAGGCTATCCTTCTCGACGGCCGTAGAGTCCTTTTCATTCTGTACACTCTTGTTATGAAATCTTATAAGCTGTATCTGGCTGACAAACATCATCTTGCGGGTCACGTCGTCTGGGTCGTTACCCTGTCCGAGATAGATAAAGCCACGCATTTCCTTCAGCCTGTTCTCATTATTGGCAGGAATGCGTATCTGCGACAAGCCCGGCACTGAGACATGGTTCACCGTCTGGATGATGCTGTCGCCCTCATATTTGGTCATGAAGCACACTACGGCATCCTTCATGCCATTCTGCCAGATGAAGTCCGTCGTAAACTGGAACATAAAGGAGTCGCCCTTATGGAAGGCGGTGTCTACCTTGACCGCAAAGTCGTAGCGATTCATCAAAGGCTTAGGAATAAGCATCAAGTCGGACACTCCCTTCCAAATATTCGCCGTATCGCCCGTAGTACTATACTGCGAGTATCGCCCGATTTCGCCCACCTGTGCACCCAGCGACTTAGCCTCGTCAGCAAGCCGTTCGTTCACTTCGCTATAGATTTTCTTCAAGCGGTCAATATGCGAATAGTAGTAAACCAGCGACGAGTCGAATTCAGCCTCCGTCACCTCATACTTCTTCAACACAGCCAGGAAGTTCCTTGTCTTCTCAAACTCGCCCTCAGTCCCAGGATGATCAACTTTGGCCATTGCCTGCGCCAGATGATAGTCATAGAGTATATCCTCCATATCGCCCGGCTGGATAACATCAGAAGGTACCGACGGCGTACAAGCCATCAGCAACAGCAGTCCCAATGCTACCCATAGACTACGCTTCATCCTTCTGCTCTCCTTTCTTTAATGACAGTTCGCCTATCTCCTGCCTGTAAAAAAGCAGCAACAGCACTACTCCCACCGATATGGCCGAGTCGGCAAAATTGAAGATGGGGCTGAAGAAAACATAAGGTTGTCCTCCCACCCAAGGCATCCATTGCGGCCAAGTGGTAGTGATGATGGGGAAATAGAACATATCGACCACCTTGCCCATCAGGAAGGGAGCATAGCCAGTTCCAAAAGGTACAAAGTAAGATGTGTAATACTCAGAGCTGGCATTGAAGATGAGTCCGTAGAAAGCCGAGTCGAAGATGTTGCCGGCAGCTCCTGCCAACACCATCGACAGACAGACAATGTATCCCCATCGGGTTTGCTTCTGTGCCTGTTGCCAGATGTAGTAGCCCAGCAGGCCGACAGCAACCACTCTGAACAGCGAGAGCACCAGCTTGGAGCCTATCTCCATGCCGTAGGCCATGCCATTGTTCTCGATGAATACAATCTTAAACCACGACAGGATCTCTATCTGCTCGTGGAGCGTCATGTGGGTCTTCACCCAAATCTTGATAACCTGGTCGATGACGAGGATGGCCAGCACTATCAGTACGGCCATCCATCTGCGTTTCGATATGTTCGTATTACTCATTTACTACTTCTTACCTGCCATCTTTGATTCCACGCTCAAGGTGGCATGAGGCACGGCGCGCAAACGCTCTTTGGGTATCAGCTTGCCCGTAATACGGTCTACACCGTACGTCTTGTTCTCGATACGCACGAGGGCAGCCTTCAACCCCTGGATAAACTTCTGCTGGCGCGAGGCCATCTGTATCAACTCTTCTTTCGACTGCGTGACACTACCCTCCTCCAATGCCTTATACGTGGGTGACGTATCGTCGACATCATTAGAGTCCTTGTTCATCAGTGCACTCATCATCTGGTCATAGTCGCGCTTGGCCAATGCCAGTTTCTCATTGATAATTTCACGGAACTCTTCCAGTTCTTCGTCCGTGTAACGTGATTTTTCTGCCATAATCGTTTTAGATTTTAGTTATTTGGATGTTTAGTTTAAAGTCATCAAACTCCACCTCTGCACCATCGTTGGGTGCAATCTCGATGCTGTCGGCCAGCACTTGAGTCTGGATATATCCGGCAAATCCCGCCACGGCAGCCTCAATCTCTGCCTGAGGTGCCAGCGTGATACGGATACGGTCTGTGATTTCCAATCCGCCTTCCTTGCGCAGGTTCTGCACGCGGTTGATAATCTCGCGGGCCATACCCTCCTGACGCAGCGCATCGTTCAACTCCACCTCGAGGGCGACAGTCAGTGAACCTTCGTTGGACACCAGCCAGCCGGGAATATCCTCGCTGATGATGTCGACATCGGCCACCTCCACGTTCAGGCTGTTGCCATCCACCAGAAGGGCGATAGTGCCTTGCTGCTCCAGCTCGGCTATCTGCTCCTGGGTCAGCGCATCGACAGCAGCGGCAACGGCCTTCATCTGCTTGCCGAACTTCTTGCCCATTACGCGGAAGTTGCACTTCACCTTCTTCACCAGTATACCCTGCCCCTCTACGAAGCGCAGTTCCTTGACATTCACCTCGTTCATGATGAGGTCCTTGACAGCCTCGATATGGCGGCGCTGCTCGTCGGTAGCGGGCACCATGATAGCCTGCAGCGGCTGGCGAACCTTGATGTTCACCTTGCGGCGCAGAGCCAGCACCATCGAGGTAATCTTCTGAGCCATCTCCATGCGAGCCTCCAAGTCCTTGTCGATGAGGGCTTCGTCAGCCACAGGGAATGTATCCAGATGCACGGAGTCTTTCTCGCCACCCAGGTCACAGTAGAGCTGGTCGGCATAGAAAGGTGCAAACGGAGCTAACAGCTTCGATACAGTCAGCAGACAGGTATAGAGCGTCTTGTAGGCCGAGCGCTTGTCGTCGCTCATCTCCTTGCCCCAGAAGCGCTTGCGGTTCAGTCGTACGTACCAGTTAGAGAGGTCGTCATTGACAAAGGCGTCTATCAGTCGGCCTGCACGTGTGGGGTCATAATTGTCGAGTTCCTCTGTCACCTTCTTGATGAGGCTGTTCAGGCTCGACAGAATCCAGCGGTCAATCTCCGGCTCCTGTCCCGTAAGACGAGGTGCCTCGTCAGCCTCTGGTCTCCAACCGTCTACGTTGGCATAGAGAGCAAAGAAACTATACGTATTATATAAGGTACCGAAGAACTTGCGGCGTACTTCGTCTACTCCCTCGGGGTCGAACTTCAGGTTGTCCCAAGGCTCCGAGTTGGTCATCATATAGAGGCGCACGGCATCGCTTCCGTACTTCTCTATCATCTCAAACGGATTGACGACGTTGCCCACATGCTTCGACATTTTATTTCCTTTAGCGTCGAGCACCAATCCACTGGAAATCACATTCTTAAACGCCACCGAGTCGAATATCATCGTGGCAATGGCATGCAGTGTGAAGAACCAGCCGCGAGTCTGATCTACACCCTCGTTGATGAAGTCAGCGGGGAACGCCTCGTTCTTATCTATCAGGTCGCGGTTCTCGAACGGATAGTGAATCTGGGCATAGGGCATCGAGCCGGAGTCGAACCAAACGTCTATCAAGTCGGCCTCGCGCTTCATCTTCTTGCCCGTAGGCGAACAGAGGAAGATGTAGTCGACATAAGGCCGATGCAAGTCTATCTTATCGTAGTTCTCCTGACTCATATCGCCAGGCACGAAACCTTTATCCTTCAGAGGATTACTTTCCATGAATCCTGCTTTGACTGCCTTCTCTATCTCGTTATACAGCTCTTCCACGCTACCGATGCACAGCTCCTCGCCGTCCTCAGACCGCCAGATAGGCAATGGGGTTCCCCAGAAGCGTGAGCGCGAGAGGTTCCAGTCGTTCAGGTTGTCAAGCCAGTTGCCAAAGCGTCCTGTACCAGTAGACTCTGGCTGCCAGTTGATGGTCTTGTTCAGCTCCGACATGCGCTCCTTCTTGGCGGTAGACTTGATAAACCACGAATCCAACGGATAGTAGAGCACGGGCTTGTCCGTGCGCCAGCAGTGTGGATAGTTGTGCACGTGCTTCTCTATCTTGAACACCTTGTTCTGGGCCTTCAGGTCCATACAGATGGAGATATCAAGCGTCTCGTCCTTGTCGGTCAGCGTGTCGTCATAGGCATTCTTCACGTAGCGGCCTGCAAACTTGTTCCACTCCTCAACGTTGAGGTAGTTCTTCACAAACTCTGGGTCAAGGTCGTCCACCACGAAGTACTTGCCCTGCAAGTCTACTACGGGACGCTCAGCCCCCTTCTTGTCTATCAGCACGATGGGACAGATGCCTGCCTTCTTGGCCACAAAGGCATCGTCGGCACCAAAGTTGGGCGCGATATGCACGATACCTGCACCGTCCTCGGTGGTGACATAGTCGCCAGGGATCACGCGGAAGGCATCACCCATGGGCTTGATGGCAGGCATCAGCTGCTCATACTCCATGCCCACGAGGTCGGTACCCTTATAGCGGGCCACGATGCGATAGGGTATCAGTTTGTCGCCCTTCTTGTATTCCGGCATCTCGCCACAGTCGGTAATGTGTCCCTCAGCGGGCAGATAAGCGTTCAGGCGAGCCTCGGCCAACACCAGCGTCACCTTGTCGGCGGTATAGGGGTTATAGGTCTCCACGGCCACATAGTCGATCTTCGGGCCCACACAGAGTGCCGAGTTGGCTGCCAGTGTCCACGGAGTGGTGGTCCAGGCCAGGAAATAGGGAGTGCCCCACCCTGTCATCTCGGCTTTCGGATTCTTCATCTTGAACATCGCCGTACAGGTGGTGTCCTTCACATCGCGATAGCAGCCCGGCTGGTTCAGCTCATGGCTCGACAGTCCGGTGCCGGCAGCGGGCGAATAGGGCTGGATGGTGTATCCCTTATAGAGCAGACCTTTCTGGTAGAACTGCTTCAGCAGCCACCACAGCGTCTCGATATACTTGTTGTCGTAGGTGATATAGGGATGGTCCAGGTCTACAAAGTAGCCCATCTTCTCCGTCAGCTCGCGCCACTCGGCAGTGTACATCATCACGTTCTCGCGACACTTCTTGTTGTAGTCCTCGGTCGAGATGTAGCGCTCCGACTCCTTGTTGTCAATGTCGGCCTTGGTGATGCCGAGTTCTTTCTCCACGCCCAGCTCTACAGGCAGTCCGTGGGTATCCCAGCCGGCCTTGCGCTTCACCTGATAACCTTGCATGGTCTTATAGCGGTTGAAGGTATCCTTGATGCTGCGTGCCAGCACGTGGTGAATGCCCGGATGACCGTTGGCTGAGGGGGGACCCTCAAAGAATACGAACTGAGGACAGCCCTCGCGCTCCGTCACGGAACGCCAGAAGACATTCTTCTCCTTCCACATCTGCAGCACATCATTGTTTGTCTGCGTCAAGTTCAAGCCGTTATGCTCGGCAAATTTCTTATCCATACGTATGTTAAGTATTTTTTGTTTCCAATATTGACGTGCAAAGGTAAGCATTTTTTCTGAACCCGCCAAATATTTACCTATCAAAGGGTGTTAATTTCCGTAAGTTTGAAGGCAGCACGCGCAACGTCCCTACGGTTCAGACCTTAGGCAGATGGAACTGATAGTTCTGTTCGAACACCTCCTTGACCGAGTTTACTTCAAGGAACTTGGTGCTTCCGCCCGCCCCCACATTGCCACTCAGATAGGCTATGCGATCGTCCAGCTCGACATATCCTTTCTGCCGAAGCATACGCACAGCAGCCAAAAAGAGCTGCTCTGAGCCGATGTGCTCCTTCTGATAGACAGGGATCACGCCATAAGACAGGCTCAACAGACGCTGCAACTTGTCGTTATAGCAGATGGCGAGTACTGGATGGGGACCTCGGAAAGCCGCCAGTTCGCGGGCTGTAGTACCTGTCGAAGAGTCGGTGATGATACCTTTGACACCAATCTTCTCGGTAGCCTCGATAGCAGCATGGGCCATAAACTCACGGATGTCGCTGACAGAGGCCAGCGGAGCAATATAGCTATGGTTCTGGCGGTCGCGCTCTGCCTGCTCGGCAATGGTAGCCATCGTGGTGACAGCCTCTACAGGATACTTGCCGCTGGCAGTCTCGCCCGAAAGCATCAGAGCATCCGTGCTGGAGTAGATGGCATTGGCTATATCGGTAACCTCTGCACGCGTGGGCCGCGGGTTCTGTATCATGGAATGCAGCATCTGGGTGGCTACAATGACGGGCTTTTTCTTCTCAATACATTTGCGGATAATCTGGCGCTGAATGCCTGGTATGCGCTCAATAGGCACCTCGATACCCAGGTCGCCTCGGGCTATCATAATGCCATAGGAGGCATCGATAATCTCGTCAATATTGTCGACACCTTCCTGGTTCTCAATCTTCGAGATAATCTTGATGTCCGAGTTATAGGCATCGAGAATGGCCTGCACGGCTCGCACATCGGCAGCCGAACGCACAAAGGAATGGGCAATGAAGTCAATATCCTGCTCGATGGCCAGCAGAATGTTCTTACGATCCTTGTCGGTGAGAGGGGGCAGGGCGATATGCACACCTGGCACGTTGACACTCTTGTGGGAACCCAACTGCCCGTCGTTCATCACCTGGGCAATGACCTGCGGGCCGTTGATGCCGATGACCTTCATGTCGAGCGCACCGTCATCGAAGAGTATATGGCAGCCCTCATGGATATCGGCAGCAAAGTTGGGGTAAGACAGATTGATCATATCATGCGTGGTGTCCATCTCCGGCCTGCCGAAGATTTTCACCACATCGCCCGTTTTGTAATCTATAGGCGCATCGCAGCCCGTAGTGCGCACCTCTGGGCCCTTGGTATCAATGAGTATGCCGATGTGGCGGCTCACCTCGCGCACGTTCCTTATTATATTTATAATACCCTCGCGCGATGCATGGGCAGTATTCATGCGAACTACGTTCATACCGGCATTGAAGAGCTGGCGGATAAAGTCTGTATCACAACGGCGGTCGCTAATAGAAGCTACGATTTTGGTCTGTTTCATATTTCAAAAGTCTAAAAATGTGACTGCAAAGGTACAAAAAAATATCTTTTTTAGAAAAAAGTGCTCAGAATATTTTTATATCCCGTTGAAAATTAGTAACTTTGCATCCCGAATTGAGAACATTATACCAAATAATAAACAATACAGCAATGACAAAAGCAGATATTATCAGCAAAATTGTTGAAACGACAGGACTTCCCAAACGGGATGTTGCAGCCACCGTTGAAGCTTTTATGAGTGAAATTCGCACATGCATGGCTGACAACAAAGAGAATGTCTATCTTAGAGGTTTTGGCACGTTCACCATCAAGCACCGTGCCAAGAAGACTGCCCGTAACATCTCGAAGAACACCACACTCGTGATTGACGCACACGACATTCCAGCCTTTAAGCCTGCCAAGAGTTTTGTGGAACGCATGAAGTAAAATAACAAACATTCACATTTTTAATATTTAAACGATTATGCCAAACGGAAAGAAAAAGAAGGGCCACAAGATGGCTACTCACAAGCGTAAGAAGAGACTACGCAAGAATCGTCATAAGAGCAAGTAAGTTCTTTAAGTGACACAAGAGTAATGGAAGGAGTATGGTGGAGGAGCCGTAAAACGTTCTGAAAGCATGCTCCTTCAAGTTTTCAACAGACAAGTAAGAGACAAAATGACAAGTGAACTGATCATCGATGTCCAGCCTAAAGAGATTTCCATCGCCTTGCTTGAGGACAAGAATCTGGTAGAATACCAGAACGAGAAGCGCGAGGAGGCAAGCTACTCTGTAGGCAACATCTATCTGGGCCGCGTGCGCAAGCTGATGCCCGGACTCAACGCCTGCTTCGTGGATGTAGGCTCTGAGCGTGATGCTTTCTTGCACTATCTCGACTTGGGTACTCAATACAGCTCTTACGAGAAGTATCTTAAACAGGTACGCAGCGACAAGAAGAAACTATACCCTATAGCCAAGGCTATGCGCATGCCTGACCTGCCTAAGGACGGCAGCGTGCAGACGCTGCTGAAGCAAGGACAGGAAATCATGGTGCAGGTGGTGAAAGAACCCATCTCGACGAAAGGTCCCCGACTGACTGCCGAGCTGAGTCTGGCTGGCCGCTACATGGTGCTCATGCCCTTTGGCGACAAGGTATCTGTTTCATCGAAAATCAAGAAAAGCGAGGAACGGACCCGCCTGAAACAACTTGTCCAAAGCATACGGCCCAAAAACTTCGGCGTTATTGTACGCACTTCAGCCGAAGGCAAGCGCGTAGCTGAGCTCGACAAGGAAATGAAAGCACTCGTTAAGCGCTGGGAAGACACCATCACACGAGCCGAGAAGGCCGAAAAGGTTCCCCAGCTGCTATACGAAGAGACCAGCCGTGCAGTAGCACTATTGCGCGACGTGTTCGACCCCACCTACGACGGCATCTACGTCAACGACGAGACCATCTGTCAGCAGGTGAAAGACTATGTGACACTGATTGCCCCAGACAAGCAGGACATTGTAAAGCTGTATAACGGCAATGTGCCCATTTTCGACAACTTCGGCGTTACCAAGCAGCTGAAGTCAAGCTTCGGACGAACCGTCAACTACAAGCGCGGTGCCTACCTTATCATCCAGCACACCGAGGCTATGCACGTAGTGGATGTCAACTCAGGAAACCGTACCCGCTCAGAAAACGGACAAGAAGCCAATGCACTGGAGGTGAACCTCGGTGCTGCCGACGAATTAGCACGCCAGCTCAGACTGCGCGACATGGGAGGCATCATCGTGGTGGACTTCATTGACATGAATCTGGCCGAAGACCGTCAGATGCTCTATGAACGCATGTGCAAGAACATGCAGAAAGACAGAGCCCGCCACAACATCCTGCCACTGAGCAAGTTCGGACTGATGCAGATTACACGTCAGCGCGTCCGCCCGGCAATGGATGTCAACGTCGAAGAAACCTGCCCCACCTGCTTCGGAAAGGGGAAAATCAAGTCGTCGATACTGTTTACCGACCAACTCGAGAGCAAAATTGACCGCCTTGTCAACAAGATAGGCATCCGCAAATTCTCCCTGCACGTACACCCCTATGTGGCCGCTTACATCAATCAGGGCCTATGGTCGCTCAAGCGCCAGTGGCAAATGAAATACGGCATGGGCGTGCGCATCATACCGTCGCAAAAACTGGCTTTCCTGCAATACGAGTTCTACGACAAGGACCGCCAGTTTATCGACATGCAGGAAGAGATTGAAACGAACTCATAACCACAGACCCGCATAACGAGACATGACAACATTGAAAATCATCTTCTGGATAGGTATTTTCCTCGTATTCTACACCTATATCGGATACGGGCTGTTGTTGTGGGTACTGGTACAACTCAAACGCATGGTCAGGGGCAGGGCTGCCAAAGCAGTCCTCCCTGCTGACGATGCCCTACCCGACGTCACACTCATGATTTGCGCCTACAACGAACAGGACGTGGTAGACATGAAGATGGAGAACACCCACCAGCTGGACTATCCCAGCCAGAAGCTGCACGTCATGTGGGTTACCGACGGCACTACCGACGACACCAACCAGCGGCTGGCCCGCTATCCAGAGGTTGAAATCGTCTATACCCCAGAGCGCAAAGGCAAGACCGCCGCCCTGAATCACGGCATCAGCCAGGTGAAGACACCCATCACCATCATGACCGATGCCAACACCATGATTAACAAGCAGGCCGTCCGCGAGATAGTAAGATGCTTTATGGACCCGATTGTAGGCTGTGTCGCAGGCGAGAAGCGCGTCATGGCGCGACACGAAGGACAGGCCGCCGCAGAGGGCGAAGGACTCTACTGGCGCTACGAAAGCACACTGAAACGACTCGACAGCGAGCTATACTCGGCTATGGGAGCAGCTGGCGAACTGAATGCCATCCGCACACATCTCTACCAACCCATGCCCGAGACTGCCCTGCTCGACGACTTTGTGATGTCCATGCGCATGGTGGACCAGGGATACCGCATAGCCTACTGCTCGGAAGCCTATGCCATGGAATACGGCTCGGCCGACCTCAACGAGGAGTCGAAACGCAAGCGCCGCATTGCAGCAGGAGGATTGCAGAGCGTATGGTGGCTCAGAAAGATGATGAATCCGCTGCATCAACCACTTGTAGCATTCCAGTTTGTGTCGCATCGCGTTCTGCGCTGGACTGTTACCCCGATAGCGCTCGTTACCCTCCTGCCACTGAACATCCTATTGGCTGCCATGCAGGCTGGAACAGCCTACTCCGTCATCCTCGCCCTGCAAATACTCTTCTATCTGACGGCCCTGTGCGGATGGTGGCTCGACAAGAACGGAAAGAAGAGCAAACTGCCCTATGCCTGCTATTATTTCCTGTTTATGAACCTCAATGTCTTTCGCGGTATGCACTATCTGAGAAGCCATCAGGGAGGCGGCGCATGGGAAAAAGCCAAGCGCGGTTGAAAAAAATTTCTTAAAAATTTCGTCTGTTTCAAAATAATTGTATATCTTTGCAACGATTATTGTCAAGTAAGAAGATATGAATTACGAAGAACGCGAAATGCTACTTCAGAAGTTAGCAGAAACGAATTCGAAAATGCTGCGAACACAGCGTGAGCTGGATGCAGCAAACGAAAAGTTGCGTAAATACGAGGAAATGGCCGGCAAAGCAGAACAGGCCAGCAAGATGAAGTCGCAGTTTCTTGCTAACATGAGTCACGAGATACGCACCCCTCTGAATGCCATCGAGGGTTTTGCACGTGTGATGTCTGAAACCGACTCGTCAGAAGAGCGAATGAAGTATATGGAAATCATTGAGAGCAACAACAGCCGTCTGCTCGCTCTGATTGACGACATACTGGATTTCTCGCGCGTAGAAGCAGGAGAAATATCCATTAAGAAAACCATGATTGACCTCAATGAGCTTTGCAACGATTTACAGAATATCTTCAAGTTCCGCTGTCCTGATGCTATCCAGCTGGTATGGAACAAGCCCAACATGAAGGTAACGCTGAACACCGACCAGAACCGTATCACACAAGTATTCTCCAACCTGATCAGTAATGCACTGAAGCATACTACCAAAGGAAGCATCACCTATGGATACCGACTGGTAAACGACGGTACTGATGTCGAATTCTTTGTCACCGATACCGGCTCTGGTATCTCACAGGAAGACCTGCCGAACATCTTCACCACCTACTTCTCACGAGATGCCGAGGTGCAGAGCGGCTATGGACTGGGGCTATCACTATGCAAGACCATTGTCGAGAAACTGGGCGGACACATCAGCGTACAGTCGAGAATGGGCGAAGGCTCTACATTCCGTTTCGTGCTGCCCTTCGAGGGTACCATTGGCGGTATGGCCAAAAACACCCGCATCACCACCAACTCGCGCACCATACGGGCCACAACCAAGACCAACTTACAAGACGCGCCGCTCATCATGGTGGCCGAGGACGAAGACAGCAACTTCGAACTCGTCAGGATTGTACTCTCCAAGCGCTATCGGCTGGTGCGTGCCCACAACGGCATCGAGGCCGTCACGTTCTGCGAGGACGAAAAACCTGACCTGGTACTGATGGACATCCGTATGCCCGAGATGAACGGTCTGGATGCCACCCGCATTATAAAAGAGGTGAACCACGACATCCCCATTGTTGCCCTCAGTGCCTATGCCTTCGACGAAAACATCCGCGAGGCCAAACAGGCAGGATGCGACGAGTTTATGGCAAAGCCATTCCGAGTGGAAGACTTGATAGACATGGTAGAAAAATACGTCAAAAAATAAATTCTTATGGGAAAGCTTGCAGTTAAGAAATATATTGCCATGATGTTTCTCGTGGCACAGATTGTCGTCAGTGCATTCACCATCGTAGCCCTCTTTGGAGGCGATGTATCCCCCATAGGCAATACTGCCAGGGCACTGCTGGTCTACATCCTGCCCCTGCTCATTATCGCCAATGCCCTGCTGCTGATATACTGGCTCTTGCGCCGACGCTGGTTTCATGCACTCATACCCATTGTCACCATCGCATGCTGCATTCCCTATATCGGCACCATCGTGCAGCTGCGCTCATACGACAAGAGCACCGAGAGCAAGACAGGACTGAAAATCTGCAGTTACAACGTGGCCATGTTCGGACGTGAGACATCTGGATTCAAAGCACTCGACATCCTGGCAGAGATGCGCCGTCAGAAAGTGGATGTTCTTTGTTTACAGGAGTATAACGAGACCAGCGGTGACAAGAAGAACTCAGAGACCTATAAGGAGTATTTCCCCTATATGCAGGTAGGCCGCTCAGATATGGTGATATTCAGCCGCTATCCTATCAAGGACAGCAAGACCATCCTCTTCGACGACACCAACAACAGTGCCATGTGGGCAGATATAGAGACAAAGGGCGGATTGCAGATTCGAGTCTTTAACGTACACCTGCAGACCACAGGCATCAACCGCACGCTCCATCAGGCCGGCAAGCTACAGGCCCAGTACCACGATATTCAAACCAGCCGCGTGCTGAATGCCATCATCGGCAACTATATGTTAGGCTTGATGTTCCGTGTGGGGCAGGCGGTGACTGTCGCCAACGAGAAGCGCTCCAGCGAGAAGCCGTGTATTCTCTGTGGCGACTTCAACGATATCCCCTACTCCTATGTTTACAAGACTATGTTGGGAAATATGGTAGACGGCTTCAAGGAGTGCGGTAGCGGAGGCTTTATGTACACGATGCGCGACAAGCACAAACCGGTACGTATCGACTACATCTTCCATGATGAGTCACTCAAGGGACTCTCCTACTATCGTGGAGAACTCACCAACTCAGACCACTACCCTGTATTCATGAAAATAGCCCTGTAACTTCCATTACAGGGCTTTCGCCTTCTTTTGGAACAGATCAGAGAACCATCCCCTGATCCACCAATTTCCGACACGCGTACAGACGCAAAGCGCCCCGGCTGATTTGTTTCAGTCGGGGCGCCGCAGAGGGGGAAATAATTAAAATTCACATATTTACTATTTGATGATTTTTCGATTTATTTTTGATTTGGTGATTCCCTTTCAAACACCTTCTTGCCTTCGAAGTAGGTGGCTGCGGGCTTGGCAGCGTGAATCTCCGTCACCGGGCACGTCAGCACATCCTTCGTCACCAGCAGGAAGTCGGCATACTTGCCTACACTGACACTGCCGCGCTCGTTCTCCAGGAACATCTGCTTGGCGCAGTTGATGGTCATGGCGGTGAGGGCCTGCTCGCGGGTGACGAGTTCCTCTGGCCACCATGGGGTGCCGTTCTCTGACCAGAGCACACCCGTCACGGCAATCTCCATGATGCCGAAGGGGTCGTCAGGACTGCCGCCCAAAGCGGGAAAGTCGGAGGAGATGCTCACAGGGATATTGTAGTCGAAGAACGACTTGAAGGGATAAGACTTGTCCTCCATGCCGGCAGGAACTATGTTCTTCAAATACTCAGGTGCACCTGTTGGAAAATGATGCCATGACACACCCGAGGTGACATAGATGTTATGCGCTGCCATGCGCGGATAGTCCTCATCGTTGACGTTACGCACATGCACCAGCGTATTGCGCATCTCGTCCTTTCCACCGTTGATGTATGCGTTGACCACGCGGGTGACACCCTTGTTTCCCATGGCGTGGATGTGCATGGTCACCCCGTTTTCGTTGGCAATGCGCGTCATCTCGGTCAGTTTCTCTTCCGTCCAGTTGGGACTGCCTTGATGTCCGTCGGGATAGATTGGATCCACGAATCCCGTACCCGTTTCCACCGTACCGTCCATGAAGAGCTTAATCCAGTTGGGCTTTACACGGGTGGAAGCATATTTCTTGACGTCGGCAGCCTTTTTCAGAACCGCTTCTATGTCCATCCAGCTGTCAATCTCGTAAGCCAAGCCCAGTACGAAGTGCATGTCACCGGCCTTGTCCATCTGCTGGGCAGCCTGGTAGAAACTGGTGTTGAAGAAATAGGAAGACCAGCCGTCAATATACATCGTGTAGCCCTCTGACAAGAGTTGCTGCTCGATATTGGCCATATTAGCCTTTGCGATGTCCACAGAAAAGAGGCTCTCATTGTCCAGGAAAGAACGTGTGTAGGAACCCGCCTGTTCTTTCAGTAAACCGGTAGGTGTGCCATCGGTGCCTATCACTATCTCGCTTCCCTGGATATCCCTCTTCAGCGGTGTGCCGTCTTCCTTCATAATACCGGCCTGCACCAACAGGATGCTGTTTGCCAGTCCCTTGTGGGCTTCCTCGTCGGCAAAGTAGATGGGGATATCACTGCAGATGGCATCCATTTGCTGGCGGGTAGGCATGTTTTTCTCGAACAGCTCGTATTGCCAGCCGAAGCCAAAGATAGCCTTGGCACCATTCTCCCTGGCTTTCTTCACGGCAGCGGGAAGTATTTCCGTAAGGAATTTCTCCGGACCGTCCTCTGGACCGACAAACGTACCGATGGTCTGGACGGCAAAGCCGGAGGAATAATGGGCATGACCATTACCGCAGCCAGGCATCACCAGTCCCTTGCCGGTGTAATCAATCACCTCCGTCTTGCCGTTCACGATATACTGCTCGGCGCCCGCCTTGTCACCAACATAAACGTACTTGCCGTCCTTCACGGCGAAGGCTTCAACAATCTGATTGTTGTCGGAAGTGAAAATCTTGCCATAGACCACGAGGTCGGCAGTTGGTTTACTCTTACAGCTGGTCAGAACAGCCATTGTGCAGCAAAGAAGGATGGCTGCAAGCATCCATAGTCTACTTCTTTTCATACATTACCCCAATCCGCAGCACTTTAGTTTAACTTTCTTTATAAGTACCTGAGCAACAAAAAGTTCTTCGACGCGCGAAGCGGCAAAGCCGAGCGGCTCATGATTTTGCCATGTCAGATTTTTCACTTACCTTAGTGCTGCAAATCAAGACAAGCAAAATCATCAATGACATGGCAAAGATACAACAAAAATCTGAGAAAATCACCGCTTTTGGCGAATATTTTTTGTTTTGGACAAATTCGACTCTATCCTGTCCTCTGTGATAGACTCCCATCTGGGACTTCGTAGCACGCTGACAGGTTATCAGTATAGCGAGATTATACGGGCCATCTTCTCCGTGTTCTGCTGCGGTGGTGACTGTATGGAAGACCTCAACCTGTACCTGAAGGACACTCTTACGGAGCGTCCGCAAACCCGTGTCCCAAGCGCGGACACTGTGCTGCGTGGCTACAAGGGCCTGGTGTTACAGGAGGACGATGCGCAGGGTAGGGGTCTGATATGATTTCTTCATTGCTTTATCTGTTTCTTAGTTAAATGAATCTGTTATTAGCGTACGACCTTGCGACCGTTTCTGATGACGATGCCCTTCACGTTTCCGTTGATGGGGCGACCGCTGAGGTCGAAGACACGCTGGGTGCCGTCGGCGTCGATGGTGCGGACGACGGGCCCGATGGCGTTAGGACCACTGCCTTCACCGGGGTTGTAGCTGCCGCTGAACATCATGGCGAGGCTGCGGGCACCGTTGGGCATAGTGGCCTGGAAGTAGGCACGGAAGGGACCGACGTAGGCACGCGGCTCGGCGCTGGGCACCTTGTACCAGATGCCGTCGCTCTGCAGGATGTAGGCGGGCTTCTGTGCGTCATAAAGCGTGGTGTTGGGAATGGTGGCGGTGCTGCCCTTGAACTGGTAGGAGGCGCCGTCGATGACGGTGGTGCCTGCCGTCTGGTGCTGCTCCACGCTGCCGCCCTGGCCGGTGACGGTGGCGGTGCCGCTGCTCACTACTATATAATAAGGTGTATAGGCTGCCATCTGTCCGCCCTCCACTTCGCTGAAGGTGACGGTGGTCACGCCCTCGATGTCTTCAATTACAGACGGGGCATAGACCTTGGCCTCGCTGTTTGCTTCGAGGGTGAGCGTCCAGGCGAAGGGCAGACATACGGTGTAGCCCTTGTCTTCGTAGCCCTCGGTCGTGATGCGGGCCCTAAAGTCGCGGTCGTAGCTGCCGCAGGGGAACGTGAACGCCACCTTCGGGTCAAAGTCCCAACCATCGGTCAGCATGAGCTCTGTGCCCACGTTGCCGATGACCACGTTCTTCTCGCCGTTGGCATCATGACTCTTGTCGGCAGGCAGGTAGATGATGGTCTGTTCGGACAGGCCAGCGAAGGGGAGCTTAGTATAAATCACACGCTCAAGAGCAGTCGGATTACGTCTCACTGTCACGCCGGCGGAACTGAGCCAGCCTCCCTGCTCCCAGTCATTGCACTGGCTGAAATCGACGTAGCGCAGGTTGTCGCAGCCGATGAACATGTCGTTGGAGGAACTGACCATGGTGGAGGGGAAGGTGATGCTTGTCAGCTGGGTGCAGTAGGCGAAAGCATTGTCATAGACATAATTTACGCCTGAAGGCACGGTGTAGTCGCCGCTTTTTGCACCCTTCGCGGCACAGACATAGAGAGAGGTGCCGCTTTTGGAGAAGAGCACACCATCTTCAGCCTTCAGCGCCGTGTTGCCAGCCGCTACGGTGATGGTGGCCAGATTGGGGCAGTTGATGAAAGCATTACTACTCACTTCTGAGACTCCAGTACCAATGTTGATGCTGGCGAGCGCGGGACACGAAGCGAGAGCCATGTCGCCCAGTCCTGTGATGCTGTTAGGCAGCGAGAGGGAGGTGATACCTGTCCCGTAGAAAGCCTTGTTGCCGATGTATTGCAGACCCTCTGGCAGCGTGACGCTGGTGACGTCGCTGCGCTGACAGAACACTTCGGCGTTAATCTTCGTCACGGGCTTGGTGTCGTCCTTGATGATGACGGTAGTGGGTATGGTCACGTTGCCGCCCGCGCCAATATACTCTTTTACATAGTATGATGTTGCCTCGTCGTCGTTAGGATAGAATACGAAGTCACCCACTATCATCGTGGGATCATCAGTGGTGTATTTACCCAAGCTGGCAGGGATGGGCAGATCGTTCTTTACAGTGAAATAGAACCAGTTGTCGCCCAGGTCCGACTTCATACCGTCCCGGTTGGCGATGGTTTCGGGGCAGTTGGTCTCTGTCACGCTAGCATCGGTGCCACGGCCGGCAACCAAGGGGAGCCTTGTGTTGTTCTGATCGGTGGCATAGCAGCGGGTGACGGTCATTGTGCCATTGCTGCCGCCGATGAGTCCTGCCTTCAACTCGCCCGAGGTGGAGCGGGTGATGGTGGCGACGCAGCCGCAGTCGGTGATGGCGCCGCGCAGCACGTTGCCGCAAATGCCGCCTGCCCATGCCGCGTCGTTAGCGTTGGCGTAAGCAGTGGTGACGGAGCCTTTGAAGTAGCAGCGCTCGATGGTGGCGTAGGCTATGTTCTTGTCGTCGGCCACGCGTCCGCCGATGCCGCCCACGCTGCCCAAGCCTGTGACGGAGCTGTTCTCCACCAGCACGTCGCTGATGTAGCAGGGGCTGAAGACGGTGGTGCCGAAGAGCACACCCACGTGGTTCTGTCCGAGGATGTTGGCACCGTCGATACGGACGTTGTGGACGTAGGCGTTCATAAGAGCACCGAACAGGCCCACGTTGTCATTCGCAGAAGTGATGCTCAGGTTGCTGATGGTGTGGCTCTGACCGTTGAACTCACCCATGAAGGGACGGTCGGTTATGCCGATGGTAGGCATGAGGACGCCCGTCATGTCGATGTCGGCACCCAGTCGCACCACGCGGCCCTCGTAGGTGCAAATGCCATTGTTGACCTCTTCGGCCAGCGCCACGAGTTCTGCGGCAGTGGTGATAACCTTGTCGCTGGCGTAGTCCGACTGCAGCTGCGGCCATAGGTTCTCCATCTTCTTGAACCTGGAGTCCGACCCCATATCGAAAGAGCGCATGTCCGCAGCGGTCTTGCCTTCAGCTATCGTTTTGCCTGCAGCAGTATGCTCTAATAGTTTTACGGGAGCAAGTGTACACAATTCAGTGTTGTAGTAGTTGTTTGACACGGGAAACTCTTCTACGGTAGAGATGCCATAAACGACAGCAGCCTTGTCGTCGGTGTTGCCGTCAACAGTGGCATGAATCATATTGTTCTTTATCGTATAAAACCGATACCCAGACGAAGAGTAATCGGTACCCAAGGTTCCGATGGCACCGCCCACTATATCATTACCGCTGACGGAGCAGTTCAATACAAGATTATCTTTGCAATTGATCTGAGACTGTTTGGAATAAAAGTCATTACTGAATTTTACTGACCAATCTGTCCCAAGCAAGGCACCGGCATATTCATCCTCACCACGGACAGTGGTGCTAATGACGCGGTTCCTTTCAATGTTTGCAAGCGTTGCCTTGCCGATAATGCCGCCTGCTATATCATCGGTTGTGGATATAGTGCAATTCATGATCAGACAATCAATGCATTGTACTCTTTGCTCATTGTCAACACGGATACCTTTACCATTCTTATAGTATTTTCCGTCTACGTTGGGATCTTCAGTTGCAAATCCGATGATGCCACCAACGCAGGTCGCTTCGCCGGTTATCGTACAGTCGATGACGCGTATGCCTTCAAATTTGCAGCCTTTATAAACACGCGTATTTGTGTTCTCATCTGTGTACCAGTCCGGGGAAGCTAACCCACAGATGATGCCGGCATAGGTTTTACTATCAAAAATGCCGGCACCGTCGCCTAAGATATGATAGTTACGCACGACCAGGTCTTTGATATAGCCGCCTTTAAGAGCCTTAAAAAGGCCTTGGTAATAGCCTTGGGTATAGGATGATTTCAAGGCATAGCCGTTGCGGATGGTGTGGCCATGGCCGTCGAACGTAGCCTGAATACCATAGATATTACTACGCGTGATGGAGAAATAGTAGCCGCCAAGGTCGATGTCGCACAGCAGGTGTACGTTCTTACTGCGGATGTTATAATCGGTGTTGTCTATTTCATAAGCATACCGCGCCAGCTGCGCCGCGTTGCGGATTTCTATTTCGCCGGCGCTGTTGACGGTGTATTCCTGCATCGACTGTCCGTCCCACTGGCTGTAGCCGTCGATGGTGAGGTTGGCGCCGTTCTGCCCAAAAGAGGTGTTGAGGGTCCAGTAGTCGATGTCACTCGGTTCTCGCTGTGCTGCTGCCGGCAGCGTCATCGTTGCCAGAAGCAGGAGCAGGGTGTTGAATTTCATTCTACCTTTTCTCGCCATGGCAGAATTGATGCGAGCATCATTCTGCTCATTTGGCTTAACGAAAACGTTGATTTTTTTGAGTATCATACTATTTGCTAATATATTTTTTCCCGTTTTGTATATATATGCCTTTCTGGGCCCCGTCGATGCGGCGACCGCTGAGGTCGAAGACACGCTCGGTGCCGTCGGCGTCGATGGTGCGGACGACGGGCTCGATGGCCGTTGTCCCACTACCTTCGTCGGGGTTGTAACTGCCGCTGAACATCATGGCGAGGCTGCGGGCATTAGCACTGGCATCGGTGGCCTGGAAGTAGGCGCGGAAGGGACCAACGTAGGCACGCGGCTGGTTCTCCGGCACTTTGTACCAGATACCGTCACTCTGCAGGATGTAGGCGGGCTTCTGCGCGTCATAGAGCGTGGTGTTGGGGATGGTGGCGGTAGTGCCCTTGAGCTGGTAGGAGGCGCCGTCGATGGCGGTGGTGCCTGCCGTCTGGTGCTGCGTTACGCTGCCACCTTGACCGGTGACGGTGGCTCCGCCGCTGCTCACTACTATATAATAAGGTGTATAGGCTGCCATTGTGCCGCCTTGCACTTCGCTGAAGGTGACTGTGGTCACGCCTGCGACGTCTTCAATCACTGACGGGGCATAGACCTTTGCCTCGCTGTCCTCTTCGAGGTTGAGCGTCCAGCCGAAGGGCAGGCAGACGGTGTAGCCCTTCTCTTCTTCGCTATAGGTGACAGTATAGGCCTGAACGGGCTGTGACTGGTAGGTCACGCCATCGGTTTCATAGAGGTGATTGCCGTGTTCGTCATAGACAAATTCCAAGACGGGCTCGCCGTGGGAGTCCAGTTCATACACGGGGTCACCGTTCCCGTCCACCTGCGGCTCAGCGGTGGCTACCGTCTTGGCTGTAAAGTAGCGGTCGTAGCTGCTGCCGGTAAAGCTGAACGCCACCTTCGGGTCGAAGTCCCAGCCGTCGGTCAGCACCAGCTCGGTGCCCTCGTTGCCGATGACCACGTTCTTCTCGCCTCCGTTTTCATGGCTTTTGTCGGCAGGCAAGTAGATGACGGTTTGTTCAGGCACACCTTCGAAGGTATCATCTTCAAGTGGCCTCGGATTACGATGCACGGTCACGCCAGCGCCAATGCCCCAAAAGCCCTGTGCCCACTCAGTGCACTGGCTGAAATCGAGATAGCGCAGGTTGTCGCAGCCCATGAACAAATCACCTCCTGTAGTTATCAGGCCGGCAGGGAAGGTGATACTTGTCAGCTGGGTGCAGTAGTCAAAGGCAAATATCGATATAGACTTCACGATGGAAGGCACGACGTAGTCCCCGCTTGTTACACCCTTCGGCGCGCAGAG
>JAEEGJ010004810.1_pt1 | contig 44317 bp, 29 predicted proteins | sample 8958761 | NCBI WGS metagenome assembly JAEEGJ01 (sample SAMN16246546, study PRJNA631951) | gut metagenome | biome: gut microbiome; feature: rumen; material: RS-attached | host: Bos | place: Iran: Karaj | collected 2018-10
TGGGCAAGCATGGTCTACAACACCGTCAATTACTATTGGATCCGCAATGTGATGAATGTTGAGACGGCGCCTTCGGGACTCATATTCCTCGGGCTTATTCTCCTCATCGCCTACTTGAGCTTGTTCAATGTTCTCGCCGCATTTACTTACTCCACCGTCAAGAACTTAAAGTTCAAAGGCAATGCTTACCTGCTTACGCTCTTCCCCATCTTCTTTGCGGGAATCGAAATGGTGCGCACAACCGGCGACTTCGCGTTCCCATGGAGTCATCTCGGTTACACGTTCGGCAACCACATCGAACTGATTCAAGCGCTCTCCATCATCGGCGTGTTCGGCTACACGATTATCATTGTCGCCTCAAACCAAGTTGTTGCTTATGCGTTCTTGCAAAAAGGGCGTAAAAAGCTCGCGCTCTTTGGCGTTCCATTTATCATTTTCATGGCACTCCTGCTTCACGGAAGCTATGTACTTTCGGCCCCAGAAGCAGCTCCATTCTACAATGCCGATACTCCAGAAAACCCATCTATCGCGATGGTGCAGCCAAGCATTGCGCAAGGCGCCAAGTGGAGCAAGCCCCGATTCGATTCCATCGTTACCAAGACATTCGGCATGGCGATGGACAGCACCAAGCCTGGCACAAACTTGATCCTGCTCGCCGAGACCGCAATCCCGGACCATATCCGCAGGCAGCAACAGGTCATCAACCGACTGCACCAGATGGCAGACTCGAGAAACGCAAGCATCCTCACTGGAGCGCTCGACTTCAAGCGCGTTTCTACAGACATCAACAATCCCCGCCGTTTCGATATCTACAACGCCTCGTTCCTGTTCACTCCAGGCGACCCGTACTTCCCCAAGCGTTACATCAAAAAACACCTCGTACCGTTTAGCGAACGCATTCCTTTCGACGATGTATTCCCCATCTTAAACTACGTGGATCTTGGCGAAGGCGACTTTGTCCCCGGCAAAGAGACTCCTGTTTACGGCCCCTACAACTGGACGCCCTACATCTGCTACGACGCCATTTTCGGAGACCTCATCCGCGATGCCCTCCATGCAGGTTCGCGCCTGATGGTGAACATCACAAACGACGGCTGGTTCGGCCGCAGCACCGCCCCATTCCAGCATTTGAACATTGTACGCCACTTGGCCGTGACCTACGGTTATCCGGTCGCACGCCTTGCCAACAGCGGCGTTTCGGCATTCATCGACCAGTATGGCCACTACGATCAGAACACCAACATTTTTGAAGAGCGCGTCATCCAAAGAAAAATGCCCCTCAAGACGAGGAGCACCTTCTACACATCTGTCGGTGAATTTGTCGAAACCGCACTGCTCTGGTTCTTTGTGATTTACCTTGTAGCGATTTTTGCATTATCAAGAATTCAGAAAAAAATTTAAATGAGTTATTAGTAGTTGGTCATCAGTCAATAGTTTAAAGCTTGGCACCGTTGGTGCGATTATAAAACCAGTGACTATTGACCAATGACTAAGGACTTCTCAAAGCAATAGCATCGGCGGCCAGTGGCCGGCCTTGGGGCGTTCCCTGAATTCCGCCTTCGGCAAGAACTCCTTGAGCTTCAGAGTCCATTCCGGCTGAACAACCGTATCCTGTCGCCCATAAAGCACCTGGATATTCTCGCTGTTCAGGATTACAGATTCAACCTTGTGCGATGCCAGATACATCAAGCCCTTGGCAAGCGAATCCGCATCATACTTCTTGGCTTCATTGAACCAGTCTCCCTGCCAGTCTCCAAAATCCTCTTCAAAAATTTCCATGAACGCCTTGAGAGCAGGTTCCGTCGTTGTCTCCAGCTGGTGCGCCATGAAATGCAGGTTCGGCACAGTCCAATTACCGATTTCATCACAAAAATCCGCATAAGGCGAAAGCAGAATCCACTTTTGCCCTTTCTGAGGCACCGCCGTAGAACACATCAGCGACAAAGCGCCCAACCCCCACGCCACGACCGTCGAAGCCTTCTTGAAATCCGGAATGTTCTCCGGCTTTTCCAAAAACTCAGCCAATTGGCTGTACTGCACATAATTATGGTTTGCTGAAGGAGCTACGTCCATCAGATCGTCTTCCCATATTCCGAGATTTGAGGCCCAATCAGGCAACCAGATCCATTTTTCGCTCATATTCAACCTCACATATGTGAAGATTTCTCAAAACACACTTTAAACTACAAATAAACGTAGCCCTATGGATATATATATCCAAATTTCTCTTTGATAGCAACTCTTAAAAAAAGTATTTTACAAATTGTGATATTTCTTTACTTCCAGAAGTAAAACAATTGTATATTATCCGTATACAAATTGTAGGAAACCTTTAAAGAGATTTTGTATTATGAAACACTTGATTCCATCACTCTGCTTAGCTCTTCTTCTAGCCGAAACTGCATGTTCCGCACCCAATGCCGTTAAGCGCAATGATTCTGAAGCACGCCAAAAGAACGCTGCGACGCGCCAAAGAGCCGAAAGCGCCTACAATGAACTCGATGGCTATGGTACAACTACCGTAGCAGCCAATTCGACCGCAAATACGCCTACAGCCTTTAACGCAACGGCCCCGGCAGTGAACAAGAACGTCGCGACAGCCGCTTCAACAGAAACATACGTAGACCCGGCCGCAGCCCAGAACATCGGTCAACCGGTGATTATGGTATCCCCGACTCTGAGCATGAAGGACGGCGTTCCGGACATGTCCTCCGAAAGCCCGTACTCCCGCACAACAGCGGACGCCATCAATGCCTACCTCACCAAGAAGAACTACGAGGTCAAGTCCATTGAAGGCCAAACAGAACTGAACAACATCCTCCAGATGCAGAACGACATCGCCAATACCGAAGACGACCTCTCCTACCTCGCCGGTATCGCTCTTGATGCAGATGTCTATATCAAGTACACTCAAGAAGTTACGAATGACGAAGTTTCCGTCGACATTTCCGCATACGAGGCTTCGACTTCACGCCTCCTCGGTTCACAGTCCTCGGTCGTCCGTAACAACGGCCACACGTCCAAAATCAACTTGAACTCCAATATAGGTGCCGCCGTCCGCAAGGCCATGCCTGGTCTCGAACAGAAAATTCTCGGCTACTGGAAAATGGACCTCGCCAAGGGAACCCAGTACAAGGTCGTCGCCAATATCAAGGGCGAATACTCCGACAGCCAGACCGAAGACCTTCACGATGCCATCATGAAGGGGCTCAAAGCAAACTTTAGTTCCGTAAAGGTCAACGTGATGACCGCCAAGACTTTGGATTTCGTCATCTACGCGAACCCGATTAAATACAAGGATTCACAGGAAGTCTACACAAAAATCAGACAGATCCTTAAACCCATCACCGAAACCAAGAAAAACAACATCACTCGTAAGCTGATTTTGATGGAGCTGAACTAGTAATGAATATCAAAAGCCTTATCCTTTGCGCTTGCCTTGCGGTAGCCCCTGCCTTGGCCGGGAAAATCGTCACCTACACCGCCACTTCCATGGTTTCGCAGGAAGAAGCAAACAATTCCGCAATGGCTGGAGTCGCTAAGCAGATTAAGTCCCAAGTTTCCGCAACTCAAACACTTACCAAATACGAAGACATCAACGACGGTAAGAGCGTTCTTGGCGAAACATACAGGGCAAAAAGCAACGTGAAGAGCAACGTCGTCCTCAAGGGCGTTAAGGTTGTTCCAATAAAAGTGGATAAAGGCTTTAAGGCTACGGCAACTCTCGACATGGACGAGTTTACCGCAAGCCTCCAGTTCCGTTTGAAGACTTTGCAGCAAGACATCACCAAGCTCGAAAAGTCTGCCCGCAAGGCAATCGACAACCGAACCTACGCCAATGCCGCCTCCGACTTGGAGACTGCCGAAGACAAGGTCAACGAATACAATTTCTACTTGCAGCAGCTTGCCGATGTCTATCCGCTCAACGACAGCCATCGCTTGCAGCATGCTCTCCCGGAAATTGAAAAGCTCTTGGTCGAAAGACTTTCAAGCATTACTATTACTACGACTGCCGAACCGAACTTTGAACTGGCCAAGGCCGAAATGCCATCCTGGAACGTCATCGTCAAGGATTCCATCGGCCCGGTGCCAAACTTCCCGCTTATCGCTCGCCAGAGCAAGAACCTTTCGGAACGTCGCACTCAGAAAAATGGCATTGCCACGTTCAAGCTGCGCAATGTGAACTTCGAAAAAGGTCCGTACGAAATTATCGTCGAACCGAATCTTTCGCTTGAACTCCTGAAAAAGACCGGCTTAAGAAACGCTCTCGAAGTTCCATACAACGTAAAAGTTTCCCGCTGCGAAATCAAGCTCGAATGCGGCGATTTGGCATCAAACGTTTGCAGCGCTCTTGAAAGCGCTCTTTCCAAGAAGTCCATCTTTGCAACAGACAACGAAGAATCGACAGCACCTGAACTCAGCGTTGAAATTGAAAACACGTTTAGAGGCCGACTCGGATTTATTTCGTCCTTCGATTTCACCATCGCTATTAAAGGCGAAGGGGTCAACTTCTTTACAACAGGTAAAGGCGTAGGCAAGACGGAAAACGCAGCAACCCTTAGCGCCCTCAAGAAGACGGACTTTGCGCCACTCCAGAAGCAACTGATGCCGTTGTGCAAGTAGGCGCCGGAGGCGCAGTTGGTAGAACTTAGACCGCTGCGCTCTTAGAACTTAGATAACTTTATTATCTTTACGAAGCCGCGGCAAAGCGGCTTTTTTATATGCCAAAAAGAATTTTATCACTGTTGTTCATTCTCTTGCTCGCGATTCCTGTCGCGGCAGGTTTTAAGGTGAACAAAGCCGGGCTCCCCAAACGCCCGCAAAACAGCTACGTGTACGACGAAGACCGTTTGCTCACGAAGCAAGAAGTGCAGTTTTTCAATGCACTCGCCGAAGAGCTTTACAAGAAGGCTAAAGTCGGGCTTGCCGTTGCGCTTGTGCATGATATCGGTTACGCCGACTTTAGAGATTACGCCGTAAACATCGCGCAAAGCTGGGGTGTTGGCGGCAAGACGGACGAAGGTGTTCTGATTTTTGCCGCGATGAAGCAGCGCCGCAGAAGCGTTGAAGTCGGCTATGGCGCCGAAGGTTACTTGCCGGATGCACTTGTAGAACGCCTGCAGCAAAAGACAATTGTCCCAGCATTCAAGGTGCAAAAGTACGGCCAGGGCGTGATGCAGCTTGCCTGGGAAATTGCACAAGTCGTCGCCAAGGAAAAAGGCATTACGCTACAGGTCAACACAGACCAGCTCCCCCAAGAAGAAGAAAACAACCCGCTCGGACTCTTGTTCGTGCTCCTCGTGATTTTATTCTTGCTGGTCTCGAAAAACGGCGGCGGACGCGGAAACGGTTGCCTTTGGTTCTTGCTCGGGAATGCGCTCAGCAATAGCAGCCGTGGGCATCACGGGCCACGCGGTGGCTTCGGTGGAGGCTTTGGCGGTTTTGGCGGAGGCGGATTCGGCGGTGGATTCGGCGGAGGCGGCTTTGGTGGCGGCGGCTCCGGCGGAAGTTGGTAATTTAGAGGTTCCCTTATGAAGAAGAATTTAAGCGTAGCGGAATTACAGAACTCGGAATGGCCGAAGCTTTTTGAAGAAGCGCTCGGCGACAATCTCGTATCGGCATTCGTTCATGGCGATTGCCTTATGGAAGGGTTCTCTGCGTTGGAAGCCCCGTGGACCGTGAGCTTTATTCTCAAGTCCAATTCCGTCGAGGATATGCTGCCGCTGCAGAAGCTCACGCAAAAGGCAAAGTACGACAACATCCAATTCAATCACGTGTTCTCGCGTTTTGAAATCAAGTCGTCGCAAGACGTGTTCCCGCTGGAATTTTTGCACATCAAGAGCAAGAACGTCACGCTGTGCGGCGAGACTCCGCTTGCAGATTTCAGCCCGAACCTCGCGGAACTGCGCATCGAATGCGAACGCGAACTGCGCGGTTTGCTAGTGCATTTGCGTCGTGCATTCCTTTACCTCAAGGAAGATCGCAATCCGCACGGGATTTACGTGCGTTCTCAGCCGACGCTTTTGCCGTTGCTTTACGGCGTCTATTTCCTTGCGACCGGCAACTATCCCGAAAACCACGAACAGGTCTATACCATGTTCCCCGACGTGCGCATTCCTGAAATGTCCAAAGACAACACAGCCGTATTGAACAACGTAAACAAATACATCGAAGCGGTCACCACCATCGTGAACCAAGTCGACGCGATGAAGGTGTAGAATTCTTTTTTATTTTCACTTTTTTAGACTCTTCGATTTTACAAGATCCATCTGAATAAGGTCCTATAGACATACTTTCTACATTATTCATTATAGATATGGTGGATCAGATCCTTCAGGACTTTTCTGATACGATAAGGGTCCCAGTCCCTTCGACGGAGTTTATCCTGAGCTTGTCGAATGGGCTCAGGATGACGATGTTTAGGTATTCCGATTTCTTCCCATTTTTTCCAGGCTTGTTCATTTGATTTGTAAGGACCTTCTCTTGTCAGATTCCCATTTTCATCCCATTCTTTCCAGATGCCGACGGGTTCGTCTAATGTATATGCGCCTTCAAACGCCAACTTGCCATTTTTATGGTACACTTTCCATACACCATTCTTTCTGTCTTTATCATAAGAACCTTCATACCATAATTGACCATTTTCATACAACGCTTTCCATTCCCAAACATTAAGCAATACCCATCGCTTTTCTATTTTCAATTCTCCACTTTCATACCATTCCTTCCATACACCAACTTCAGAGCCTTTTTTGTAAAAACCTTCATATCGTAATTGTCCATTTGCATACCAACCATTCCATTTTCCATCTTTCTTGTCTGTTTTACACTTCAAGCGGTCCAAACGACATTCATGCCATTCGTAATTTCGGTACTTTTTATCGTAGAGTTTATAAGCACCTTCTTCTGCCAATTGGCCATTTTCATGCCACCATTTCCAAATGCCATCGCGCTTACCGCCCTTATAATTTCCTTCACTTGCCAACCGTCCATTTTCATGCCATAATTTCCATAAGCCATCGCGCTGACCGCCCTTATAATCCCCTTCAGCAGCCAATCGTCCACTTTCATGCCATAATTTCCAAATTCCTTCTCGTTTATCAGATTCGAAAAGACCTTTCCATTTCAATTTACCACTATCAAAAAATTCTTTCCGTACACATCCTTCCATACCCGCTTTGCATTCTTCCTCAGCAATCAATTTTCCATTTTCATCCCACTTTTTCCAATTACAGACCTTACCTTCATCTTTGCATTTTCTGATTTCTTCCAATTTACCATTTTCATTCCACCATTTCGAATAGCCATCAAGTTTTCCATTTTTATAATTTCTTTCTTCTATCAACAAGCCATCATTATTCCACTCTTTCTGAACGCCATTCAACTTACCAGCCTTATAATTTTCCAATTTTTTCAATTTACCATTTTCTTGCCATTCTTTCCATGAACCTTCTTCCAAGCCATTTTTATAAAAATGAACCGATTTCAATTTGCCACTTTCATACCATTCTTTCCAAGAGCCTTTTTCCATGCCTGATTTATAAAAACGAATCGATTTCAATTGTCCATTGGAAAACCATTCTCTCCAAGTGCTATCTTCTTTTCCCTCCTTATAAAAAGTTTCTACTTTCAACGATCCATCCCTATACCACAATTTATATGTCCCATCCAATTTATCAGATTTATAAGTATCCTCAGAACGCAATTGTCCGTTTTCATGCCATGATTTCCATACGCTATCTCTCTTGCTTTCTTTGTAATACTCTTCGGATTTCAATTGACCATTTTCATACCATTTTTTTTCAAAGCCATTTCCAACAAAAAAAGTATCACAAATATTCCGCAAATGCCATTTATCACGCCCTAGCACCGTTCGGCAACGTTCTTCCCATCCACCTGAGGACTCTTTTTCTTTTATCAGATTACCTTTTTCATCAAAGTATTTATAGGAAAATAATTTTCCACCTTTATAAAATTTCTCCTTTTTTATTTGGCCATTTTCATGCCACCATTTCCATACGCCTTCACGCAGCCCCCCTTTGTATTTTCCTTCCAATCGATCTTTTCCATACCATGATTTTATAAAACATGTTTCATCTTCTAGAGCTTTGCAATTTTGTTCCGTTATCAACGATCCATGTTTTGACCATTCCTTCCAAGCGCCATCTTTTTTACCATCTTTATATTGTCCTTCTTCTTCCTTGTTTCCATTTTCATAAAACGAGATGTATTTGCCATCTTTTACACTATCGCGATATGTTGTTATCTCTTTAAGCACACCGTCGCTATAATACTCTTTGCGTTCTTGAACGGACTCGTTCTTTTCACAGGCGGTGAGAAGAATGGCGAAGGCGATGAATAGCGCGAATGGGAGATGTGTTTTCAGGTTCATAATCATTTAGGTCAAGTTAATAAATTCTTTGGGGATACCGACCCCGGAACAAGTCCGGGGTGACATGTGCGACGGGAACTGTCATTGGATTCTATCGGTCTGACGACCTCCAGGATGACACATTTACAGCTCATTTTGCGGGAGGCCGTCGTCATACCAAGATTTCCATTCGCCGATTTTAACGCCTGATTTGTAAGCACCATCAACTTTCAATTGTCCATTGCGATACCAGATTTTCCATATTCCATCGCGGACCCCGTCTTTATAGCCTTTCTCCGATTTTAATTTTCCATCTTCATAATATTCCTTCCAAAGGCCCTCTTTCTTGTCGGATTTCAAGAGGCCTTCCTCACGCATTCCCTTTTCATTCCATATTTTCCACATACCATCACGTTTATCATTTTTGTAATTTCCTTCTTCTTTTAATTTACCATCATCATACCATTCTTTCCAAGTACCATTTTTCCTTCCAGATTTAGTTTGCCATTCCGATTTTAGCGATCCTTTTACACTCCACATTTTCCAAGAACCCACACCATCTTTGACATATCCTTCCGCTTCTAAATTGCCATTTTCATACCAATCTTTCCAACTGCCGTCCACCTCATCGGCTTTGTAATTTCCCTCCGACTCAAGCATTCCATTTTCATGCCACCATTTCCATACGCCGTCTCGACCATCATTTTTATAAATTCCTTTTTCTTTTAAATTTCCATTTTCGTGCCAATAAGCCCATAGACCGACTTTCTTGCCGTTTTTGTATCAGCCCTTTCCTCCCAGATTCCCATTTTCATGCCACGTTTTCCAAGCGCCATCATTCACGTCTGCTTTGAAAAATTCAAAATCTTCCATATTTCCGTTTTCGTACCAAGATTTCCGAATTCCATTTAATTCACCAGCTTTATAATATTTTTCTTCTTTCGGATTTCCATTTTCATACCACTCTTTCCAAAGACCATGTTCAATATCGTCTTTGTACGTTTTTATTGATTCCAACATGCCGTTTTCATACCATTCTTTCCAAACTCCATCCTTTTTATCCGATTTATAAATCTCTTCTGAAATAGGCTTTCCATTTTCTCGCCATTTTTTCCATAGGCCATTTCTCATACCATCTTTGTAACATTCTATTGATTTTAATTTTCCATTTTTATACCACGATTTCCATACACCATCGTCCTTGCCTGCTTTATGAATTTCTATTTCTTTCAACCTTCCATTTTCATGCCACTTTTTCCAAACACCACCAGAGTCTATTGACTTCATTTTTCCATTATCGAACCATTCCTTTTTTACACCTTTAAAGTCTATAGACTTCAATCGACCATCATCGAACCACTCTTTCGTAGCACCGACCACATTGCCATCTTTATAATATTTTTCACTTTTAATTTGTCCGTTTTCATACCACGATTTTATAAACCCATCGCCAACAGAATGATTTTTACATTTCCACTCTCCACCACTAATCAAACTATTAATACAAAATATCCAACCATTAGAATATTTGCTTTCATATTCTAGTTTGCCACTTTCATACCAACTTTTAGATGAAAACAATGCATCATCTTTATATACTCTCTCATTTTGCAATTGCCCATTTTCATGCCACCGACGCCAAACGCCATCCTTTTTTTCTTCTTTATAACTTTCTACAGTTTTTAGTTTACCGTTACTTAGCCAGTATTTCCAAACACCGTCTCGTTTATCATATTTGTATTTTCCTTCCGTCTTTATTTTCCCATTTTCATAATATTCTGTCCAAGCTCCATCTTTTTCATAATACGCCATTTCACATTTTTCTTTCAATCGTCCTTCGCTATCCCACGTTTTCCAAACGGAACGCCAGCCTCCGAATTTATAAATTTTTTCAAGACTCAGCCGTCCATTTTCATCCCATTTTTTCCAAACACCAATCGGTTCCCCAGATTCATAATATTCTATAGTCTTTAATTGACCATTTGCAAACCACTCCTTCCAAGCGCCATCTGATTTATCGTCTTCATAATATTTTTCCTCGGATATTTTTCCATTTTCGTACCATTCGAGCCACAAACCTATCCGCTTATCGGCTTTATAATTTATTATCGATTTCAATCGACCATTTGAAAACCACTGAACCTGAGCTCCATCTAATTTACCATCATTGTACCTGCGTTTCATTTCCAGTTCACCATCTTCGTACAAACTTTCCCATACACCTTGTCGCTTGCCAGATTTATAGAAACCTTCAACACATTTATTTCCATTTTCATAATACGAGATGTATGGGCCATCTTTAATACCATCGCGATATGTCGTGATGGATTTTATGGTTTGGTTATTGAAATATTCTTTGCGTTCTTGAACGGACTCGTTCTTTTCACAGGCCGTGAGAAGAATGGCGAAGGCGATGAATAGCGCGAATGGGAGATGTGTTTTCTGATTCATAATCGTTTATTGCAAGTTAATAATTTCTTTAGGGAGATGGCGCCCCGGAACAGGTCCGGGGTGACAAGCGCCATGACGAGGTCTAAAGATCCTTTTGCAATTCTCCATTTTCATTCCATTCCTTCCAATCGCCGATTTTCTTGCCTGATTCATATATTCCTTCCATTTTCATTTGTCCATTGCTGTACCAACTTTTCCAAGGTCCATCTAATTTACCTGATTTATAAAAACTTTCATAAGCCAATTGTCCGTTTTCGTGCCACCATTTCCATACACCCTCTTCTCTCCCTGATTCATAATTTCCTCTCATTGCCAATCGACCATTTTCATGATATGATTCCCATATACCATTTGGCTTGCAATCTTTATAACGTTCGATATTTTCCAATTGTCCGCTCACGTACCAATATTGCCAAAAAACATCCGGATCGCCATTTTTATATTGTCCAATATTTTTCTGTCGCCCATTTTCATACCACACTTTCCAAACGCCATCAAGTTCATCATTTTTATAATGTTTTATTTCTTCCAGTTGCCCGTTTGCGTACCACGATCGCCATAAACCTTCTCGATGGTCTTTTTTATATAGCCCAAATTCTTTTCGTCGTCCATTATCATAATAAGTTTGCCAAGAGCCATCATAATCACCATTTTTATATTGCCTAATTTCTTTTTGCTTTCCATTTTCATGATAAGTTTTCGAGATGCCATCAATTTTATCATTTTTATAAAGCTTTATTTCTTCCAGTTGTCCGTTTGCGTACCACGATTGCCATAAGCCCTCGCGATTACCATTTTTGTATTGTTCTATCGCTTTCAACTGCGCATTTTCATGCCACGTTTTTCCAACACCTTCTTGCTGACCTTTTATATATGTTTTTTCACTAGCCAAGTGTCCGTTTTCATGCCACGTTTTCCAAACGCCAACTTGTTTGCCATCATAATAAAATCCATCAACGGCCAATTGACCATTCGCATGCCACTCACGCCAAGCACCATTCCTAGAGTGCCAAGCAAAGGAATCCGCGAATCCATAAGATTCCTCGCTTTTCAAATTTCCATTGTCATACCAACTTTTATACGTTTTCAACAAGCCATATTTAAATAGTTTCTCCGATTTCATTTTTCCATTTTCGAACCATTCTTTCCACACGCTATCCCTCTTGCCTGCTTTGTAATATTTTTCGGACTGAAGTTGTCCATTTTCGTACCATCTTTTCCAAGAACCATCGCCAACGATTGTATCTCTACATTTCATTTGTTGAGAAAGTTTATTCATCAATGGATTTGAGCAATCGATCCAACAACCGTCCTTGCCTTCCGTATACGTTTCTTCTCTTGCTAAATTACCATTCTGATACCAGCGTTTATATGCAAAATATTTTCCGTTTCTATATTCGTGAATATCTTTCAATTGTCCATTTTCATACCACGATTTCCATGCACCATCCTTCGCACCTGATACAAAAATTCCTTCTTCTTTCAACTGACCATTTTCATGCCAAGTTTTACGTGAACATTCATCCTTATCCACTTTACAAATTTCTTCAACTTTCAATTGTCCGTCTTCGTACCAACTTTTCCAAGTTCCTTCCTTCATGCGGGAATTATAACTTACGTTCTCTTTCAATTTTCCGTTTTCACGCCATGATTTCCATTTATAATTTACGTTATCCTCTTTAGAATGCTGCACAGATTTCAATTGACCATCTTCATACGTCTTTTTCCAAATGCAATCTTGCCTACCGGCTTTATAGAATTCTTCTCTTTCCAATTGTCCATCATTTAGCCGCCATCTCCAAACGCCATCCGGCTGATTATCTTTGTATTGCCCTTCTTCCCTTATTTTTCCATTCACGTAAAACGAGATGTACTTGCCATTTTTTACAGAATTACGATATGTTGTGATAGATTTTACGATGCCATTAGTAAAATACTCTTTGCGTTCTTCGATGCGGTCGTTGCAAGCGATGAGAAGGAAGGCTACGGCGATGAATAGCGAGAATGTGAGATGTATTTTTGGGTTCATAAGAGTAATCTTACCAAATTAAATCACCTATATGAATTGGTATTAAGGACATATTTTGATACTTTTTAATTCGTTTTTTATATTCGCTTTTACTTAATTTCGTTCCTTCATCATAACACCATTCTGATTCCAATTCTCCGTTTGCATTCCAAGACTTCCAACAACCATACTTTCTGTTTAAATGATACAGTCCTTCTTCCTTTAACATACCATTTTCGTGCCAATATTTCCAGCGTTGCATTTTTTTGTTTGAACTGTAAAAACCTTCTTCCTTCAATTGGCCATTTTCATACCAACATTTCCAAGTTCCATTCAACTTATCAAACTCATAATTTGCTTCTTCTATCAAAAGCCCTTTTTCGTTCCAGGATTTCCAGCATCCATTTTTCTCACCATTTTTATAAAAACCAAGTTCTTTCAATTTTCCATTCTCATACCATTCTTTATGGACTCCGCTTTTTTCGCCTTTTTTATAAAAATCTATTGATTTCAGTCGGCCATTCGAATACCACTCTTTCCATGTTCCCACTTCCTTTCCATTTTTGTAATTTCCGACAACTTCAACTTTTCCATTTTCGTGCCATGATTTATAGGGACCATCTATTTCGCCTGATTTAAACTTTTGTATTTCAGCTATTTGGCCATTTTCATACCACACTTTCCATATTCCAATCGATTTACCATTTTTATAGTTCTCTATATAACTAATTTTTCCATTTTCATGCCATGATTTTCTCTCACCATCGTACTCACCTGCTTTGCTACTTCCGCTCTCTTTCAATTGTCCATTTTCATACCATGATTTCCATACACAATCTCTTTCTTTACAAATTTCTTCACTTTTAATTTTCCCATTTGCATGCAATGATATCAAAGTAACACCAACACGTTTTCCATCCTTATTTATTTCTATTTTTTTTATTTGTCCATTTGGATGCCACCATTTGGCAGTGTCATTTAGCTTGCCAGCTTTATAGAATTCTTCTCTTTCCAAATGTCCATTTTCGTACCAACATTTCCAAGTTCCATCAAGCATATTTGACTTATAATTTTTTTCCTCCCACAAAAGCCCATTTTCGCGCCAAGATTTCCACACACCCTCCATTTTTCCGGCTTTATACAAGCCCTCCCGTTTTATATTTCCATTTGAATACCATTCCTTCCAAGCACCATCTTTAAAACCATTTTTATAGATTTCTTCCAAGACAAGTTTACCTTCACCATCCCATTCTTTCCTCTCAAAATCCTGCATACCATTTCTATAAGTTTTTTCTTCTCTTAGTTGTCCATTTTTTTGCCACAATTTCCAAGTTCCACTCGGTACACCTTCCCTATACACTCTTTCTTCTTTTTGATTTCCATTTTCATAAAATGACATATATTTGCCGTCCATGCCATTTTTAGAGAACGCTGTAACGGATTTTAACACACCGTTGCTGTAATATTCTTTGCGGTCCTCGGAGCCGCAGGCAACGAGGAATATAAAGGCAAAAAGGAAAGATAAGGGGAAAAAATTTTTTAGTTTCATAAGTAAAGTCGTTTAAGTCAAATTAATATATTCCTTAGGGAGATGGCTGATCAGGTCCGCCATGACGATATCAGGAGATTCCTGCCTTTCCCCGTCAAGCGAGGACAGGCGCGGGAATGACAACATTTTTATCTTATGGGGCCTAGAAAGCCCTCCAAATATTTCTTTGGTCTTTTTCCACTTCTGCATCATATTGCCAAGTCGATTCCAATTTTCCATTTTCATACCAAGTTTTCCAAACGCCATCTTTGTAACCATCTTTATAAGTTCCCATTTCTTGCAACTTTCCGTTTTTATACCATGATTTCCAGAGACCATCTTGCTTACCGGATTTATAGTTTCCAAGTTCTTTCATTTTACCGTTTTCAAACCATTCTTGATACTCGCCATCACGAATAAAATCAAAATAACAACTCAATGGCGAGGCATAAAAAGAATCGACATCATCTAAACATTTTTTTCCATTTCGACTTTTACGATTTGATAGTCCATTATAATTTTCTTCACTCTTTTTTCTACCATTTTCATACCAACTTTCATACGTAATCAACAATCCATCCTTAAAATTTCCTACAGATTGCAATTGTCCGTTATCGTACCATTCTTTCCAGACTCCATCCGGTTTACCTGACTTATAAATACCTTCCGATTTTAATTGACCATTTTTATACCAAGATTTCCATACACCATCAAAGAAATCATCTTTATAGTTTATCTCTCTTATCCATTTAAAAACTGCCGGCCACATTTTCCAAATGCCATCCTTGCGATCTTCTTCATAATTTCCTTCAGCCTGCAAAAAACCATCCGAAGACCATTCTCTCCATAAGCCTTCGCGTTTACCGTCTTTACAAGGTCCTTCCTCTTTCAAATTTCCATTTTCGTACCACGATTTCCATATTCCTTCCAATTTACCAGCTTTGTAAAAGCCTTCTTCTTTCAATTGTCCATTATCATGCCACGATTTCCACAAGCCATCAGGTTCGCCATCTTTATAAAATTCCTCCTTTTGCAAATCATAGCCACGATAATCCCACACTTTCCAAGCGCCATCGCGGCGACCTGCTTTATAACTTGTTTCTTCTATCAATCGTCTGTTATAATTCCACCTTTTCCATATTCCGTCAAGGCTATCATATTTATATTGACCTTCTACTTCGACAATACCATTGCGGAAGTAGCCAACAAACTTACCATTTTTCGCATTCCAACGATATGTTGTTATAGATTTTATTTCACCACTATCATAATATTCTTTACGTACATTATTATAGGTTACAGCAAGGAATAAGCTGTAGCCGATAAGGATTGCAATCGAGAGATATAGTTTTAGTTTCATAATTAGACTGTAATTTAAAGACACTCATTCTTCTAATTTGAATAAGGTGGATGGGTAAAAGTTCCATGGTAAAACATTCATTAATTCATCTTTTGTCCTACGTTCCTTTGAGCCCAATGGTTTATTACTCATTATTTTTCTCCGCATCGGACGAGGCCTAATCTTTTTTTCATTTCGATAAAATTCTTCGTTTACAACATTCAAAGGCATCACCACTTGATTATTTTCTATTTGATGTTTTGCGGTTTTCGATTGATTATTTGCAAATCTTTCGTTTCCAAAATTTCTCTTTACTGCATCGTAATCAAACTCTCTTTTCAGTTGTCCATTTTTAAGCCATTCTTTCCAAATTCCTTTGGGTTTACCTTTTTCGTAAGAGCCTTCAAACGCTAATTGGCCATTTTCATGATAGACTTGCCAATGGCCATCTTTTGTGTCCGATTTATAAAAACCATCGATAGCAACTCGTCCATTTTTATACCATACGCACCACAAACCATCTTTACCGTCAGAAGTATAAGATCCTTCAAAAGCAATTTTTCCATCTGGGCGCCATCCCTTCCAGACGCCATTTAACTCACCCGCTACGTATTTACCTTCTCTTTTCAATTGTCCGCTTTCATAAAATTCTTTCCATATACCAGCCTTCCTACCAAATAAATATTGTCCGATCAGCGAAACTTGTCCATTTTTATAAAATTCCTTCCAAACGCCATCCAACGATCCCACTTCATAGTTACCTTCTTTCTTCAACTCTCCGCTTTCATAGAATTCTCTCCAGAGACCATCGAGTTTGTCTAATCTATAAGTCGTTTCATACGCCACTTTTCCATTTGAACGGAACTGTTTCGAAACACCATCAAGCATATCTGCTTTATAATTTTTGATCCATTCCAATTGTCCATCTCTAGACCAAGATTTGAATACACCATTTTTCATATCGGATTTATACGACGTAAGCTCTTTTAAACGTCCATTTTCATACAATTCTTTCCAAGAACCTTCCTTGTTTCCGTGCTTGTAATATGCCTCAGATTTCAATTGTCCATCTGGATACCAAGATTGCCATACACCATGCGGTTTACCGGATTTATAATATTCGACAAGTTCCATTTTCCCGTCTTCATACCAAGATTTCCATACGCCATCCATGTTACCGAATTTGTAATTTATTTCAGACGCCAATTGACCATTTTTATACCATACTTTCCACACGCCATTAGGCTCACCCGATTTATAATACTCTGCCGTTTTAAACTGACCATTTTCAAACCATTCCCTCTTGGCACCGTCTAAAGCGCCATCCTTGTAATGTCTTTCTGTTTTCAACTGGCCATTTTCAAACCACTCTTTCCATTCACCATCACATGTTCCTGCTTTATATTTCTTTTCTGACAACAGTTGTCCATTACTATTCCATTCTTTCCAAACACCATCCATCAGACCATTTGCATAATATTTTTCGAACATGATTTGGCCATTTGGAAACCATGATTTCCAAAATCCTAACCTTTCTTTTTCTTCATATAGCTTTTCATCAATCAATGTACCATCGCCATACCACGTTTTCCAGGTTCCTTTCCTTTTTCCATCATCATAAGTCCCTTCTATAGCCTTCACTCCACTATCATACCATTCATTCCAAACGCCATCCAAAATACCGCTTTTATACATACACTCTAATTGCAATTGTCCATTTGCAAACCATTTTTTCAATGGTCCCTCTATAAGACCAATTTTATAGTATTCATCTAATTTTAATTTTCCGTTTTCGTGCCATGTTTTCCAAGGGCCTTCTTTTCGACCTGCTTTATATTGTCCTTTTTGTTTTATTTTCCCACTTTTGTAATACGAGATAAACTTATCCTCTTTGCCATTCTGATCTAATGTTGTTATAGACTCTATTTCACCACTATCGTAATATTCTTTGCGCTCCTCGGAGCCATTGTCGCAGGCGACGAAGAAGAAAAGTGAAGCAAAAAGCAATGTGAATAAGATGACTTTTCGGAATTTCATAATCAGATCGCAATTTAAAATTATTCTTCCTGCAAATTACAACATACGACGGTGATTGATTATAGACAATCTGTTAAATTAGAGTAAAAGTTTACTGGATCCTTCCCCTATCACTACGCTCCAAGATCAGGATGACGATGTTAGGGTGAATGCAATCACCATCCCGAAACGGTGTCCGGGATGACTGGGGTGCAGGAAGACAAAGTCCTTCCCAAAAGCAAGTCAAAAAATTATGGTTCCTCGCGTACGCGAGGATGACAGATTCTTAACCACTGTTTACTGTCTACTAGACAATTACTCCGCAGTTTTGCGGTAGGCTTTGGGCGAAACGCCGACGAGGCGCTTGAAGAATTTCCCAAAGAAAGAAACGTCCGGGAAGTTCAGAATCTTGGAGACTTTCTGGATGTCTCTGGACGACGAGCGCAACAGAACTTTCGCATCGAGCGCGATATGCTCATCAATCCAGCGCTTGGCATTCTTGCCGGTCTGCTCTTCGGCAACGGCAGAGAGGTATTTCGGCGTGATGCCAAGTTCATCGGCGTAGAACTTTACGGAATGTTGCTCGCGATGGTTTTCGACTACGAGATCGATAAATTGTGAAAACAGCACTTGCCCACGGCTCTTGACCACATCCGTTGTCAGCGGTTCTTCATTCATTCCGATGCATTCGTAAAGGAGTCCAATCAAAAAGTTCTTGAGCACTTGCAAACGGCAAGTATTCGCTTCCGTTGTTTCAAACTTTTTCTTCAAGAATTCAAAACTGGCATTCAGCTGTTCAAACTTTTTTTCATTCAATTGGTGCAACGGATTTTCGCGAGATTTCAAAATCAATCGCGTGTTGTCATCAAAGCGGATGATTAATTCTTCAATCATATTCTTGGAGCAGGCAATACAGATTGGATCAAAATCGTCAGATGCCTTTTTTGCTTTCAGCACCTGTTCCGGGAAAACAATGAACAATGAACCCGCTTCAAGTTTATAAGTTTTGAGGTCCAGTTCAACTTCAACGGAACCACGCTTCACGAGGAGCAGCACCGCAGCCTGAACCTTAACGTAATTTTCGAGCCCGAACTCCTTAAGATTGGTAAACATGGCAATCTTATCGGGCAAAACATTTACTTGTTGCAGATAATTCAGCATCGAAAAATCCGCAGTACGAATATTTCCGTTCTTATGCAATTGGAAGTTAGTCATTATACAAACATCTTAGTAAAAAGTAGTGGAAACGTCAATTGGGCTATGAGTTATGGGGTCACGCCTTCGGCGCTTTGAGGTATGAGCACAGATCTTTTGCTCCTCTGAGCACGCTTCACTTTAGGCTATGACGTCACTGACAACTAAGTTCTAAGCTCTACCAACTAAATCTCATACCCTATTTTTCGGAACTCACCTAGAATAGTTTATAGCTGAAATAGAGCGTATAGGCAAAGACGCCGCGGCTCATGGGCTCGAAGAACTCGGACGAATAGGCGGCAATCTTGGCGTAGGCGTCAAGGCGCCCACCCATGGAAAACCGGCCCAACAAATCATATTCCACCGAAGTCTTATTCATCAGCAACATGTCCCAACCATCGGCGCCATAATGCGGCAACGATCCCGGTATGGTATGCAATACATCGACTACGGTCTTGTTTTTGATGCGGAACTTTTTACCGACTGAAAATTCAATACCCAAGACATACTTTGCACCCATATTGTACTGATAATTATCCATATCCGATTCATATTCGGGATGCACGGCCTGAATCAAATCATCATAACCCATGTCCGTCGTGCCTAGCAATATGAAATAGATTTGGTGGTACATACGGAAACGCATCGAAGGCGAAATTAAAAGCGAATAATCGACACCCGTTCCTATGGAAATGGTTCCAACCGTAGCAAAGTCTCCATAGAACGTACTATAGTCGAGAAGTGTTGCAAAATCGACCCAATGACCGCGACCATGAACACCCGCATTCGTAAGTTTACCCGTCACATCAAGTTGGAAAAGCGTCCCGTCCGGGCCAACTTCGCCGCGTGTATATAAAGTAAAATAATCAAACGGACGTTTAACTTTTCTAAACGGCTTGCCGTACTCGATTTCACCACCGTACATGAAATGTTTATCGTCCCAGCGCTGGTCTAAGTCGTCTTCGTTGCGGCCACCGAAACGGTAAATGTTCCCAAAGTGCGAACCCGCTCCCAAAAATATCGACATTTCCAACGGAGTATCCCCCGTAATACCATCGCGGTTACCAAAAACCTTCCTTTGTAAGTAAGCGGAGTGAGCCATTCCAAAGGCCCCGACTTGTTTGTACCAAGAAGATTCATCAACTCCATAAAGCTTGCGCGAGAGCCTGTAAAGGACTTCACCGTAAACAGAGCCGCCAATGGAAGTCGCTATCAAATCGTTAATGGAGGGGTATTCCGTTTCGGCAAACATTTCCCAAGTGTAGCTTCCCAAGGCAGCAAACAGAAGGCTTCCATAGAATCCATAGCCAGCTCCGCGAGCAAAATTGTAGTAAGTCGCGCCTTGGTACGGGTGACCATAAAAGTTAATGGCCCAATGGTTGTGGTCCCACTGCCAGCCTTCCTTCATATTGCGTTTCCAATATTTCGGTCCCGTGCGCGCATAATTCTTATCAAGAACATAACGGTCCCAAGCCCAAATAAAACCGTTAAAGCCAAATACTTCACCGGCAACAATCAAGGGATAAACTTCTTTGGGCTTGCTCAAAGCAACTTGCTGCGGAAGAGTATTTTCAACGAGCGAATCTTGGACTTCAGGTAACTCAACGGCAAAAGCGTCGAGCACACAAAACATCAGCAAAATCAATAACTTTCGGAACATCACATTCTCTTTTTCTTTTAAAGCTAAAACTTTATCGACAAAATTAAAGAGGAGTCTTGACGACTCCCCTAAAATAGAGAATGAATGACCAATTTTTAAGATGAACGGTTACTTCGTTTTGAGCAAGTTATCGAAATAGACGATTGTCTTTTCGAGGCCCTGGCGCAAAGGAATTGTCGGTTCCCATTTGAGAGCACTCTTGGCAAGCGAGATGTCCGGGCGGCGCATCTTGGGATCGTCACCGGGGAGCGGCTTGTAGACGATTTTGCTCTTGGAACCCGTGAGTTCGAGAACTTCTTTAGCAAGTTCGAGCATTGTAAACTCGCCAGGATTGCCGATGTTGACCGGGCCAATGATTTCGTCTTGGTTCATCATGCGGACAAAGCCTTCGATGAGGTCATCCACATAGCAAAAACTGCGCGTCTGGCTGCCGTCACCGTAGATGGTGAGGTCTTCGCCGTTGAGCGCCTGCACAATGAAGTTGCTCACGACGCGACCGTCGTTCGGGAGCATACGCGGGCCGTACGTATTGAAAATGCGGACAATGCGGATATCAACATTGTTTTGGCGGTGGTAATCCATGAAGAGCGTTTCGGCGACGCGTTTGCCTTCGTCATAGCAGCTGCGGATACCGATCGGGTTCACGTTTCCCCAATAGTCTTCGGTTTGCGGATGCACTGCCGGATCGCCGTAAACTTCGCTTGTCGAAGCCTGCAAAATGCGGGCTTTCACGCGCTTTGCAAGACCGAGCATGTTGATGGCGCCCATGACGCTTGTCTTGATGGTCTTTACCGGATTGAACTGGTAATGGATCGGGCTTGCCGGGCAGGCCAAATTGAAAATGCGGTCCACTTCCAAAAGAATCGGTTCCGTAACATCATGACGAATAAGTTCAAAATTGCGGTTGTCTCGCAAGTGGGCTACATTCGCCATACGGCCTGTAAAATAATTGTCCAGGCAGATGACTTCATGTCCGTCATTCAAAAGTCTTTCGCAAAGGTGACTCCCTAAAAAACCTGCACCACCAGTAACTAAACAACGCATAAAAACTCCATAAAAGTTTCAATTCAAGGGAAATATAGTAAAGACATTTACAAAAACTGTTAGGACTGCTTTTTCTTGATAATAAACAGAGGACCAACAACAAGAAGCACACCTACGGCAAACGAAAGTATAGCGCTACGCGTAAAGCCGGCAACGATGAAACTGATAAAGCTAACCGTCGCCACCGACAGCGCATAAGGCAACTGCGTGTTCACATGGTTCACGTGATTACACTCCGCACCGGCACTTGCCATAATCGTTGTATCTGAAATGGGTGAAATGTGGTCGCCACAGACTGCGCCTGCCATGCAAGCCGAAATCGAGATAATCATCAACTCCGGATCGATGCTAGAGAATGCAGCAACGACAATCGGAATCAAGATGCCAAACGTTCCCCAAGATGTTCCCGTCGAGAACGCAAGCCCGATACCCACCAAGAAAATAATTGCCGGCATAAAGTTCATTAGCGCCGTAGCTTTACCCGAAACAATTCCGGCCACAAAATCCTTCGCGCCAAGAGCATCGGTAACGCCCTTCAAGCTCCAAGCGAGCACCAGAATGATAATTGCGGGAACCATCGCCTTAAAGCCTTCGGACAAGCATTCCAAGCACTTGCGGATTTTCAGGACATGGCGTCCCAAGTACCAAATCACAGTTACGATAAACGCAGCAAAGCTACCATACACAAGGCCTACAGAAGCATCGCTACTGCCAAACGCATCGACAAATCCTTTGTGAGCATCGCCGCTTGCAAAAAATCCGCCCGTATAAATCAATCCGACCACGCAGAAGAAAATCAATGTCACAATCGGGAAAACCAAGTCGAGCACGGTCCCGCGAGCTTGATCCATATTCGATTCTTCCATCTTTGCTTCTATCATTTCGGCAGCAGACTCATAATGTTTCATGGGGCCAAAATCGATTTTAAAAAGAACCAAGGTAAAAAGAGCAACTATTGTCAACAGAGCATAGAAGTTGTATGGAATCGACTTGACGAACAAGCCAAGGCCATCTTCGCCTTCGACAAAGCCAGTCACAGCTGCGGCCCACGAGCTCACCGGCGCGATAATGCAAATAGGCGCCGCCGTTGCATCAATCAAATACGCGAGTTTTTCATGGCTCACCTTAAATTTATCCGTAACAGGGCGCATCACGCTACCCACTGTAAGGCAGTTGAAATAATCGTCAACAAAAATCAAAATGCCAAGAATGATGGTCGCTATTTGCGCACCGACCTTCGACTTGATGTGCTGTTTCGCCCAATTGCCAAAAGCGGCGGCCGCCCCGGACTTGTTCATCAGCGCCACCATCGCGCCAAGCATCACAAGGAAAAAGAGAATGCCCACATTCCACGGGTCGGACACTTGCTTGACCATGCCATTTTTAAACACCGCATCCAAGAACAGCGGGAAACTCCCTTGACTCAGGAAAAGCCCGCCGATTACAATCCCGATAAAGAGGGACGAATATGCTTCCTTGGTGATGAGTGCTAGAATAATGGCAACGACTGAGGGGACCAAAGCCCAAAACGTGCCGTGAAAGAACGATACAACTTCAGCAGCTTGCTGTTCCATACATTTCTCCTGTTGTAGAGAAAAGTATAATTTTTTATAAAGGAAAAACGATTTTTTATAGAGATCCCCGCCACGAAACGAGTCCGGAGCAGGGATAACGTATAAAGGGGATTATAATCGCGAACTTAAATGCGCATCGAGATGTCGAGCGCCTTGACACTATGCGTGAGAGCACCGACAGAGATGAAGTCGAGGCCAAGCGTTGCAATTTGCTTAGCGCGTTCGAGCGTCATGTTGCCGGAACCTTCCACAAGGCACTTGTCGCCGCTTTCCTTGATGATCTTCAAGGCTTCGGCCATCATCTCGTTGCTCATGTTGTCGAGCATGATGACATCCACGCCCTTGTTGAGGAGAGCGCGGAGCTGGTCGAAGTTTTCGACTTCCATTTCAACCATCAAGTTCTGCTTGTTGTTCTTCTTCACGACTTCAAGCGCTTCGAGAACGCCACCGGCAGCAGCGATGTGGTTATCCTTCACGAGCACCATGTCAAAGAGGCCCATGCGATGGTTGGAACCGCCACCGACGCGAACAGCGTATTTCTGCAACGTGCGGAAGCCCGGAATCGTCTTGCGGGTATCGAGCACCTTCGTCTTGCCGCCCTTCAAGGCTTCCTGGAACGTGTGTGCAACCGTTGCCACACCAGAGAGCTGCTGGATGAAGTTGAGGAGCGTACGTTCGCCCGTCAAAAGTTCGTGAGTCGTGCCATCGAGTTCGGCAATCAAATCGCCCTTCTTGACCACATCGCCATCTTTCTTGTGGAGCGTCACCTTGGCATTCGCCTTGAGTTCCTGGAACACAAGTTCGATAATCGGGAGGCCCGCAAGAACACCATCTTCTTTAGCAATAAGGCGAGCATGCTGCTTTTGGTCTGCGGGAATAGTCCATTCGCTGGTCACATCACCTGTGCGAACATCTTCCGCCAAAGCAAGGCGGATCATGGTTAAAGCATCTTCGGTTGGGAATACTGGAGTAGAATTATCGCCGTACATAAGAAGTGGTTAGTGGTTGGTGGTTAGTGTTTAGTAGGAAGTAGGCGGTAGGAAGTAGAAAGTTTTTTATAATCGCGGCGCAGCCGCCTAACTAACCCTGTCTACTAGCCACTGCCTACTGTCTACTGCGAAGCTATTGAGCGCCCTTTCCGGTCAGCACGACATAAACGGTTCGCACAAGAATTTGGAAATCCAAAAGCAGGCTCATGTTTTCGTAATAGTACATGTCGTACTGGAGCTTGATTTGCACGTCCTCGATGCTCGTATCGTAGTGGTGGCAAACCTGAGCCCAACCGGTTAAACCCGGCTTCATCTTGAGGCGGCTGATATAGAACGGAATCTGTTCACGAAGCTTTCCGATAAACACGGCGCGTTCCGGACGCGGGCCGACCATGCTCATATCGCCTTTCAAAACACAAAGAATCTGCGGGAGTTCGTCAATGCGGGTCTTGCGCAAGAAATGACCAATTCGCGTAATGCGCGGGTCTTTCTTGGTAGCCCACTGTGCACCATACTTTTCAGCATCAGTGCGCATCGTGCGGAACTTATAAACCGTAAACGGCTTGCCATAAAGGCCAATGCGTTCCTGCGAATAAAAAACGGGGCCGTGATCGTCGAGCTTTATAGCGATTGCAGCAAACAAGCAAATCGGCAAAGAAATAAGTCCAAGGAACAAGCCAAAAACAATATCGATAAAGCGCTTAACACGTACCTGCCAAGGCGGCATCGTAAATGCAAAAAGTTCCTGCAGTTCAAATCCGTAAACGAGATTCGCCTTAAAACGGCCATTCACAACGCTGTAAAGTTCAGGAACAATATAAATATGCAGCGGGAGTTCGCAAATCCAGACTAGCACGCGCATAATCTCTTGCGGCGACGTACTATCGTGCGCAATGATAATGCCACTGACTTTGTACTTCTTTACAAGCGCAGGCAAATCAGAATACTTCCCGAGAACAGGGACTTTTGCAAATTCCTTCGGCAAGACCTGATAACGTTCATCGACAAAGCCAACAACACGCTGACCACGAGCCGGAGTCTTGGCAAGGTCTTCTGTAATCTTTCGACCAGCCTCCGTAGCCCCAAGAACAAGAATGTTGTTCGCTCCATAACCTTTACGGAGCAAAGCCCGCAAAAAGATATAGATGGACATACGGAAAAAACCGACAAGCATAATCGCAAGGCCACCATAGATAAATATCCACGGGAACCTGGAGCCATAGAGGTAGCCTTCATTCAACGGTTGGTTCGTGAAAACCTTCCCCATGAATTCGGCACCAAAAAGACAAATAATTATCAAGACCACACCAATGATAACAGCGCGAAGCACGCGCAACACCTGATGCGTTCTTGAAAGCAATAACCATGATCGATACAATCCGGCAAAGGCAAACAAGGTAAGCCACCCAATATTCAAGACAAGTCCAAAATGCCAATAGCTTTCGAACGTCTTGCTCGGGTCAAACTTGTCTAGAATCCAACCACTATGGAACTGAACCCAAAACGCCAAGGCGAAACAAATCGACAAAGCGGCAAAATCCGAAAGGATTAAGAGAATTCGTTCCATGGTAGTTGCGCGAATCATATACGACCTTTAATTAAGCGAGGAAGCGGATGACCTGGCTCTTCTCGACGATTTCCGGGAGAGCGTTCACAGCATCGACAGCCTGGGTAAGCTTGCTATCGAGCGTCTTTTCCGTAATGACGACGATGGAGACCTTGCCCGGATCGTTGACGTCCTTCTGGATAATCGTTTCGATAGAGATGTTGTTGTCAGCGAGGATCTTCGTAATCTTGGCGAGCACACCGCAAGCATCGCGAGATGCAAAGCGGAGGTAATAGCGAGCGCTAGTTTCGGAGATAGGAACGAGCGTTGCAGAATTTTCGACGTTGAACCAGCCCATCGGGAGCGCCTTGCGAGAACCCACGTCGGTAGAACGAGCGAGGGACACGAGGTCGGCCACAACAGCAGATGCAGTCGGGAGACGACCAGCACCGGCACCGGTCTGGAGCGTTTCGCCGAGGTTGTCGCACTGGAGGTAAACAGCGTTCAAAACGCGGTTCACGCTAGCGAGCTGGTGGTCAAGCGGCACAAAGCACGGATGGACACGGGCGTCCACGCGTTCGCCTTCGCGGCGGTAAATGCCGAGAAGCTTCACGCAGCAGCCAAGTTCCTTGGCGATAGCGATATCCTGAGCGGTAATCTTGGAAATGCCGGAAACGTAAATCTTTTCGAAGTCTACGCGATGGCCACTGCAGAGGCTAGCAAGGAGAGCCGTCTTGTGGGCGGAGTCGATGCCTTCGATATCGAAAGTCGGGTCAGCTTCAGCAAAGCCGAGGCGCTGTGCGTCCTTCAAAACGACATCAAAGTCGAGGCCTTCTTCGGCCATGCGGCTGAGGATGTAGTTGCAAGTACCGTTGATAATGCAGCTCAAGCTTTCTACCGTAGAGCCGAGCAAGCCTTCCTGGAGGCTACGAATGATAGGAATGCCACCACCGACAGCAGCTTCGAACAGCACATGCAAACCCTTGCTTGCAGCAAGCGGGAAAATTTCGTGGCCGTACTTGGCGAGGAGAGCCTTGTTAGCAGTCACCACATGCTTACCGCTTTCAAGAGCAGCAAGGATCCACTTGCGCGGCATGTTGTAGCCACCAGCAAGTTCCACGAGCACGTCGATATCATTACCGGCGATCATTTCGTCAGCGTTAGTCGAAACCTTGTAACCCTTAGCCTTATACGGGGCAACTTCTTCTTCGGACTTGGCGCAGATGCAGGAGAGTTCAAGTTCAACTCCCAATTTTTCCTTATATTCTGCAATTTTCTGTTCAAGAATCTGAATGACACCACCACCAACGGTACCCGTGCCAATTAAACCAATACGCAACATATAGCGTCTCCATTTTAAATTTTACGAGGTAAAGATAGTAAATTAGTTACTAGTTACTAGTTATTAGTTACTAGAAATGCTGACTACGAGAAGCTTCTTAGCAAAAGGGCGTGAGGTATGAGGCCGGGACTTACGTCCCTCTGAGATATGGGGTTCTAGATTTTTCATAATCAGCCTTCTCTCAAAGCCTTGTTTATGCAAAGCGACCTCAAACCTCAAAGTGAGCAAAGCGAACGACCTCATTCCTCATTCTTTTTTCTACATTTATTACCATGGAACAGGAATCCGTAAATCCAGCAATCGGTTCAATTCTTAACGAGCAAAAGTTAAAGAATATTGTTTACCCAGCCCGACTCTTCAAGGCTAGGCTAAATGAGGAATTTCTCCGCGCCAACCGTACCCGCAGACCATTCCTTTTCATAAAGATTTATGCGCACCAGTTTGACGTGCTCGGCTGGGGCCGTCCATCCAAAATTGTCGAAAACACATGGAAAATCAGCGTTCTCACGATGTTTTCGCACTTGCGCTTTATCGATGTGCTAGGCTACCTCTCCGATAATAGCGGTATCGGTATCATCCTTTTGAATTCCAACATGAGCACGCTTGAAAGTATCCGCAAAGAAATACTTCACAAGCTCAATGACGCAGGGCTCATCCAGGCTCTCCGCCATAAACCGAAAGCACCCATTTTCCAAGCGTACCTTTACACTGGCTACCAGGAAAAAGACAACATCGAAATGGACGACAAGCTGAAGGAATTCAACAGCACAAACGGAAGTTTCTTCACGCTGAACAGGCTCAACCTTTCGGATATTTGGGTTCACCCGCACAAAATTCGCTTTAGGCATATCATAAAAAGGACCTTCGACATTACATTCACATCGGCAGCGTTGATTGTCCTTGCTCCACTCCTGCTGTTCTGCGCACTCGCCGTGAAAATCAGCGACCCGAAGGGGCCTGTAATCTTCAAGCAGACACGTGTTGGCAAAAACGGCGCGCTGTTTACCATGTACAAGTTCCGCAGCATGTACGCCGATGCCGAAGAACGCAAAAAAGAACTCATGGCTCTGAACGAAACGGGCGGCAAGACATTCAAGATGAAGAACGACCCGCGTATCTATCCGTTCGGCCATATTCTCCGCAAGTTCAGCCTCGACGAACTGCCCCAGCTCATCAATATTCTCAAAGGCGAAATGTCCATCGTCGGGCCTCGCCCGCCAATTCCATCCGAAGTGGCCGAATACGAACCGTGGCACCGCATGCGCCTTTCTGTAACGCCGGGCCTTACCTGCATCTGGCAAGTCAGCGGCCGAAGCAACATCCCGTTCGAAGGTCAAATGCGCCTCGACAACGACTACATTCGCCGCGATGGCAAACTCGCAGACGACTTCAAGCTCATTCTCAAGACATTCAAGGTCGTGTTCAAAGGCGACGGAGCGTATTAGTTACTTCGCCCTTCAGGCTAGTTAATAGAACTTAGTTACTAGTTAATAGTTAAGAGTTACTAGAAGACTTAAAAGACAAGATGCTGTGGAGCAACTCTAGTAACTAGTAACTTAAAACTTCAAACTGCGACGAAGTCGCCCTAGTAACTAGTAACTCAAAACTCTTAACTGTCGCGAAGCGACCAACTAGTGCTCGTAGTTGCTCGAACGAGCGGAACTTGGCGGAGGAGATCCACCATAGCGGTCGCCTTCGATCTTGTCGAGAACCTTTTCGCCTTCGTAGCCTTTCAAACGAGCCTGTTCCGGGTACTTCCAGAAGAGACGCGTGATGAGCTTGCCTTCGCGGGTGAAGTATTCCCAAATCATGCCATCGGCAGTTTCGTGATCGGGAGGTCCCCACAGGAGGTTCACCATGTCGGTTGTCATGCCTTCTTCGATGTAGCCTTGCTTGAAGGTGTTCTGCAAGTGCTTGTCGATGCCCATACTTTCTTTGGAAATGAAGTACTCGCGTTCGTATTCCTGTTGGCCCACGCCGCGTTCAATCAGCACGGGGGAAGAATACTTGTTGTTTGTACATCCAAAGAGCATGAGTGCACCGAAGGAAATAGCGCACAGATGTGAAAATTTCATTGGATCTCCTTGTAATTGATGACCACAAAATAAGAATTTATTACGCAAGTAGCTAAATAATTTTTAGATTTTACACTGAAATGAATAAGATTAACGCTTTGTTTAAAATTATTTTACTTAATGTGGCTGTTTTAAGCACCTTGAGCTTGGGTGCAATTGGTGTTGATCAGTCCAGCTTGGTTGGGCTCCGTTATGGACCGAACCTTTCTTGGGGCGGGGTTGTAAACACGCCTATTGTGTGGGGGCAATGGGTTCCGCAGGCAACTGTTGGGATGCGTTACACGTGGCTTGAGCCGCTTGCGCCTTTGAACTATGGCGAACCGATTGGCTTTGCATCGGCTTACCTCAAGATGGACGCTTCGATTGAACTTTCTCCCTTTTATGGTGGATTCCGTGCCGGGTTGGGGCTTAGGCCTTTCAGGGTGAACCCGCAGATTGAATTCAACTTTATTTATGAAAGCTTCTTTTATTTCAAGTCGAATTTGGAAATGGTCAATGCCGATGTGAAGGGCAAAGGCTCTATTGCAGAAACCTGGAATTCCGATTATATCTTTGATAACCTCGGGCGTTCCTGGGATGATGCCGAATTTGATTATGCGCAACTTTTTGACATGGGCATGGATTTTAGCTATTCGTTACCGCATGGTGGCGTTATCGGTATTGGGGCTCATTATGTTCTCACCGATATCAGCACGGATTTTGAAGGCAAAAGCTACGACTACGAACGCAATATTCCGGTGTTCAGCCGCGACTACATTATTGAACTCCAGAGTTTTGGCCGGTTCCCGATAAACGACGGGTTGGCAATTGTTTACGAAGGCATGTACTTGAAAACTGGGCTTTTGCGTAGCGGTGGTAACGTCAGGAAAGAATCCCTAAGCTACCGAATGATGCTTTTGGGAACCCATTTTACATGGAAAGAAGGACTCCGCAACTTTGTCGTTAAGGCCGGCTTGTGGAGCCGCAACAAAAAACGTTTCTATAACGGCTCATTCGCTCAACAGTTGCTGGTTCAGCTTGAGTATAAGGGGTACTTTTCTTTCCCCTTCCACAGCAATTTTTCCAAATAGTTTTGGAACAGGCAATAGAATTTTGGGCTTAACCGTTTTTTCCAATGATGGTTCGGTCTCAATAACTTCTTTGGGGTGAGCCGAACGGATCCAGAGGCTACCGCTATAATCATCGCTAGACATGCTTGCGATAGTCGGAAGCGTTTCGCCATCATAGGCTTTCCAGTTAGCAAGGGAAACGTAACGGGGCTTCTTTGTGACCCCACGCATGACAAGCTTTTCTGGATTGGGGAGTGAATCGACAACGACGCTCCACCAGGTATTCGAAGTTGCCGTGGCGAGAACATTGTTGTTTATATCTTGCTTTGTGGAGTCCGGGCACTTGAAGTAGCCGTTCGCCAAAAGTTCCAAGTCGTCTAATTTGAGCGGGGTTTTGCCGATGTTTTCTCTGAGGTGGTGGAGGCCTAGCTGCCTTTTTACCTTTCCTCCGTCGAATTCCATGTAACGGTATTTGCCTGCCGTGATGAAGTTGAACGACGGGCTGTCGTTCAAGTTGACAAAAAACGTATCGAGTTCGTCGTTATGGTGACGCCATTCTATGGATACACTGGTCCTGTTTCGCTCTTCGTTAACGAACTTCCCATCGATGTTGACGATCATCGAGGAACTTGTCAAAAGCCGCGGACAGACCGTCTTTTTTTCGCTTTGAGCTAAAGTTGGGATGGTCGATAAACAAATAGCGAGTATTGTCAGTTTTGCGCTTTTTATCATACAATAAATATAAATAAATGTTATTACATCCCGTTAGCCAAGTTTCGTTAATTATACGTAAATTTAGTATAAAAGAAAACCCTAGTCCATCCCAAATGGCTAAAAAGGAAGAACCAGGGTTTATGTTTTTTCAGGAAGAATGGTTCGACAGGCTTACCAACCTTATTCAAGGTGCTAAGCCTGTGTACAAGGTCCCTAAGCTGGTACACTGAGCTCGTCGAAGTGCTGTCGAAGGGCCAGTCTCAGGGGTTAATGATTACGCCTCTTCTTGGATGCTTGCTTCGCCGTCGTCACCGATGTCCACGGAATCGTTTTCACCGAGCTTGAAGAGTTCTACATCCTTCATGCTTTCGCGAATCTTGGTTTCGATTTCGTTGCAGAGGTCGGCGTTGTCCTTGAGGAACAGGCGGGTGTTTTCGCGACCCTGACCGATGCGTTCGTTGTTGTAGCTGAACCAAGAACCGCTCTTCTGAATGATATCCAGTTCGCAGGCGAGGTCGAGGATCGAGGCTTCGCGAGAGATGCCCACGCCGTAGAGAATGTCGAATTCGCACTGGGTAAACGGAGCCGCAACCTTGTTCTTGACAATCTTTACGCGGGTGCGGTTACCAATGACTTCTTCACCGTTCTTGATGGCGGCGATGCGGCGGATGTCGATACGCTGTGTGGCGTAGAACTTCAAGGCGTTACCGCCGGTGGTCGTTTCCGGGTTGCCGAACATCACGCCAATCTTCATGCGGAGCTGGTTGATGAACAACATGCAAGTGTTCGACTTGGAGAGAATGCCGGTGAGCTTGCGGAGAGCCTGGGACATGAGGCGCGCCTGGAGGCCCACATGGTTATCGCCCATTTCGCCGTTGATTTCAGCCTGCGGAACGAGGGCGGCCACAGAGTCCACGACGATGATGTCGATGGCGCCAGAGCGCACGAGCGTTTCTGCGATGTCGAGAGCCTGCTCGCCGGTGTCCGGCTGAGATACGAGAAGCGATTCGATATCCACGCCGAGCTTACGGGCGTAGACTGCGTCAAATGCGTGTTCTGCGTCGATGAAGGCTGCTACGCCACCGAGCTTTTGCGCTTCGGCAATGGCATGCAGTGCAAGGGTCGTCTTACCAGAAGATTCCGGTCCATAAATTTCGATGATACGACCACGGGGGAAACCGCCCACGCCAAGAGCCATGTCCAACTGGATGCAGCCCGTCGGGATGACCGGGATGTCTTCGACCGGTTGCTGCCCGAGAGCCATGATTGAACCTTTACCGTAATTCTTTTCAATCTGGGCAATTGCTGCTTCGACTGCTTTTGCTTTTTCGCTGGAAAGGTTGCTGGTGGGTGTAGTAGTTTTCTTAGCCATTGTAGACTCCGTTTTTATCTTTTTTTTGTTAATATACTAATTAGTGAACTTTTGTGCAAGTGCTTTTTTGGCTATTCAGTAAAAAAAGAAGCTTGCTCATTATCTTATACACGCTTTTTTCACGGATTTGTCCACGATTTCCTGCAAAAATCTCGCAAAAGGCTTCATTTTGCAAACTATTGGCGACACACATCCATACTGTACCGACGGGTTTTCCCGGTTCTGCACCGGTTGGCCCCGCAATTCCCGAAGTGGCAACCGCCCATTCGCAATGGAATGCCTTGCGGGCGCCCTCGGCCATGGCTTTTACGGTCTGTTCGCTGACAGCGCCGTATTTCTCAAGGATTTCATCGCTTACCCCCAGCATGTCGTGCTTGACTTCGTTCTGGTAGGCAACGATTCCGCCCTTGAGAATCGCAGAAGAACCCGGCTCGTTGACGATGCTCGATGCGATAAGCCCGCCCGTGCAGGATTCCGCCGTCGCCATCATTTCGCCGCGCTTGATCAGTTCTTCCTTGATCTTCATGGCCAGTTCGTGAATTTCGTGTTCGATATTGATTGTTTCGTTCATCATTACACCCATAAGTTAAAAACATTAAATGTCAAAAACAGACATTTTAACAAAAACTTGAAAAAATTCTTAAAATTGTCATTCCTCTTCGATGCCTGACTGCTGCGGGTATCAAATGCGAGTCCACAAGTGGCCTCTCGCTTGATACCCTTGCATGTCATTCCCGCCGATTCCCGTCATTCTGAGCGAAGCGAAGAATCCAGTTAAGTCTTGTGTCGCAAAATTAAATAACTTTACTTGTTACGACTTTTTCGACTAGTATTCTTTTTCTATATTCGCCCTCAATGACAGCAAAAACCTTCATAATGGCGCTTTTGGTGCTTTGCGCGTCTCTTTTTGCAGAGACGGCGGCTCCGGTTGCGGTCCCTGATTCGGCTCAGGGGCGTGTGCCGGATTCTACCCGCAGCGCTGTGGAGGTTGCTACTGAATCCGAAGACGACGATGATGACGCTCCTGGAGCGCCCAGCGAAGAAAGTTTTCAAGTTTCCACGACACCGCTTTTAAGGGGCAAAACGGGCATTGTCGCAATCGATACGCTTCCCGTGAACGAATGGGATATCCCCACAAATCGCAATTCGCTCAAATATGCCATGCTTTTTAGTTTGCTCCCCGGTGGCGGCCAGTATTATACGGAACATTATGTGCGTGGTGGATTTTTGACGGGTATCGAAGGTTTGCTGATTTACGACATCTTTTTTAACAGGTCGTTCCAGAGAGATAGACTCTTGGATCGCGCTCGCCTTTTCCAGGATTCCGTCGGTTATTTTACGTCGAAAATCATGAATGGCCCTCGTGATAGCATCGCCAGGTACCATTCAAAACGCCTTGAATTCCTCGAACGCGTCCGTGCGCAGAGCGACAAGAAAATGGAACAAGAAGACGTTCGCAAGGCCGAAGTCGCCTGGCTTATCGGCATTCACCTTTACGGCATGTTCGACACGTTTGGCATTTGGTACAATAACAACTATCGAAGCACGGAATATCGCGAAATGAAGAAGGCGCTTCTTTGGGCGATTTTGCCAGGTGGCGGTCAAATTTTCAACCGTGATTTTGGCAAGGCCGGGCTTGTCTACATGGGCATTCTGGGCGCAATTGTGAGCGTTTCTACGTCTCAGAACATGGTCCATTATTACCTTGATCGTAAACACTTGGTCGAACAGGAAAATCCGAAGTCCGAGGAATATGACCGCATCAAGGAACGTGTAACATACTACCGCAAAAATCGCAATACTTACATTTGGGGTGGTGTGTTAATTTACTTGTACTCTATCGCCGATGCCGCTGTTGACGCGCTTCTGAGCGATTTCGATAGCCCCTTGCACATGGCGCTCCTCCCGAATTTCGAAGGCGGCGCCCAAGCTGTTTTTTCGTTTGACTTTTAAAGCAGGCTCCGACCGGGAATCGCCCTCTCGTCATCCTGAGTCCCGGAATGGAGTCCGGGATAAACTCCGCGAAGACAACTCAGAAGGCGAGCGTTGCAAAAATGAGTTTGCTCATTTTTATAACCGAGCCAAAGAGTTGGGGCTTTAGCCCCATCCAGTTAAATCTCGTTTTGTGCAATCTAAGTTCTAAGCTCTAAGTTCTGCCAACTAGGCTTTGCCAACTAAACTTTAGATTCCATCTTTAGCGTTGGCATCGGAATGCCGTCATGAATCTTCGTGAACGTTCCGCGGTAGTGCCCGTCTGCGTTACGAGTAAATTCAAAACGAGACACCATGGCGTAAGAGAACATCCCTTCGACAAAGACCTCGTCCGGTAGTCCGCAACGGGAATGCTGCAGTGCGGCAATCACGCCTGCATGTGTAATGCAAAGGAACTCGCCGTCGTCTGGGAGCGTGTCCAAGAACTTTCCGGCGCGTTCGTCAATGTCGTAAAAATTTTCGCCTTCGGGGAATCGGTAACCGCGGAGGTCGCTTGTCCAAGCGTGCATTTCCGAACGGGGTACTGCAGTCAGCTTTTGCCCTTCCCACGTGCCAAAATTCAGTTCGATAATTGCAGGTTCTTTTTCGACAGGCAGGCCAAGCAACTTGGATGCTTTGTCCGCAAACTTGGTGCAGCGGATCAGTGGACTCGAAAACAATCGTGTCGGCTTTGCGTTAGCTTCGGTAAGAGCCTTGAGTGCCTTGTCGGATTCGTCTTCGAATGTAGGGGAGACGTCGAAGTCCAGTCTTCCGTAACAAACATCGTTAGGGTTGTAAGGCTTTGTGTGTCGAATTGTCCAAAGAATCATGCCTGCTAGTCATTCCCGCTTCCGAGCGGGAATCTCCTTTAATAAAAAAAAGCCCCAAGAGGGGCAATAAAAAAGTACTAGGCTACCTGAGCACATAAAGATCCGCAAGTCCGTTGCTGCTTTCGCCCTGGCGAGTTGCCCGCAAATAATCATTGCGCAGGGCCTAGTGGCTGCAAATATAGAATCAAAGCCTTTTTTTTTCAAGGGCCGCTTGTTTTATGTGTAACATAATTTTGTCATATAATACGCCATCGTTCTAAACCCTCTCAAAAAGTGGTCTAAAATACCCCATTTTTCGTATTTTCTTCGTAACGAATGTTTTACTGTTAAAAAAATGTTACTATATTCAATAATGAGTGTTTGAGGTGTGGATCTTTTTTTGTTGGGGTCTATTATGAAAAAAGGAAATTTGTTTTTGAGAACAGTATTGAGTACTGTTGCGACCGCACTTGGACTCGCTACTCCGACCTTGGCTCAGGGCGCATCCGATGAGCCAGCCATCGAACGCGATACCGTTTTGCTGAATCCGCTTTATTTCGTAAAGAACGGTACAGTCATTACGGATGAAAATGAAAGCCAGGGCCTTTGGAATGATCTTATGAAGTACAAGCTCTGGGGAACCGAGTCTGTTATTTTTAACAAAGGCAATTTCAGGATTGCTGAGCCTAGTGGCTATACAGGCACTGCTACGGGCGACATTGTTTTCAACACCAATAACCATACTCTTGGAGGCCCGATTGTTTCGGGTCGAGATCTTATTTTTGCGATGGGCGATGCGACAAGGGATTCCTTGATTGGTGGCTCGATTTATGCAAGAAACCTTAATCTACCAGGGTGGTATAAAGTTTCTGATGCTCGATATGATGGTAATATCTGCTTTGAAGGTTCGATTAATTTTAACGCGCCAGATAAAGACACTCAAACGGGTGACTATGTCTGGACGCTAAATCGCTTTATCGAAAATGCTCATAATGAAATTAAAGATGACGTAAATAGAAAAGAAGGCAAAGTTTATGCGGATTGGAACCTTGATCTTCCTAGTGATTATCAAGCTGCTGTAAATCTCGATGGGACTTTTACAACAACAGATCCAAATAAAAAAAATAATTGTCCTACAGATGTTCCTCGACCAGAAAAGGAGCTTTCCGTTCCTCTAATGCAAACCCCCTCGAATTGGGGACCCGCTATAGATGTTTCTGCTAATGTTGGTAACATTGTCTTTGTTCATGTCCCGCCCATAACAGAAACTGATTTGAAACAAAGTCCCAAAAAAGTTTGGTATGACCAGTATGTAGAAGATCTTAGAGCTAGTGGATCGACGGGGCTAATTATTTATATCGTGATGCCGTCGAATAAGTGGAACGCCAATAAAAAAACAGGGCGCTTGACCCGTATTTTCTCTAGAGATGGCTTTAATGTCATGGGCTCTGCAAATGATTTGAGAATACAGGTTGCTATTGCGAATGAAAATGCTGTTTGGAATTCATCGACTCAAATGTGGGAAAATCTTAATGAACCTGAATGGGATGCATCAGCAAGTAATTGGAAAGTATCTGAAGATAAACCCTATTGGGAAAAAGAAACAGGATGGCATAATTTAGATAAACTTAACATAAATCCAGTAGCAGATTCGAATTATGCTGGTAATCTTTTGTTCTATACACCGGTTGATGTTAATTGGGATGCCATGGTTGATATTCATTATCAGGGTACGTTTATGACGGCCGGTAATTTTACCATTAAGGATCATATTAACATTGCAGGGCAGTTGATTGCGGGCAAAACCCTTAAGTTTGAATCTGATGTTAACGGTGAATTCCACTACGTTCCGTTTAACTCGGCAGAAATCAAGGCCGATATCTTTTCTTCTGATAAATTTAAAGAAAGCGAAACTGTTTGGTACGATATGAACTTCTACCTGACGGATACCGCTCGAACCAATGTGACCTTTGATTACTGCTTGGCGTTCTTTGGTATTGATCTCGATATTCCGGCAAGTTTGAGCGGACGCAGCTTCGCAGAACCTGAAGACCTCGATTTAGATGACAAAACTCATCCAATGCCGCTTTGCTCTAAAGGCGAAAGCGGACATGTCGTTATTGCCAAGAATACACGTAATCCGACCCAAGCAACTATGGCGCGTATTAAGGTCAAGTTGGATGGTCAATTTGAAAATGATGAATACATGTTGTTCAAGATAACGAACTTGAACGGCGCTACTATTACGGGTGGCCGTTTTGATGGCGGTCTTCTTGTGAAGTTGATCGATGACGACAATAAACCGCCTCACTTTATCGATGTGGATAAGGTTAAGCTTGCGGTCGTTGAAAATAAAACTCAGGCTATAGCCGGGCAAGTCAAGGCCGAAGATAAAGAAGGCGATTCCTACGTGTTTGACATTGTTGGTGGAACGGCTCAGGATTTGTTCACTATCGGGTATAAGTCGGGTGTCGTGACGATGAAAGCCGGCGTTGAACCTTTTGATTACGAAGAATGGAAAACTTCGGGGAAAAAGCACACTCTTCTTGTAGAAGTCTGCGATCAAAGGGCGGCGACTTCCAGTGTTTTGCTTTGCACTCGACAGAATTTTACGGTGAGCGTTACAGACGATAACGAAAAGCCGTACTTTACAAATACGGTCAACGAAATTCATATTGCCGAAGGTGCTACATTCTCGTCGGATGAGGTCTTAAGCGATGATTATGACAAGAAGGATATTACACAAAACCTGAATTTCCTCAATAATGAATATGTGATTATTGGTGGCGATAAAGAATTCTTTGACATCACTTCCGGTGGCCTTATTAAGCCGAAGAGAGGTGTTGTGCTCGATTACGAAGTGAAGAAAGAATATGAAATTGAAGTGAGAGTTCGTGATGCCAATAGGGATGGTGATGGTAACTACATCTATCCAGATCTTTACAATGACATGACTTTCAAGGTTATAGTAACGGATGACGAAGATGGTCCTAAGTTCGAGTTTGCAGTCTACAATGGAACCGTTGATGAAAACTCTGTTAAAGACACTAAGGTTAAGTTGGACCATGCTATCAAGGCAACGACCTCGCAAATCGGTGCTGTTATTACGTACAGCTTGATTGACGAAACGAATTCGTTCAAAATCGACCCGACAACGGGTGTAATTACTGTCGTGGATGGCGCTGTACTTGACCATGAAACAAAGGGTACGTATAACTTGAAGGTTGTCGCATCTGATGAATCCGGTGCTACGGACCAGGTTGTGCAAACGGATACCGCTTCTGTCGTCATAAAGTTGAATGATGTGAACGAAAAGCCGATTTTTGTTGAACCGACCACGGCACTCTCGTTCCCGGAAGACAAGAAGGGTTACAACATTGGAACACTTGTCTTTGGTGATCTTGATACGGCCAAGGCGTTCCGCAATGACAAGTTTGAATGTACCGATTGCGACGAAAAGGGCTTCTATCTTGACGAAGATACGGGCGTGCTTACGACGACTCGTAAGTTTGACTACGAAACAGAAGAAAAATTGTATGAACTGAATATCATTATCCGCGATGCTGCTAAGACAGAACTTAGCGTAACGGGTACGATTACTGTTGAACTGACGAACGTGAATGAACCTCCGTTCTTGAAGGAAACCGTGTTCACGGTTCTGGAAAGCGATTCTGTCGGAAGCGCTCTCAAAAAGAATCTTGAAGGGATTGATATTGATGGTCCTGATATCGTTTTCAATTATTTCATCATGAATGGTGAAAAAGAAGGCCATGAGACAAAGGAATTCCATCTGGATCCTACAACGGGTAAGTTCACAGTGCGGACGAAGTTGGATTATGAAAAGACTGAATCCTATAGCTTCAAAGTTCGCGTCAAGGATGAACATGACGGGTATTCGGATACTACGGTAACCATCAAGGTTGTTGACGTGAACGAAGCTCCGTCTATTCAGGTGGATACGATTTATGTCAAGGAAAATCAGGAAATTAAGAAACCGTTTAGCACAGTCAAGACGGACAAGGATGATCCGGATACCAAGAATGCTGATTTCCGTAATAACGTCTACGAAAATATTGACCAGAGCGAAATATTCTCTGTGCAGCCGAACGGTGATGTCATTCTCCTCAAGCCGGTTGACTATGAATCGGATTCAGTTTACGTGATTACTGTTCGTGTAACGGATAAGGATGACAAGACTCTGACTTCGACCAAGAAGGTTGTAATCAAGGTGAAGGATATCTTTGAACAGTCTGTTGTCGAAATCACGCGCGTCGAAACTAAGGATTCTGTATATCTCAAGCCGGATTCTATTTTTGTAAACGATAAAATCGTGGATATTGAATGGACTGCCGATAATAAGTTGAAGTCCAGTACCGATACTTTGAAGCCGGGTTGCAATACCGTTATCAAATCGTTCAAGGATCCGACCAAGAACGCTGCGGGTGCTGATACGGTTGTCATCTGCTATAGCGATGCCGCTCCGATAGTGACAGTTTCTGCAAGTGGTGAAGATGTAACTGCAGACAACATTTACACGGTTGTTGAAAAGGCTACGAAGAACGATACCGCTATTTACGTGAACGAAAAGAAGAACAATATCAAGGTGACGGTCAAGGACACGGCATCTCGCTATACAAAATCGTTTGTTGTAAATCTGGAACTGGATACGATCTCTGTTTCGTCGAGTGAATTCAAGAACATCCAGAGCTTAGCCGATACCAAGGTTTCTCGTAAAAAGGATCCTGCTTCGGGAATTACTACGACTCCCGAAAACAGCTCTTACAACAAGAATACCTATACAGAAGTAGTCAATAGCAAGCGCGTTACAGTCACGTATTACACCGACAAGAAAGGTAACGATGTCAAGCGTTCTGTGGTAACTTCTGATGGAAAGACTAAAGAAATTGCGGTTATCGAAGTTTCTTACACGGTCAAGATTGGCAGCAAGGATGTGACGGTCTCGTACTTTGCTGATGCCTCTACGGGTGAACGCGTGACGCTCAAGACTGGGCTCAGCGATAGCGAATCTGTGCTTTCTGCTGATGGCGATGACGTAACGGGTACATATAAAGTATCTTACAAGTACACCGATAAGAATGGCAATGCCGTCGATGTCTCGTACTACCTGGACGAAAAGGGCAAGATTGCTAAGAATAGCGATGGCAACATTGGCTACAACGTGGCATATACCTATGTGAACAAATTTGGTAACTCTTCTCGAAAAGAAGTGTTTATCGTGCTTGATCAGAAGGGACCTGTCGTAAAGATTGAATCTCCGTCTGATGGCGAAGTGCTTACGTCAAACTTTACAGTTGTCAAGTGGACTGTCAATGGTGTTGTTCAAGATACTCTTAGCGTACAGGGCCTTGAAAACGGTTCTCAAACGATTATCCGCGTGTTCCGTGACAAGGCTGGCAATGAATCGAGCGATTCTGTGACTGTCATGGTGAAGAATATCAAGGACATTAATATTGATGTCGAAAAACCGGTAACGCTCGTGGATCGCGACTCTATAGTGAAGTATTACGATAAGAACCATAAGCCCAAGAAAGACCAGAACTACAGTGTGACATTCTTCAACCACAAGAAGAACGCCGAAACTGAAGCGATTGTTGGAATCAAGGGTAAGGCTAAGGACGGCTCGGGCGAAGAACCGTATCCGGGTCTGGAAGGTCATCTCGGACCGACACTCGCGGTTGACGCTCGTGTACCTGTCGTGAATGCAATGGGCGGACTGGCAACGCTGGACGACATTGTGAGCGCTGGTGGTATGGTCGCACTGGAAGGCCTGGATGCCGCTAATGGTAAGAAGGTTTCTGTGAACGACTACGTTGACAAGTACTGCACGGACGAGTTCAAGGAATCCATGAAGTCGGATTACAGCAAGATGAACCTCTATTGGACGACGATCAAGGTGAATATCTGGGTCTATACGAACACGGGCGCGTTCTCGGATTTCTATAGCTTTGATTACGACCTTGACAATCCGGATTACGTGAACGATGCCGGTCTCTTGAAGCTCTTCTTCGAAATGAAGCCGGATGAAAATGGTGACGTGAGGACGAAGAAAGGACGCCTCTATGGCACTGGAGCTTACCTCTTCAAGACCGAAGTCAAGATGACGTCTAAGCTTCGCTGCACGCTTCCGCCGGTTAGCCTCGACAAGGCCGACAAGAAAAAGAATGCTGTTATCAAGTCTAACGACCAGCTTTTGAAGTCGTTTGGCTACAGAAGGCCGGTTAATAAATAGGTGTGTCGATTGTTGATAACTTGATTTTTTCTTGTAACTCTACTTTTAACTAATTTTTCGCCCCGGTCTCCGTGCCGGGGTCTTTTTATGTGTAAAACTCTTTTTTTATTGTCTAAAATTCGCCTAAAAAATCGTCTTGAGCATGCGATTGACATCGAAGAAACTATAAATTTTTCTATACAATACAAATGATACAGAAAACAGCCAAAATAATACTCTTTTCTTACAATATTTCAAAAAAATAATGTTACGAAAATCACATCCATTACTATATTTCTAAAGAAAGTGTTGGAATGTTTGGGGAAAACTGTGGCAAGTTGGATGCATACGATTTGCCGTAGCATAAGGAGCGAAGGAAAATATGTGGTTTAGCAAGTTAAGTCTTAAGGCGGCAGTCCTGGTGTTGGCTGGTGTGGTTTCGTCGATGGCACAATCTGGTGTCGCTCCATTGACGTTTGGGGATCCTAAAACCGATGTTAACAACTGGAATTACCTGACCCAGTATAAGCTTTGGGGTACTAATGGTATTGAACTAGGTAACAGACCTGGTTTTTACGATCCAAAGTATTTCGATAAATCTACAATGAGTTATCCTGCAGACATCGATTTGTTGACGCTTGGTGCTGTAGGTACAGTGAAGAATCTCTCTTCAGTGGGTGATGGCGGATGGCTTGATGGCCCTATTGTTGTTGGTGGCAGCATTACCAATAGTGGTCAGAATTTTGAAATTTTGACAGGCCCTGTTCGTGTGGGCGGTTCAAATGGAGCTATAGTCCGTAATGGAGTCCAGACTTGTAGCATGACTGCATCGACTGGTCAATGTGATCCTTCGATTATTCCGGACTATCGCTCGAACATTAAGGTTCCGACTTTGAGTGGCGTTACATGGGGTGGATCTCTCTCTGTAGGTAATAATTCTAACAAAAGAACGCTTCTTGATGTAAGTTCTGCATGCTCTGGTGGTACTTGTGACTTGTATTATAGCTCTATTGATTTCCAAAATGATAGTCGTCTCGTTATTTCAGTCCCTGAAAAGCAAATTGCACGTATCTTTACTAAGAGCCTGAATTTGAAAACACATCCGGAAATTGTGGTCCGTGATCCTGTCGCTGGCAAGGATCTCGCTCCTTCGGAATATAAAGGCAACTTGGTGATATATGTCGATGGTGACATTACTTTCGAAAATATTGATAACGTTCAAATTATGGGTACCCTGGTTAGTAATGGTACGCTTACTATGAAATGCAATATGATTATTTCTGGTCAATTTATTGCAAATAAAATTGTTATTGGTAATGAAATTGATGCCAAGAACTTTACTTTTACACCCGTTCATCCGACTCCAAAGCTTGTTGTCGATAATAACTCAAAGAAACTAAAGGAAAGCACATCTTGGTACACTCTTGACATCGTTTTGGATGGTGAATCTGAAAAGGAAGTAACCTTTGATTATTGCTTTGAATTCCAATCCGCAACTGGTGTCGAAGGTAAATACGCTGGATATCAGGATGTTGCTGAGGCCGATGCTGATCATGATTTCCCTATATGCGGTAAGAAGGTTGGAAAAGGAAAAATTCCAGCAGGCGAAACAAAGGCTAAAGGAATCTATTTCAAGCCTTTGATTGATGGCCTTGTTGAAAATGATGAAGCTTTGTGGTTCCAGGTTAATAATATTGAAGGCGCTGAATTATCTAGTGATTATGAAAACGGTCTTGGATACAAAATTTACATTGTAAGTAACGATGAATTGCCAACGGTTAGGACTGCACTTACTATTGAAGTAAACGAAGATGAATTGCATAAATTCAATAAGGAAGAATTCAAATTCCAGCATGCTACGCAATCTTTTGCTTCTGTAATCATAACCAGCCTTCCGAATAAGGGTTCCTTGGTTTTGAATGGTACAAAACTTACTTCTGCTGGCTCGGGTATAACTGTTGCTGTTGCTGACCTTGGCAAACTTACGTACCAGGCTGCAGCCAATGAATTTGGTAATAATTACGCTACCTTCAAGTATAAAGTTGTCGGTGATGGCCCTGCTGGTGGTAACACATCTACGGAATACACGGCTACAGTGAATGTTCTTCCTGTTAACGATAAGCCGTCTGTTGCCGATGTTGTGTTCACTGTAAATGAATTGGATAAAGCCGTATCTGGTGGACCGATCGTTATTACAGATGTTGCCAACGAAAGAAATAAGGATACGTACACTTATAAGTTGGTGAATGTGACGGGTACCGATTATGCCGCTTTTAATAATACTTTTGAAATCACTAAATTGAGCAACCAGAATGCAACGATTAAGGTGAAATCTAGTGCAGTGCTGGATTATAAAGCTATGCCGGAATATGTAGTCTATGCGACGGTTACGGATGATGCTGCTACAGCTTCTGGTAATGGAAAGCAGACTTCGGATCAGTTTAAAATTACCGTGACGGTTAAGAACCAAAATGACGCTCCGACTATTGGTCCCCAGACCTTTACTATTGCCGAAAAACAGGATAAAGCTCCGAATATAGGAAAAGATTGGCCGAGCGGTACGAGTGTTGGCAAGGTTACAACTGCTAGTGACCCGGATGGTGATCCGTTGACTTACAGCATCATAACTACGGGTGTTCCGTTTAAGTTTAACAATGGTTCTAACGAACTTGTAATTACGGATGGTAGCGTACTTGATTATGAAACTACGCCGACTTATACATTGAAGGTTGAGGTGTCGGATGGTGATCTTTCTGCTACGACTACGATTACTGTAAAAATTACAGATGTCAATGAAGGTCCGGAAGATTTGTTCTTGTTGGGTGAATATTCTGTGGATGAAAATACAGCAACAGGAAAAACTATTGGTACGTTTACAGTCTTTGACCCCGATGCTGGTGACGTTTTGTCCTATTCCTTGACGGGTGTCTTGACTGGTGCCGTTGATGCTACAATCGCCGCCGACAAGGATTTGTCTGATATCTTTGTACTTAAGGAAACGAAGAATGCCAATGGCACAAGAACGGTGGCTATTAA
>JAEEGJ010004811.1_pt1 | contig 44315 bp, 26 predicted proteins | sample 8958761 | NCBI WGS metagenome assembly JAEEGJ01 (sample SAMN16246546, study PRJNA631951) | gut metagenome | biome: gut microbiome; feature: rumen; material: RS-attached | host: Bos | place: Iran: Karaj | collected 2018-10
CGCGAAGGATCCGGACGACCAGACGGGAATCCGTCAGAATTTCCGCATGAACGCCAATGCAGCTGGAACCTTCGACGTGTTCGATTTGACGGGCAAGAAGGTGGCAAGCTTTACCGCCCGCAACATGTTCGAAGCGAAGAAACTCTGGCGCGAAAATGCTCAGGCCAAGAGTGTGCAGGGAATCTGCTTAATTCGCAATCGTAACAACGGCATGATTGCGAAAGTCCGCACTACCCGCTAATTTTCATACGCACCCATCCAAGAAAGGCTCCTCGAACGAGGAGCCTTTTTTTGCATTCAGTCGTTATGGATTCTATCGGGGCATTGCCCCTCCAGAATGACAGTTTCAGGTTCTGCCAACTTCCACTTCCTACTGCCTACTAGCCACTAACCACTAACCTCTGACCTCTGATTTCTAGTCTCTAGAATTCACTGGATCCTATCGGTCGCGAAGCTCCCTCCAGGATGACCGCTTCGAGTCTGTTCTCGTCACTGATACGGCTCCCTTTGCATTTTACTAACCACTAATCACCAACCACTAACCACTCCTCTACCTCATTGACTTTTTATCCATAATAGATATGGCAGGGCGTTTTTTTTTTCGCATGCCTGAAAATAGTTTTATGGAAAAGAGATGGACTCACGGTGTGTGTCGGTCCTAAGGAGTGAACAATGAGACTACTTAAGAGCGTAACGATGTTTGGGTTGCTTGCGGGCTTGGGTGCAGGCGTGCTGGCGGATAACCCTATTTCGAGTTATCACTATTTGGCGGACCCAGGTGCCGCCGCTGACGATACGTATTTCTATGTCATTACCGACTCGGATGACCCGGCCCCTGCGAATGCCAATGGCTACGAAATTAAGGCTCTTTATGGATTCCGTACCAAGGACATGAAAAACTGGACCGACTTCGGTATCATTTACGATGCCCGCAAAGTCGATGGAATTGGTGCCATTTGGGCTTCTGGTATTGCAGTGAATCCGAATGACGGCAGATTGTACATCGTGTTCCCGGATGGCGGCGGTGGCGGCATTGTCATGATTGGTGCCGACAGCATTGCTGGGCCGTGGACGAACCCGCTAGCTGGAGGCAAGAGACTTATTGGCTGGGGCGGCGGCGCTATTTCGGATTGCGACGGCATCGGTTGGTGCTTTGACCCGGCAATTTTCTTCGATGATGACGGCACGGGCTATTTCACGTTTGGTGGCGGTAGCAGCGATTCTCGTCCGGCCAACGACAACAACAGCGATATCTTCAATATCTATAAGCTTGACAAGGATATGAAGGGCTACGATGTAAGAACAAAGACTCACCTGAAAATTGGTGGCCCGAAGGCGATGGAAGCCTCTTACATCCATAAGTACAAAGGCAATTATTACCTCTCTTACAGTACGGCTGATTTGCGTATTGCCTACGGTATGTCCAAGAACCCGATGGGTCCTTATGAATACAAGGGTATCTTCATGGGGAACCCGAGCATCAGTGGACAAAATATTAACGCTAATAACAACAACCACCATGGTATTGCAGAATTCAAGGGCCACTGGTATGTGGCTTACCATGACCGCCGCATTGCTAATGGCTATGACGGCTTGGAAAAAATTCCCGCTGAAGATGGAAGGCCGAATCCAAATCCGGCATACCACCGTAGCGTAAGCGTTGATGAATTTACCTACAATGCCGATGGCACGATGAAGCAGCTGACTTTCACGAAGGAAGGTCCGAAGCAAATCGAGAATTTTGATCCGTACGATTGGTACCCGGCTTTGACAAGTTCCAAGCAGAAGGGCATCCGCAGCCGTTCGAACTGGAGTCCTGGCAAGGTCGCTGAACACCTCTTGCTCCCGCTTTCCACCAAGGAATCCTGGATTCGCGTCTCGGGTGTTGATTTCGGCACGGCTGCAACGGGCTTCACGGTGCAGGCCGCAAGCACCGATGATGGCAACAAGATTGAAATCCACACGGGTTCTGCAACGGGCACGCTCGCTGGCACTTGCACGCTCAAGAATACCGGCAACAAGAATTCCTTTGCCGACAACTCTTGCGAAGTGACTGGCCTCAAGGGCATTGTGGAACAGTTGTTCCTTGTGTTCAAGGGTTCAAAAGACTCCACGATGGCTATCAAGGCTTGGGGCTTCGAAGGCAGCGGCACGACTCCGCCGACTCCGCAGGTTCCTTACGATAGTGTCGCGGTGAAGCTCCCGGCAAAGATTGAAGCTGAAAAGTATGATATTCCGGGAACAGGTCGCGGCGGCGATGTCGATTCTTATAGCGACAACGATTCCGAAAATCAAGGCGATGCCAAGTTCCGCGAAGATCTGGGCGTTGACATTGTCGAAGGCGGCACGGGCATGGCGATTGGCTACACCGCTTCTGGAGAATGGCTTGAATACACGGTCGAAGTTCCGGAAGATGGCGACTATGCTATCAAGGCCTCGGCTTCTACCGGCATGGAAAATGGTGCAAGCTTCTGCTTCTTGGCCGACGGCAAGGCGATTGGCGATACCATCAAGGTTCCACAGACCGGCGATGATTGGAGCGTCTATAAGGAATTCGAAGGCGGCAAGGCCAAGCTTACCAAGGGTACTCACGTGATCCGTCTCGTGATTACGGGCGATAACGTAAACGTCGATTGGTTCTCCCTTGGTGATGTCAAGACCGATGCAATCAATGCTGGCGTGAAGTTTGCTACTTCGTCTTCCAAGGTTTACCGTGTTTATAACGTTGGCGGAAAGCTCTTGGGCACGGTGGATCTCACGGGCAAGAAGTCCGGTGCAGCACTCTCTGATGCTGGCTTCACCAAGGGCGTTTATATGCTCAAGAGCGTCGATGGCCGCAAGACCTTCATGACCTCTGTCGCAAGATAAACAGTAATCGTCGTTCCTGCGGCTATCTAAAAAATCTCAATTCCAAAACTGCATAACAAAACACCTCAGCTCTCTCCGCTGGGGTGTTTCTGCTTAGTGAGAATAAATCCTTTTTTCGCTTCAATTGAGAATAGTGTTATTGGTGAAAATGGGCTGTTTGGGGTATTTTAGAAATAAAAATGCATTATTTTATAAATTTTTTATGATAAAAATTGGTTTTTAAGTTAATTTTATTTTTGAAAATTAGAGAGTTTAGCTCTTGTTCTCTACACGAAATCTCGACAATTTCACTAAACGAGAACAAGGTGAACGCTCACGCAGGTATGCCGTTTTGCGGTGTATCTCAGTTTGCTGTGCCAGCTTCTCAGCTGGTCTTTGGTCGTATAGACTGAGAGCAACAGCCCTTTCGGGGCGTGGGTCGTTTGCGTTTATCGTTTAGAGGCAGTCGAGAGCCCCGTGTAGGTAAATGCAACGACTCGCGTCCTTTTTTGTATTCGGAAAAAATTTGGCGTAGTTCTTTGTTGAGCAGGGGCGGACTCCACGGATTTCAACCAAAGGAGAAAACCATGAAAAATGTAATAAGAATCATTCTTATGACTATGGCTTTTGTTGTCACAATTTCCTTCTTTACGGCCTGTGGAGATGAGAAAATATCCTCAGACATAAGTAATAATCAGAAATATAAAACATTCACAGATCCGCGGGATGGTCAGAAATATAAAATAGTCAAAATTAAAAATCAGGTGTGGATGGCTGAAAATTTGAATTATAACGCAGAGAATAGTGAATGTTACTATAAAAATAACTGTGTTGGATATGGTCGTTATTACCGCCCCGACTCTAAGGAATTGGTTTGTCCCGAAGGATGGAGGTTGCCTACGAGAGATGATTTTGAAGAACTCTTTGATGCTGTAGGAGGTTATGGTTATGCTGGTAGAGCATTGAAATCTTCTAATGGGTGGTTTAATAATGGAAATGGAACGGATGCTTTTGGTTTTAACGCACAACCTTTACCGGAATTAAACGTTAATTATCGTTATAATGGAGGTGGGATTGAAGAAGCTTTTAATGCGATATTCTGGTGTGTAGGCAATTGTTTTATGTTTTTGGATTATAGGTATAGGAGTGCCCATTTTGAGTGGCTGGGAACCGGATTGTCTAAACCTTCGATTCGCTGTATTCAAAATAGGGAGTCTCATTAAAATGGTTCAAAAAAATAAATGTTTGTATCGCTATGTTCCCTTTGAACGTTTATCAGAAATATTGTTGATGAAAGGTATTCCAATTCCTTATCCCCAAAATTGGCACGATCAACATGACTTAAAAAATTCTATTAAGAATATTGATGATGATAATGTTAATGTTATTGGTATTGCTTGCTTCACACAAAAATGGGAAACTAGTTTTCATTGGGAACTTTTTGCCAAATATGGTGTTCGTTTGGCTTTTGATAAGAAAAAGTTGGAAGAAAATGTTAAGGCTGCTGGTGCGACTATAAAAAAGGTTGATTATGTTTCATACGATGAATATATTGAAAAAATGACTAATGGCGATTCGCTCCTCTTCACAAAACGAAACCAATATAAACCGGAATGTGAATGGCGTATTATTTGTCAAATACCCAAAGAACAAATGGCTACAGAAAATGTTGTGAAATATATTCCTTTTGAATGGGGCGATTTGAAAAAAATCACTATCTCTCCACACTATGAAATTTCAGATTATCATTTTTATAAGGCGATGGTTTTGAAAATGCTTAAAGTTCTTGGTGCTGACAGTGTAAAGGTTCTTCATTCGTCTCTTTTTGAATCTAATAAAATTAGGAAAGTTGAATTGGATTTGGAGGAAGAGAAGGATGATTAAGATTATCATAATTGGTGTAATTGGCTTTTTGTCAATTGTTTTTTATATTGTGAGTGTTGAAAAAGTTGATTTTATTCGTATTATAGGTGGTCTCGTATTTTTTGTTTATGCTATTTTATGGGCGATAAAAAATGAAATAGAAAAAGGCAGTGATGGTGAATTAAATGAAATAGATGAGAATGTAGAAAATGATGAACCAAGCCTCAGTGAAGATAACGAAATGGTGGCTAGTAGTACTGAATCTTTTGAGGTTGAAGAAAATATTGAGAGTGACAATGGTGTATCTTATAAAAATGAAAAAATTTTCCAATTTATTGATGATGTATTTAATTATATTGATAAAATTTCTGAAAATCCAAAGACATTTGATTTTTTCTTAAACATTCCTATATGTACAATTGATGCATCAACTACAGAGATTGATGATGTAAAAAGATTCCTAAATAATTCTGTTGCAAATGACATATGCGAACTTGCCGCACTCATAAATTTTGGTAATAAAACAGAAAATTTAAGGGAAATGGAAATTTGGAATTCTGTGAAAAGCTATATTGAAGTAGAGAAAAATTGTTCTGATATTGAGTTTTTCGTTGAAACATTGCTTCGTTATTTTGAAGAGGCTAGAGATTTTTTTGATTTTCCGAACAAATATAAAAACATCCCTGTAGTTTATTATGATAAACGTCAAAATGTTGAAAAAGAGTATGAACGATATATAATATGGCTTACAGATATCATATCAAGTTTATGTAATGAATGTATCAAAAATATGATAGAAGTGAATCGTTTTGAAAATATTAGTTCAAAATTGACGCAAACGCATTTTCTTCCTCTTGAATCGCAAGAAAAAGTTTTAAGGGATGCTTGGGCCGAAATAAAAAAATTTGAAAGGTATGTGTCTGAACCTCTTTTATTCATTAGCTTGATTTTTGGTAAGAATTCTGAAGAAACCCGATATTTTAGTAAAATGAGAATCAAAATTGTTAATTATTTTGTCAATTTTGATAATAAAGTTACACCAAAAGAAAAAAATGTTATTGAAAAGATTATGACATTTATGCAAAATTCTTTTGGATTAGATTTAAATAAACCAATAGTAGGTTTCCAAAATGGCGTGAGAAAAGATGATGCGATTGCTCAGCTTACATCAATGATTGGACTCCAATCTGTCAAACAAGAAATACTAGCTTTGAAAAATATTGTTTTGGTGCAACAAAAACGAGCTGCTACAGGCATTCCTATTCTTCCGATGTCCTATCATTGTGTGTTTACGGGGAATCCAGGAACGGGAAAAACAACGGTCGCCAGAATAGTTGCGGAAATTTATCGAGAATTGGGAGTGCTGAAAAAAGGACATCTCGTTGAATGTGACCGATCTTCATTAGTTGCTGGATATGTTGGTCAAACGGCTATCAAAACGAATGCAGTTATAGACAGAGCTTTGGACGGTGTTCTTTTCATTGATGAAGCGTACACTCTTGCGATGGATAGCGATAGCTTTGGTCAAGAAGCGATTGATACCTTGCTAAAGCGAATGGAAGATGACCGAAATCGTCTTGTTGTCATTGTTGCCGGATATACAAATGAAATGAAAAAATTTATTGCAAGTAATCCTGGCTTGAAATCTAGATTCAATCGTTACATAGAATTTGATGATTATACATCCGATGAAATGCTAACCATTTTTAAAAATTTAGCTAAACACCAAAAATACGAGCTTTCTAAGGATGCTGAATTAAAATTGAATAATATCTTTAAAGACGTAGAAGAAAGAGACCTTAATACGTTTGGAAATGCTCGCGGTGTTCGAAACTTGTTTGAAAAAACACTTGTAAATTTGGCAAATAGGATTGCTAAAAATCCTAATGTAAATCAGCAATTATTTTTGCCGGAAGATTTTGAAAACGAAAAACAGAAGAATGTCAAGAAAACAAATGCCATGGCACAACTTGTGTCGATGATCGGGTTAAAATCTGTAAAAAAAGAAGTGATTTCATTAAGAAATATTATTTCTGCACAAAATAAACGTATTGCTTCAGGCTTTCCGATTCTTCCAATGTCTTATCATTGTGTATTTACAGGAAATCCAGGAACGGGAAAAACAACGGTAGCTCGAATTATTGCTGAAATTTATCGGGAGCTAGGGGTGTTGAAAAAAGGACATCTTGTAGAATGTGACCGTTCTTCGCTTGTTGCTGGTTATGTTGGTCAAACTGCTATAAAAACTAATGAAATTATTGACAAAGCCTTAGATGGAGTTCTTTTTATTGATGAAGCTTACACACTTGCAAAAGATAATGATAGTTTTGGTCAAGAGGCTATTGATACGTTGTTGAAACGAATGGAAGATGATCGGAAACGTCTCGTAGTTATTGTAGCTGGATATACAAATGAAATGAAGAACTTTATTGAAAGTAATCCCGGCTTAAAATCTAGATTCAATCGTTACATAGAATTTGAAGATTACACTGAGGATGAATTGGTAGAATTGTTCAAAAAAATTGCTCAAAATCAAAAGTTTACTCTTTCAGAAGGTTTTGAAGATAATTTAAAGAATATTTTTAAAGCTATTGTCAATACTAAAAATGTCTCTTTCGGAAATGGTCGTGGTGTAAGAAATCTATTTGAAAAAACAATCCTTAAACAAGCGAATAGACTTGCAATGGAAAAAAATGTAAATATGCAGTTGTTAATACCAGAGGATTTACCCAGACTAAAAAAATGATTGCGATGAAAATCCGAAATTTGGTTAATTTTACGAAAAATTCATGGTCGCTTCATTTTCTAAAAATAGATAGCATCGTGCTTTTTTTACGATTTTTTCCCTCCAAAATGTTATCTTTGGACAAATTGTATTGTTTCATAACCCTTTGAAGTAGAATAGTAGGGCAGTTTTTTGATATAATCTTCTACAATCAAAAATCGGTTCTTTTCGGAACCGATTTCGTGAATAAAATCAAACTTTAAAAAGCGAAACGCAATACTTCAACTATGGCATCAACGCGAGACGTTCTTTTGGGGCTCTAGTCTCTTTATTTCTGCTCTTTTTGCAGAATTTCAAGCCGTGCTTTAGCTTCTGCAATTTGTTGATCGGAACGCAATCCCATATGACCTTTTATTTCATCTTTTTCTTCGCCTTCGATAATCCCTTCTTCTTTTCCTTTCATAATGCCCGCGTTCATGTAATGTTCCGCGAATGTCTCGTAACCTCTTTTTGCGACGATTTCCGGCCTGTCCATTTTCATGTCCTCGTGCTTATGCGGCCACCTCGCGAAAAGAAATGATGAATTGTTCTTCGTTAATATATGACAAGGAGAATACGAAAACAGAGAGTTGTCTTTCGCGTTGTTTATTTTGTCAACAACCATTTGCGAAGAATTACAACAAACTTGCAAGACTTAGGCGACGTTTGTGTTTTGGCAAAAAATTTGAAGCAAAAAACCAAACAGTATGCTATAGCAAAAGACAAAGGTAAATTCTCATAAAAAAGCTGACCCCGGCACATTCATGGCCGGGGTGACAAAAAGCAAATGGGAAAGTCCTATAATTACGGCTTCAGTGCAAGAAGTTCTTCTTCGGAAACTTTCAGCTTTTTAGCGATGCGTTTCACGAAAAGGTTCAGTTTTTTCTCGCTACGTTTTGTGAAAAGATTCAGTTTCTTTTCGCTGTTTGCGCGTTCTTTTTTTATTCCACTTCTTTCACCTTTGTAAAATATGTTTTCAAGTTCTGCCGTCACGTCTGTCATATTTCTTACCTCAAGGTTGAAGGTCTCTTCTGCAAAATTAATCAATTTTACGGAATTAAGCAACCTCTTGAATGTTTCGTTTTTCAAAATCCGCTCTGGAGCGGGTTCTTCCTTGATGATTGCCTTGATTGCACGGAGCCATTGTGCTGCATCGGAATAGTCGTTTCTTGTTTTCCCGTCTTTTTCGAGCTTGAGGAATTTCCCGATTTCGACGAAAACTTTCTGGATTTTCGGGAAAAACTTCTTGCCGTGGCATGTTTCGTCAACATGATGGATGTATTCATTGGGTGCGTCAGGGAACAAATCAAAATCCAGAAGCCCGAGGAAATAGATTTGTGGGAGTTTATACTTTTCGCTAGTGTGCACCTGATTTTCGATGACGCGTGAAATATAATACTCCACGCGGTCGCGGAAAAGTTTGTCTTTGCTCTGCTGTAGTTCTACCAGAATTTTTTTGCCTGCGTTTGTTGTGCCGATGATGTCAAGAATGCAGTCTTTTTTGGTGAGTATTCCTGGAAATTCCTGCATTTCGAGTGTAATAGACTTGATTGCGGCTTTCCCGTGCAGGTTAAGCATGGCGTTCACGAGCGAAATGAGTAACGTGTGGTCTTTTTCTTTAGCGAAAACGATCTTGAAAACGCCATCGCTCAAGATGTAGGCGTACTTGTATATACGCTGGTATTTGGCAAGATTTTTCTTGTCAATTTTCATGGCCTTGAGCATGGCCCTGTGCTGATTACGGTTCATTAAATCTCCCGTTTTTGTTTGGGCTTGCAAACGGGAAAATCGCATGTACATCGCAGAACACCGGTTCACAAACCTGTTAATGACAGATTAATGATCCCACATGCTGTTTGCAGTGGGGGGGCTCTACGTTGAGCGCAACGGGGCCGTTCCCCCGCAGAGGTCCTGTTTCCGATTTTCGGCTTTGTCGCGCCAATAAAGGGGAAACTGCGTCAAGCAGATAGTTGAACAACCTGCCCGGAACGAATGCCAAGTCGGCAGGACGAATGCTATCGTGAATGAATATACATTTTTACGTGAACGAGAGCAATCGCCACAATTTATGATAACTCCCCTCTAACACATGTCCTCATTCCTAATCACCAACCACTAACCACCAACCACTGACATTCCATTACCAAAATGTCAATGATAAAAATTCGCCAAAGTTTAGCATTCCTAGAAATGTGATGTAAATTACATCATGGAGATTCTTGCAATCTTGCAAGGACTACAGTATGGGATGTGTATGAGTTTAAAGCAGACGGCTTTGGCGACCGTTTTTGGTCTTGGTTTTGCGGCCCCCGTTTTGGCCGATAACCCGCTTTCTAGTTATCATTATCTTGCTGACCCCGCTGCTTTTGCAACGGAAGACGAGTTCTTTATCCTTACGGATACGGATGATGAAAGCCCGAACACGGGTGAGAATGACTATACGATTCGCTCTCTTTACATCCTCAGTTCTAAAGATATGAAGAACTGGACGGACCATGGCATGGTACTGAGTCATGATCGCGAAGTCTCTTACATTAAAAACATTTGGGCGCCCGGCATCGCTGTTGTGGATGGCGTGTTTTACTTAATTTATCCAAACGGTGCGAGCGGCGTTGGCATTGTATCTGCTAAGGATGTGGCCGGTCCGTACTACGATCCGGTGGGCAAGCTCCTTGTCGGCGGCGGTGGCGTTACCGGTTGCGATGGCATTTCCTGGTGCTTTGACCCGGCTATCTTTATTGACGAAGACGGCAAGTCTTATATGACGTTCGGCGGTGGTAGCGGGGGCAGCCGTGGCTACGGCAACAACTTTGACTTGTTCGAATTCAGCAAGCTCTCTTACGACAAAGTCGAACTCAATGTCGGTTCCAAGACGGCTCTCCAGGGCGCAAACCGTTCTTTCGAGGCTTCTTACTTGCACAAGCGCAACGGCATTTATTACCTGAGCTACAACGACCAGAGCCAAAATATCAGCTATGCGACTTCCAAGAACATCAAGGGCCCTTATTCCTATGTGGGAACCGTTATCGAGAATCCCTCGAAAATTAACGGCAAAGGCGGCAACAACCACCACGGTTTTGCAAAGTTCAAGGACAAATGGTATGCCGTTTATCATGACCGCCGCTTGGTGATGGCATCTGAAAAGCCGAAGCTCACTAATGGTCAAACTCCTACGACGACGGGTAACCACAGAAGTGTGTCGATTGACGAACTCACGTGGAATGGCGACAAGATGAATGTCGTGAAGTTCACGGATGCAGGCCCGGCTCAGATTGATGACTTTGATCCGTACCAGACTTACAAGGCACTCACGAGTTCCAAGCAACGTAACGTCCGTAGCCGTACTGATTACACCAAGGGTCAGCCGGTAGTGCACGTGCTCACTCCGCTTGCCTCCAAGGAATCTTGGATTCGCGTGAGCGGCGTGAACTTTGGCAAAGGTGCCGAAAAGTTTGTCGTGACTGCATCAAGCGTCGATGCGGGCAACAAGATTGAAATCCGTAGCGGCTCTGTGACGGGCAAGCTCGCCGGTACTTGCGAACTGCCTAAAACGAGCGGTTGGAAATCTTACGAAGAAACGGAATGCGAAGTGAGCGATTTGTCCGGCGTTGTCGATCAGTTGTTCCTCGTGTTCAAGGGTTCCAAGGACTCCACGATGGGCATTACCGAATGGGGCTTCCTCGGCAGTGGCATGGCGACGGTGACGCAGGTCCCGTATGACAGTGTCGCAGTCAAGCTCCCGGCAAAGATTGAAGCAGAAAAGTTTGACCTCGGCGGTCGCAGGGCATACAGCGACGACGATGCCGCGAACCAGGGCGACGCGGAATTCCGCACGGACGAAGGCGTTGACATTGTGCTTGGCGGAACGGGCATGGCGATTGGCTACACGAATGCTGGCGAATGGATGGAATACACCGTCGAAGTGCCGGAAGATGGCGATTATCCGATTGTCGCTTACGCCTCTTCGGGTGCAGAAAACTCTGGCTTCTGCTTCTCAGTTGACGGCAAGGCCGTGGGCGATACCGTAAAGGTGACAAAAACGGGCGATGATTGGAGCGTCTATAAAGAATTTGAAGCTGGTACGGCAAAGCTCACCAAGGGTTCGCACGAAATCCGCTTGACCATTACCGGCAACAATGTGAATGTCGATTGGTTCTCTGTCGGAAAGGTCGAAAAGCAACCGGATGGAATTGTTCCGCGTATGAAGTTCGATGCCAATACCGTTACCACGTACCGCGTGTTCAACGTTTCTGGCAAGCAGGTCGGTACGGTGAACCTCAGAGGAAAGACTTCGGCGGTAGCGCTTGCCGACGCAGGATTCACGCAAGGCGCTTACATCCTCAAGAGTTTTGACGGTCGCAAAAAGTTTATGGTCTCATCCGCAAGGTAAGGCCAAAAAGATCCTCCTAAACCACACACCCTAATGACGCTGAAAGGCGTTGTTACGCCTCGGGACGAACGTTCCGAGGTGTTTTTTTGTATTAGGTAATAGGTTTTAGGGGTTAGGTTTTAGGATTGTCATCCAGAGGATCAGTCATCCTGGAGCCTGTCATCCTCGAAGCCGTCATTCTCGACCGAAGGGAGGGAAACCATTATTTCTTGTTTTACACTTGCGGAGGGGAACTATTATTTCTTGGATTGCATTTGGCGATAGGACAACCTCAAAAGGTGAGTGTTGCAGCCATGGTTGACGCTTCGCGTCTGCAACTTCAGCTCAACCATATATACGAAACTTAGAACATCTGTTCTCTAGTTGAGTTATCCTCTATGAGGAAAAAATGCAAGCATTTTTTGCGGCATTCGCTTTGTATGCTCTTGCATGGATATAACCGAACCTAAGAGGTTGGGGCCTACCCCAACCATTATTTCTCGTATCTACGCTTGGGACGAAGGATCCAGTCAATTTCTGCATCGTATGACAAGATTTAACTGGATCCTTCACGGCTTTTCGCCGTTCAGGATGACGCGTTCAACGATGCAGTTCAGAATGAAAAACGCTGTATTATCAAAATTGCCATCCAGATGGTTTTGCCCATAGCTCAAAGCTTGCGTAGCAAGCGCTCCCATAGCTCACATCCCATTCCTCTAGTCTTTCGTCTCTCGTCTTTGGACACTCGCTTCGCTCTTGTCCCAACCATTCGACTCGGCCATGCCCAACTTCGTTGGTCGCGTCACTCGCCTTTCATGGTTGTCGTCTTTCGTCTCTCGTCTTTGGACTTTCACTTCGTTCAAGTCCCAAATGCTGGTCTCGGTCATGTCCAAGCGAGCTTGGCCGCGACACTCGCCCTATGCATTTGTCGTCTCTCGTCTAACATGGTTACTTAGGTAAACGAGAAAGTCTTTTTACCTATTGATATTGCTCCAAAACACTTCTATTTTATAAAGTATGGAAACAGGAGAAAATCACATAGTTGAACCTGACGTTCTGCAATACACCAACTACCGTATGTATTTGCGGGATTACTATGAGTTCAAGAAGAAGACTGTTCCGGCGTTCAGCCTCCGGTTCTTCGCAGAAAAGGCAGGCCTTTCGAGCCATGCCCATCTGAAGCTCACTATTGACGGCAAACGAAACATTACAAAGAATACGGTGGTAAAGCTCATTCACGGTCTCGGACTTGAAAGCCATCGTGCAGCGTATTTTGAAAGTCTCGTCTTTTTCAATCAGGCACAAACCGATGCGGACAAGCAGGTCTATTACGCCCAGCTTCTGAAGGCTAGCCCGCGTTCCAAACTGCACAAGATGGACAAGGCACAGTTTCGCATTTTCCGCGAATGGCACCACTCCGCGATTCTCGAAATGGTCGCTCTCAAGGAATTCAGGCCGATTCCCGACTGGATTGCAAGACGACTTGGCGGCCTTGTGACTCCCGCGCAGGTGACCGAATCGCTCAAGCTGTTGGTCGAACTGGGACTCCTGGTAAAGACTGCGAACGGCTTCCGCCAGCGCGACCCCTTGATTACCACCGACGACGAAGTTCAAGATTTGATGGTGAAAATGTACCATCTGCAGATGCTGAAGCTCTCGGCGACCATGCTTTCGGAGCTTTCGGCCCCGCAGAGGGATGTTTCGGCATTGACTTTTAGCATAAAACGCGAAGATTTCCCCAATTTGAAAAAACATTTGCAACTCATGCGCAAAGAACTACTAGATTTCTCAGCAAAAGCGGGTGAGGCAGAAGAAGTTGTACAAATCAACATCCAGCTGTACCCTCTAACACGGGGAGTATGATGCGTTCTTTATGTTCAATAATCGGTTGCATGCTAGTGGCATTGTGGACTGTCGGCTGTTCTGACACCGACACTACCGCCGGTATTGAAATTGGAAACCCGGAAGTGGCCCACAACATCGGGCTTACGGCTGATTTCTCGATTGACTATTCTGACGCAAAGCAGATTTCGCTTGCCAAGGCGGCGGCTGCGGATGAAAATATCGTCATTGATACGTTCCGCCTCACGCTGACCGAAGTCCGCTCTTATTGCAGTTTCTATGCGGGCATGTCCGTCGATTTGGAATCGGGGCTTATACTTTGGCCTTACGAAGAAGATCCGGCTGCTGTGCTCCCCATTTCGTTTACGGACGGCGATGTTGTCAAGGAGGCTTTCGAAAATATCAATTTGCAGACCGAAGGCCGACTGAAAGAAATCGGAGTCGCGTTTGAAGTCGGAAAAAAGAAAGGCTACGACGCTATTTATGGACGCATCCGCAAGAACGGCAAGAACGTTCCGTTTGAGTATAAACTATCCGATATCCAGCTGTTCCTGTTGCGTTACCATTATTCGCAGATTGATGTCCAAGATTCTGTAGTGAATTTGTCTGTTGCGTTCCGCGTGCACCGCTTTGTCGATGGTCTAAAATTGGACTTGGCAAAAGTAGGCGAAGACGGAGTTATTCATTTCAGCAAGTCGGAAAACGTAGAACTTTGGAAGTCGCTGAACGAGCGCTTTATTCCCAGTTTCCAAGCTTTGCGTTACGAATATTCTGATGCTTCGGGCAAGACCGTTATCGATTACGTCGATGATATTTGGGAAGAACTTAGTGGAAAGAAAAACAATAATCTTGTCTCTAACGGAAACTTTGATGAAGGGAGTCTTGACTGGATTCTGCATACACAGTTGAACGGCGCCGCCGATACATCGATAGTCAAGGAGGACAAGTCGAACGTGATGAAAGTTCATGTGAGCAAGGGCGGTGAATATTCGTACAGCGTGCAGCTGCTCCATGAAAATATATCCGTAGTTGCTGGTGCAAAGTACAAAATTAGTTTCACGATTTGGTCTGATGTCGAAGGGCAGATTACTGCCCGATTGGGAACTTACATCCGTTACGAAACCAATGGATTCCAGGAACATGTCAAGGTCGGTACGAAGAAGCGTACGATAGAATACGAATTTACGCCCGAAGTGACTGACCCGTTTGCTCGCCTAGACTTGAATTTAGGGAAAGGCGGGAGGACGTTCTGGATTAAGGACGTACAAATACTGAGAATCAAGTAAAAAGACGGCTTGCCATGGATTTGATGGCAAGCCTTTAAAATAGGTGAAATTAAATAGGAGGAATTCAAAAAGAAAAAACCTCGGCTTTTGCCGAGGCTTTTTCGTGGTTCCGATTGGAATTGAACCAACGACACGCGGATTTTCAGTCCACTGCTCTACCAACTGAGCTACAGAACCATTTTGATGTCCCAAAGATAGTTTAAATATCACACATTGTCAAGGGTAAATAGAATATTACTGTTATTTTTTTGAAAAAAAACTAAATTTATTTTCGTTGGATGGAATTATTTGGTGTCTCATAGTGTTTTTGCTATGGGAAAGTGTGTTCTTTTTTTTTAGGTGGTCGTCGTGATTCGCAAAAAAAACTGGATTAAAGCGTCTGTTTCCCTGCTAGCGGCTTTTGGCTCGGCTTTCTTAGTCGCTTGCGCTGATGATAATGAAAACGCATTAATTGTACCGATGTCCAATGTGACTAGTACGTGTGAAGCGTTGAATAATTGCGGCTCGTCTGCAAGTGTTCCGCAAGGAAATTCTTCGAGCAGTGAGGCTGGTAGTATCAACTGGAGTCACGGCATTGATACCACGAAGGTTATTATTGGTACCGATACGCTTTGGGTTTACGATACTATTCCTCTGCCTCCGGATACATCTGTCAAGTGGGTCGGAGAGTCTGCGCTACGTATTACGGAAATCGCTCCTCTCAACTTGGATTTCTTTGACGAAGAAGGGAAAGACCCGGCTTGGGTGGAACTTTACAACTCGAGCGATAAAGATGTGGACCTGAAGGGCTATGTCCTTATTGAAAACTTGCAGAAGCTCATCGGTAAGGATGAGAATATCCGCAAGTTCGTTTTTGGAAGCGATATCATCAAGGCGAAATCCTTTAAAGTTATCTTTTGCGACGGCAAGAACATTTCTGCTGTAAAGAGCGAAGACAAGGAAGGTCGCCATACGCGTCCGCATGCGGACTGGAAGCTGGACAAAAAAGGCGGTACGGTTTACCTGTTGGATAAATTTAACGGAATCCGAGATTCGGTTGATTATCCAGAGCTGACCAGCGGTCTTAGTTGGGGCATTGTCAATGGCGGCTATTGGGATTATTTTGAAAAGCCGACTCCGGAAAGGCCGAATTCGGAATCCAAGGGCTATGAAGAAATTGTTCCAGTTCCCGACATGAGTGGAATCAAGTCCGGTTTCTATAGCGAGCCGTTTACTTTGAATCCTCCGGCTCTTGAAGATGGCGTGAAGCTCCGTTGCACGACGAACGGATCTGAGCCGACTGAAAATTCCCAGGAATTCAATGCTCCTATGAAGATTGACCATAACATGGCTTTCCGTTGTGCATCTTTCAAGAAAGGAGCTCTTTCGACCAAGGTTATCACTCGTACGTTCTTTGTTGATGAAGACCAAGTGAAGATGCCGATTGTGGCTATCAGTGTGGATTCTAGCTTCTTCCGTCAACATTACATCAAGACGAGTTGCAGTGCTCCAAGGAATTGCCCAGATAGCGCTGGTCTCTATGCCGATGTCGAAGTGCCGGTCCATGTGGAATATTTCGAGAAGGGTTCTAGCACGAAGGGTGCGACTTGGGAAAAGGATGCCGGTATTTCTTTGATGGGTGGCTATAGCCGCTTGAACGACAAGAAGTCCGTTTCTATCCGCCTCCGCGAAGAATACGAAGATGGTAGCATTAATTATCCGTTGTTCGAAACTCGCAAGGGCGTGAACGACAAGTACAAGTCTTTCAACTTGCGCAATAACGGTAACCGTTTTGTGAGTGACTACATTGAAGATGCCATGGGTGGTGCTCTCCTCGAAGGTACTAGCGTGGATTATCAGAGAAGCCGTCAGGTGGTGGTGTTCTACAACGGTAAGTACCAAGGCATTCACGACATGCGCGAACGCTTCAACAAGCATTATGTAGAAACGAATTACAAGATTAATGCTAATTCGGTGAACTTCATCAAGCATTTGGAAGACAAAGTAGAGGCTAGCAATGGTACGATTGACGCTTACATGAACATGCTTCACTTTGTGGCCACTAATGATTTCTCGGGTGAAAACAACGCCAACTATGAAAAAGTGAAGACGATGCTCGATGTGGGCAACTTGGCCGATTACATGGCTGCCGAAATTTATATGCACAATGGTGACTGGCCGAACAACAACGTGCGTGCCTGGTCTGCTCCGGGACATCCGTGGAAGTTCATGGTCTATGACCTTGACCATGGTTTTGATTGGATGTGGGGCGTGAACGATAAGGAATTCACTCAGGAAACCAATATGTTCTCTTGGATCAAGAAGGGCGGCGGAAACCATCCGTGCAAGGAAGAAGGCTGCTTTGCTAACCTCTATATCCAGCTTATCAAGAATCCAGATTTCAAGCGTTTGTTCATCAACCATTCTGCGGTGATGTTCAATAGCTACACGAACAGCAAGAATGTGGAAAAGATTGTCAATGAAATGGTAAGCAAGATTGATGATGCCGAAATGACCCGTGACCTTCAGAAGTTCAAGCAGGATCAGAAGTGGTACGAAAACTATTGCCACGATGGATTCAGCAGGACGGGGTCTTGCTTGAAGCAGTGGGCTAATGAACGCGATCCGAAAGTACTTCAGGAATATCAGGAAGAATTCGGCTTGAGCGGCACGGTCTCTGTGAGCATCAAGGCTAATGGAAACGGTTCTGTGCTTATGGAAGGCATGACGCTTCCGAGCAAGGATTTCAAGGGCAAGTTCTTTGGTGGCGTGAAGATGGAACTCAAGGCTGTTCCGGCTGAAGGTGCTACGTTTACGGGCTGGAGCGATGGCGTGAATGACAATCCGCGCATGGTCAGCCCGACGGAAGGAGCGTCCTTTACGGCTAACTTCATTTAGCTTAGCTGTGATGCTTAAATGAAATTCGCGGCCTGGATGAAAATCCAGGTCGCTTTTTTATTTCTACATTTTACTATATGATAAGCCCTGTGCGAAAAATGTTCGATGGCATTGCAAGCCGTTACGATTTCTTGAATCATTTCTTGAGTTGCTATCAGGATGTGCTGTGGCGTAGGTACTGCTGCAAGTGTTTGAAGAATTTTATTGCGGTGGATGGTGCGAACGCCGTGTCGGAAAATGCGCCGGGGTCAGTGCGGATTGCAAGGAATGCGATGGATGATGCTGAATGCGCGGCAGGTGCTGCGCGGATGGTCCGCTTGCTGGACTTGTGCGGCGGCACGGGCGATTTTGCGAATACGTTCCGCAAGATTTTTGAGCGGAATTGCTGTTGCTTGCCGCGAACGCTGCGCGGGAATGCGTGCGAGAATGCTTCGCAAAAGGGTGCTGCGCAAGTTTCGATGCAAAATGGGGCTTCGCGCGATTTTGTCGTGGACCCTGCGGTGATTGGCGACTTTTCGTACGGGATGCTCGCCGAAGTCAAGCCGAAAAAAATCGATGCGCATGCGGTGCAGCTCGACGCGATGAAAATGCCGTTTGCCGAACGCCAGTTTGACGTGATTCTGAACGGCTTTGGCATGCGCAACGTGCCTGATGCTCGCGGTGCTTTGATGGAATCTTACCGCGTGCTCGACGCTGGCGGCTACCTTTGCGTTCTGGAATTTTTCTCACCACGGAACTTATTCAATAAGTTCTTCTACAAAGTGCTTGCTCCGCTGTTCATTCCGGTGATGGGGGCGTTTTTTAGCGGCAAGCGTGACGCTTACGAATATCTGGTGAACTCGATTATCCGCTTTTTGCCGGTCGATGAATTCTGCAAGATGGCCGAAGAATGCGGCTTTGAAGTCAAAAAAGTCAAGATGTTCGATGGCGGAATTTCGTTTGGCGTATTCTTGCACAAGTCGGGGAACGCATGAGTCGTTTTGTTCTTGGTGTGACGGGGGCGAGCGGCTGCATTTATGCGACCCGTACGGCGATGTACTTGCAACGTTTCGGCCATGAAGTGACGCTTATCGTGACGCATCCGGGCAAGCAAGTGCTCGAATACGAAGGACAAAGTGCACTTTTCGACTATTGCAAAGACGTGTGCAACGTGGATGATTTTTTTGCGGAATGCGCAAGTGGTTCTAGCGATATTGCGGGCATGGCGGTGGTGCCGTGCTCGATGGGAACGCTAGGCCGCATTGCCGCTGGAACGTCGGACAATTTGCTTGTGCGTTCGGCAGATGTTTGCCTCAAGGAACGCAGACCGCTTGTAATCGTGCCGCGAGAAATGCCGTACAACTTGATTCACATCGAAAACATGAAACGCGTGACGTTGGCCGGTGCGGTCGTGATTCCTGCTTCGCCGCAGTTTTACAGCAAGCCTACGAGCATTGAAGAACTTGTCGATACCGTGGTCGCGAAAATTTTAAAACACTTGGGAGTGGAAGCATCGCAAGTGGCAACTGTCGCACGTGCATGGGGGATTAGCAATGAGCGGTGAGTAGTGTGCAGAGAGCTGAGGGCGGCAAGGACGCTGTCACTCTGGAGGCTTGGAAAGCCGATAGAGTCCATAAAATGCTTGTGGATCCTATCGGTCCCCTAGCGGCTCCCTCCAGGATGACAAAATCAATAGTTCCTCGCGACGATACTCAAAGGCACGAAGTGCCGACCCCATACCTCAAAGCGAAGCGACCTCAAAAGCGTGCAAAACGAGTGTCGCGAACGACTGCCAGCAGGCGTTCATGACCGAGTGCAGCCGCGGACGCCATAGGCGTCAAAGTGCCAACGGCACGACCTCACACCCCCTAACCACTGTTTACTAACTTCTAATCTATCGTCTTTCGTCTAACCTTAACCCCTAAAACCTATTACCTACCACCTTAAAATGAATAAACTTCTCGAATTTACACATCTTGTTCGTCTTAGCCATTCGCTGTTTGCGATGCCGTTTGCGCTTGGTTCCATGTGGGTGGCGGCGAACGGTTTCCGCGATATGAGCGCTTTTGAAACCGCTCGCATTATTGTGCTTATCGTGCTTTGCATGGTGACCGCCCGTAACAGCGCCATGAGCTTTAATCGCATTGCAGACGCCAAGTTCGATGCGGAGAATCCGCGGACGGCAAAGCGCCATTTGCCCTCTGGGCGCCTGAGCCGTAAATCGGTGATGGCGTTCTTGGTGTTGAACGGCGTTTTGTTCGTGGTGTTTGCGTGGATGCTCCAGCCGCTGGCGGGTGCGCTTGCGTTCCCGGTGTGGCTTTTGTTGCTCTCGTATTCGTACTGGAAGCGTTTTAGTTGGCTTTGCCATTGGTTCCTTGGTTTTGCGATTGGCATGAGCCCGCTTGGCGCCTGGATTGCCGTTCGCGGTGAATTTGCCGTATTCCCGATTTTTCTTTTGTTCATTCTGATGCTCTGGATGGGCGGTTTCGACATCATTTACGCGACGCAGGATATTGAAATTGACCGTAAGCAGGGGCTGCATTCCGTGCCGGCTCGCTTTGGCCTTGAAAAATCGCTGCGCATAGCGCTTGCTAGCCACTTGGCGATGCTTTTGCTTTGCGTGGTATTCGGGTTCTTCTGGAACATGGGCTGGATTTGGTGGACTGTTACTGGGCTTATGACGGCTGCCATAGTCTATATTCACTTGTTCAGAAAATCTAACGATCTGGACGCGATGAACCGCGACTTTTTCCTTGCGAATGTCGCCATCAGCGCACTCGTGATGGTGGGTCTCATTGTCTGGATTTGCATGGGAGGTGATGTCAATGCCCTTTACTAAAATGCCAAAAGGAAAGTTCACGAACGAAGATAAAGTGAAGATGTTTCATACGATGGGGGCTACTGCCGCCGTCATCGCTCTCGTGCTCGTGATTCTCTTGGAAACCGGGCTTGCAGGCGAACGCCGGGAACTCGTTGATATGGGACTTTCCGCAATGATTGTCGTGCTTGCCGTATCGCTTGTGGGCGGGATGTATTTTAAAAAGTAAATGAAGCAATTTTAAGAAATCTGCTATTGCAGGTTGAAATGGAAGGGGGCTGCTTTTGCAACCCTTGACATTGTTTCTTTTTTGTTTACATTTGACATGTAGAATTTTACAGAGGCTTATTATGTTGAAAAAAGAGTTCTCGCGAACTGTGCTGTCTGTTGCGTTTTCGCTCTTTGTTTCGGTCCCTTCATTTATTCTCGTCGCTTGCGGCGACACTGACGGCGACTCAAAAGGAACTGCTCCCGAAGGCGGTAATGCAGCGGTTCCTGCAGAAGATGTTTATGAAAGCGAAGACGATTTGCCGGGGTGCATGGAAAAGTTCGAAGGCAAAGTCGCTTTTGTCGAAGACGGTTCTGTCGCATTCAAGTGCGAAGATGGCCGTTGGGAAAACAAAGGGACATTCTATGCGACGAACGACGACATCAAGAACTGCACCTCAAAACGTGAAGGCGAAACAGCCTACATCGTTGATGAAGACAAAAGCCTCGTCTGTCAAGACGGCAAGTGGGTGAAGGCAGAGATTGCTTCGAACTCTTCGAGTTCTCGCAATGACAAAAATGTGGGCGAATCCAGCTCTTCGGGAAAGGTCCCTGAGCCTGCCGAAGGGACTAGTTCTTCTGCGAAGTCTTCCAACTCGTCAAAGTCGAGCAGTAGCACGAAGAACGGCTCATCATCTTCCGTCATTCTAAGCAGTAGTGCAAAGAGCGGTTCCTCATCTTCCGTCGCCCAGAGCAGTAGCGGCATAAAGAACGCATCTTCTTCCTCCGTCATTCAGAGCGAATGCGATGATTCGACAAGCTCATCAACCAAATCCAGTAAATGTTCTTCTAACTCCGCAAAGTCGAGCAACAGCACAAAGAACGATTCCTCCTCTTCCGTCATTCAGAGCAGCAGTGCAAAGAGCGTTTCTTCTTCTTCCGTCATTCTGAGCAGCAGTGCAAAGAATGTTTCCTCCTCAAATTCCGCGAAGTCGAGCAGTTCAGCAAAATCAAGTTCCTCTGTAAAGTCATCCAGTTCTTTGGCGGAGTCGAGCAGTTCGGTAAAATCATCCAGTTCTGTGAAGTCTTCGTCTTCCGTCGCTTCTAGCAGTTCCGTGAAATCGTCTTCTGGCATGAATATGAATGCTGGTAGCGAATACAATGCTGCTTCAAATACATTGAAAGATTTGCGTGATGGCAAAACTTACAAGACGACAACTATTGGAACGCAGGTGTGGATGGCGGAGAACTTGAATATTGAAGTCGCCGATAGCTACTGTTACGCGAATAAACCAGCTAACTGTACTGTGTATGGACGCTTGTACAACGCTAAAACCGCTCAATCTGTCTGCCCAAGTGGTTGGCATTTGCCTAACCAAAATGAATTTCAAGAACTTCTAGACAATACAGGAAATAACTTTAAAAATTTGAAATCGAAAGAATGGGACGGCTTGGACAGCTATGGCTTTGCTGCATTGCCTGCAGGAAAACAAGATGCTGTTAAAGGAAAATCCTCTTTTACCAATACTCAGTTTGCGACGGGGTGGTGGTTGAGCACGACATCTATTGGAACATGGTCTCCTCTTTACGGTGTTTATCTAGGGACAGCAGGTTTTGATCATGACGATAGTGTGAATGGATTTTCTGTGCGTTGCTTGTATGACAAACGTAGTCCTAAGTCGAGTAGCTCTTCTATCGCCTCTAGCAGTTCTGTAAAATCGTCTTCGAGTATTAATGTGAATGCTGGGAGCAGATACGATGCTGCATCCAATACATTGACGGATTTGCGAGACGGCAAAATTTACAAGACTACGAAAATCGGAACGATGATCTTTACGGCAGAAAACATGAATATCGAATTAGAGAATTCTTACTGCTATGAAAATGATTCTTTAAATTGTGTCAAATACGGACGACTCTATGTGTGGGACGCCGCGAGTAAAGCGTGTCCGTCTGGTTGGCATTTGCCAGAATCGGCGGAATGGAGTGCTTTACTTGACGAGGTTGGTGGAAAAAAGATAGCAGGAATAAAGCTTAAGTCTGCGGATGGCTGGAGCAATGGAGGAAATGGCACGGATGATTTTTCGTTCAATGCTTTATCTGCTGGTGGGCGTTATCCTGATGGAAGGTCTTTCTCCCAAGGAATACTAGCGTCATTTTGGGGCTCTACAAAGAAAAGTAATAGTTATGTTAATCTTTATTTTATGGATAATACTGATGTGGGGTATATTGAGTATTCGCCAAAAGAGTATGGCATGAGTGTACGTTGTATAAAAGATGGGTCATACGTTCCACCGCCTCCGAAAGATTCAAGCGTATATGATGCTTCGGCAAATACCTTGAAGGATTTGCGAAATAATAAAACTTATAAAACGGTAAAAATCGGTTCTCAGATTTGGATGGCGCAAAACCTCAACTATTCCGATAGTGTCCAGACGCCCAGTTTGAAGGGCAGGAGTTGGTGCCACAACAATTCTGCAGATACTTGTGCTAAATATGGTCCCTTTTACAGTTGGGCTGCTGCCATTGATTCGGTTGCGTTGTATGATGGAGGTCGTGGAATAGATTGTGGACATGGCAAGGAATGTGTGCTCCCTGACAAAGTTCGAGGGATTTGTCCTAGTGGTTGGCATTTGCCTGATTCGGTGGAATGGAGTGCTTTACTTGTCGAGGTTGGTGGAAAAAAAACTGCAGGAGTTGCTCTCAAATCTAAGACGGGTTGGAAGGTCCGTAGTGATGGCAGTAGCGGCAATGGTTCAGACCTTTACGGCTTTTCCGTACAGCCTATGGGTTCCTGGAGCACCAATTACAACGGTTTTCATTCTGGCTTTGGCAGAGATGCTCTCTTCTGGAGTGCTACTCAATCGGGGCCTGGTGGATCCTTTGGTCTTGTTGTGCAATCTGAAGGCGACATAGTGTACCTTTCTTGGTATTCGAGTGATGCAGGGTATAGCATTCGCTGCCTAAAGGATTGATTTTGGCAAATCTTTACCAAAAGTGGGTGTAAGATCGTCTAATCTCCCTTCTAAATCCATTACCAAAGTGTCAATGGAAAATTATCCCGTTTCTGAGAATTTTTTACGGGCTAGAGATAGATTTAGATTGTAACAATATGGATTGGGGTTAAAACAAAAAGGGAGATACAGAATGAAGTGTATGGGTTTTATATTCAAGGTAGCCGCTTGTGGACTCGCATTTTCGATTCCGGCGTTTGCTTCTACCGTGAATGTTGACGTAACTGAAGAACATCAGGTGATTCGCGGTTTTGGCGGCATGGTCCACAACGAATGGCAGGGCGGTGGCGGCCTTTCCGAAGCGGATGCGAAGATTGCTTTTGGAACGGGCGAAGGCACGATTGGCCTCAATACGCTCCGTATTCCGGTGTATGCAAATTCCAACTCCTTCAATAAGGAAGTGAACGCTGCAAAGTACGCGAAGAAGTATGCGGGCGATGATTTTATCTTGTATGCGACCCCTTGGACTTCTCCTTACGCAGGTGCTAATCAGCATATCAAGTCTTCGGATTATCAGAAGTACGTAGATCACTTGAACAACTTTAACGATTACATGAAGAATCAGGGTGTTCCTCTGTATGCAATTTCCATCAGTAACGAACCGGACTGGTGCGGCGAATGGGCTTGCTGGAGCGCCGACGAAATCTACAACTTCACCAAGGGCTATGCCGATAAAATGCGCAAGAACGGTGCCAAGGTGATTTCGACTGAATCGTTCCGCTACGACAAGAATCTTTACAACAAAGTTTTAAACGATGCCAATGCCCTCAAGAACTGGGATATTCTCGGTGCGCATTTCTATGCCAGTGACAGAAGGACTGGGGATAATTTCTTCCAGTACAGCCTTGCCGACCAAAAAAAAGTCGAACGCTGGATGACGGAACACTATACAGAAAGCCAAGGAAGCGGTAACGATTGGCGTACCATCCGCAATACGGGTGACCAGGCGAATGCGAACAAGCGCGATACCGTGAATGCCATGGACGTAGGTTACGAAATTCACCGTGCTATGGTCGTGGGCAATTTCAATCAGTACACCTGGTGGTACATCCGTCGTTGCTATGGCTTGATTATGGAAAAGGACTTTGGCAATAAACTCCAGGTCCCGCAGAACGAAATTGGCAAAATCAGTAAGCGTGGTTACGTGATGAGCCAGTTTGCCCGCTTTGTCCGCCCGGGCGCTGTCCGCGTGGGGGCTACGGCAAATCCTGAGAAGGAAGTGTTTGCGAGTGCGTACAAGAGCAAGGATGGCGATAGCGTTATCGTGGTGCTCGTAAACCGCGATTACAAGAACAGCAAGGAAGTTACGGTGAAAGTGCAGGGTGCCGATGTCCAGACCTTCCACATGTACACAACGAGCCAAGCAAAGAATGCCAAGGATGAAGGCGAAGTCGAAGTCAAGAATGGCTCCGTGACAATCAAGATGGATGCGGGTAGCTCGGAATTCAAGGACTGCATTGTAACGCTCGTGGGCGTTGGCACTCCGGCAGACCCTATTCCTCGTGAACCGTTCGGTGGCAAGGTCGCAGAAATCCCGGGCAAGATTGAAATCGAAAACTTTGACGTTCCGGGTACGGGTAAAGCAAACAAGTCTTATAATGAAAACGATTCCGAAGACCGTGGCGAAACGAACTACCGCGAAGGCACCGGCGTCGATATTTACAAGAAGGCGACCGGCTACGTCGTCGGTTACAACGAAGAAGGCGAATGGCTCGAATACTCCGTGAACGTGAAGGAAGCTGGCGATTACACCATGTTTGCTTCTGTCGCTACGAGTAATTCGACATCTGGTTTCTCGCTCTCTTTGGATGGCGATGTGCTTGTTGAAAATGTCGCTCTTTCGGGCTCAAGCTTTGACGAATTTACCAAGGTCAAGGCCAACGTGAAGCTCCCGGCGGGTGAACATATCCTCCGCATGACGGTGACGGGTTCCTGGTTCGATATCGACTACTTCAACTTTGCAAAGGGCAAGGACGCCAAGGATCCGGATGACGAAACGAATGCTTTGCGTGGCTCGGCTTTCCGCATGATGACCGGGGTCGAACATTATAGTGTCTTTGATTTGAACGGCATGCTCGTGGGCAAGTTCGAGGCTGTAGGGGCGGCTGATGTGGCCCGCCTTACCAAGAATGTGGCTCGCAGGGGTGGCGTTTATTTAGTCAAGTCGCTCCGTGGTGGCAAAACGCACCGTATTTCTGTGACAAAATAACTTCATATTCCTAAAGCGGGGGCCAAGCAGTTGGCTCTCGTTTTTTTGGAGTGTGGCAGGGGGTATTAGGTAATAGGTGTTAGGATTTAATTTTTAGTCGCGTCGCAGACGCCTGAATGACCTAAAACCTATAGCCTATAACCTGAAACCTTTTATAATGGGATGTTTTTATGAGTGTGGAATTGAGTTTCACAAAGCTGGTCGGCGTTGTCGGTGTTACGGCGTGCCTTTCCATGTTTGCAATAACGGGCGCTAATGCCGCTCCGGATCCGAACTTCCATATCTACATTGCTTACGGGCAATCGAACATGGAAGGTAATGCGACTAACTTTACTAGCGTGGATAAAAAGGAACATCCGCGCGTAAAGATGTTCGCGACGACGTCTTGCTCGAATCTTGGTCGCCCGACTGTGGGTGAAATGTACCCGGCAGTCCCGCCGATGTTCAAGTGCAATCAGGGGCTTTCTCCGGCTGACTGGTTTGGTCGTAACATGGCCGATTCCTTGCCCGATGTGACGATCGGCATTATTCCGGTGGCGCAGGGCGGTACGAGCATTCGCTTGTTCGATCCGGACGATTACAAGAACTATCTCAATTCTGCGGAAAGTTGGCTCAAGAATGGCGCGAAGGCTTACGGTGATGATGGCAACGCCATGGGCCGCATCATCGAGGTTGCGAAGAAGGCTCAGGAAAAGGGTGTCATCAAGGGCATCATCTTCCACCAGGGCGAAACCGATGGCGGCATGGGCAACTGGGAACAGATTGTCAAGAAAACCTACGAGTACATGCTCAAGCAGCTGAACCTCAAAGCCGAAGAAACTCCGTTTGTCGCAGGTGAAATGGTCGATGGCGGTTCTTGCGCCGGTTTCAATTCGCGTGTGCATAACCTTTCCAAATACATCGAGAATTTTGGCGTGGCAAGTTCCAAGGGCTACGGCTCCAAGGGCGACGGTCTCCACTTTACGGTGGAAGGTTACCGCGGCATGGGTGAACGTTACGCACAGCAGATGCTCAAGCTTATCAACGTGGCGCCTGTAGATCCAGTTCCGCAGGAACCGTTCAAGGGCAAGGCGATTGAAATTCCGGGCAAGGTTGAAGTCGAAGATTTTGACAAGCCGGGCGTTGGTAAGAACGAAGATGGCACGAACAATGCCTCGTTTAGCGACGAAGATTCCGAAAACCACGGCGATAGCGATTACCGCAAGGATACGGGCGTTGACCTGTACAAGACTGCTGATGGCGTTGCTCTGGGCTACACGCAGACTGGAGAATGGCTCGAATACACTGTCGAAGTCAAGGCCGATGGTGATTACAGTATCGAAGCTAATGTCGCCGCAGGCAATTCGACCTCCGCGTTCAAACTTTACATCGATGAAAAATCCATTACGGATGAAGTTTCCGTGCCGCAGACCGCCGACAACAAGTGGGACACGTACAAGACGATTCCTGTAAAGGAAATGGTCGCCTTGAAGGCCGGCAAGCATGTGCTCAAGCTCGAAATTACCGCCAATTACGCGAATATCGACTGGATCCAGTTCAGCCAACTGGGCGAGGTACCGCCCTATGAAGGAATCGCGAAAGTCCGTTTGGACATGACCGAAGCCGAAAGCAACTTTAGCGTGTATAACATGCAGGGGCAAAAGCTAGGGACGTTCACCGCTAAGGGAATGACTGCTGCGATGAACCTCGTGAAGTCTGACGCAAAACTCCGCAAGCAATCGCAGGGTGTGTTCTTCATCCGCAAAAATGGCGAATCGCTCATCAAGAAGGTGGTTGTTCATGAATAAAAAGGAATTCGCTATTGTAAAGCAAATTGCGTTCTTTAGCATTGTGGCGGTCGTGCTCGGCCTTGTCTATGGGTAGGCTGTTTTAGATTTGTCACCCCGGCATGACAATCCTCTCTGCTTACATGGTGCTTCTCACATTTGTCACCCCGGATTTAGGTTGGTGAGCTTGCCGAACCATTCCGGGGTCGGCTTTTTTTAGTGTATGACCACACGGATTCGATTTTACTAACGTAAAATCTGTTTAAGAAAAAACGTTAGCTTTTTTCGATAATGCGTAAGCCTCTTTTTTTTGCGTTTTTTGCGGAAAATGGGGAATTTTGGGTAGCGTAAAGGAGTACAACACTAAATGGAATTTTTTAGCGAATTTGAAAAAAATTAAGGGTAATTTTATACATGTAAAAACAATTGGATTGAGGGAATTTCTATGAGTGTGAAGAAAAATCTCAAAAAAATTATGGCCGTCGCCGGTGTGGTGGCAGGCGCATCTCTATTTGGGGTCTCGAGTGCTGTGGCCGCCCCGAACCCTAACTTCCACATTTACATTGCTTACGGGCAGTCCAACATGTCGGGAAACGGCGATATCGTCCCTGCGGAAGACCAGGCCAAGGATCCCAAGAATTTCCTGATGCTGGCGTCGCACACGGCTAATGCGAGCCAGCGTAGCGGTCGCACCACCCAGTCCATCAAGACGGGCGAATGGTATCCGGCGATTCCTCCGATGTTCCATCCTACAGAGAATCTCTCCCCGGCGGACTATTTCGGTCGCGCCATGGTCGATTCGTTGCCGGGTGTCACCGTGGGCATTATCCCTGTGGCCATCGGCGCTGTGGCCATTAAGGCTTTCGACAAGGACCAGTACAAAGCCTATTTCAATTCTGCTGAAAGCTACATCAAGAACTGGGCTAGGGACTACGATTCCAACCCTTATCAGAGGATTGTAGATTTGGGCAAGAAGGCGAAGGAAGTGGGCGTCATCAAGGGCTTTATTTTCCACCAGGGCGAAACCGACGGCTCTGGCACGGAATGGCAGAATGCTGTTTATAAAACCTACAAGGACTTTATAACGGCTCTTGAACTGGACGAAAACGAAGTTCCGTTCGTGGCGGGCGAATTGCTCCAGGAAGGCAACAACTGCTGCGGCGGCAAGAATGGAGGCATAGCCCAGCTTAGAAGCAAATTCAAGAAGTTCGGTCTGGCCTCTTCCAAGGGCTTGCAGGGCAATGGCAGGGACCCCTACCACTTTGGTCGTGCGGGCGTGATAGAACTAGGCAAGCGCTACTGCTCCGAAATGCTGAAACTTATCGACAAGACCATTGACCCGAACGCCCCGGCGGTGAACCTGGCGGACCCTACCAAATCGACTGTTCCTGACGAACCGCCCGAAGAATACGGCCCCTATGGCGATGCACCCGCAAGTATCCCTGGTACTATTGAAGCCGAAAACTACAACAAGGGCGGTGCCGGCAAGGCTTATATGGACTTGAGCGAGGGCAACGAAGGTAACAAGTTCCGCAAGGATGATGTAGATATTTACCAGCCAAACATGGGCATTGTTGTTGGCCACTGCCAAAAGACGGAATGGCTCAAATATACCGTGAAGGTGGAAACCGATGGCGATTACGAAATTTCTGCAAACGTGGCTGGCGAGAACGGTACCGGTAGTTTTGTGCTCTACATGGACAGCGTGCGCATCGGCGACGAAATAAAGAACGAAGGAAAGGGTAAAGATGTGTATTCCGTCGTGAGCGGCGGCAAGGCGACCTTGAAAAAAGGTGAACACGAACTGAAACTCGAAATCATGAACAACTGGATTGATATCGACTACATTGAGTTCAAGGCGGCAAAGGATACGGTTTCTGACAGGATTGCGAACATCCGCGTTGGCATCGTCGAAGCCGAAAGTAACTTTAGCGTCTATAACATGCAGGGCAAAAAGCTCGGAACTTTCACCGCCAAAGGCTTTGCCGATGCAATGAGCCTCATCAAGTCAGATGCAAAACTCCGCAAGCATTCGCAGGGTGTGTTCTTCATCCGCAAGAACAGCGAACCGCACATCAAGAAGGTGGTTGTCCATGAATAAGAGGGATTTTGCAATTCTGAAGCAAATCGCGTTCTTCTTTGTCGTGGCGGTTGCCCTCGGCCTCGTTTACGGCTAGGCTGCTTTCTGACATGTCATCCCGGCCTTTGTGCCGGAATCGGTTGTTTATCGCAAAAAATATTAGTTGGAATGAGAGAAACCGCAGAAATGCGTTTTTTTTTCGGAATCCCTTAAAACTAAGTTTGTTTTTGCAAAAAAAAAATTAAAATTTCATACAACGTTGTAAAAAAACATCGTTTATTAGGTACTTATGTGGGAAATTCTTTAGCAAACCAACGGATTCTTGTCCATACAAGGTTTTTAAAGATTATATTAGATAGTGATAATGACAATAGCCAAGGCTATGGTTACTCCGTAAGCAAAATCGAACATATTCCTTATGGGGTGCTACAGGTTTTATTTCCGCCATACAAGAAAGGAGGGTGAATATGAATCGATTCAGTAGTATTCTGGTTATGGTGATTTTAGCTTTTGTGAGTTCCGCTTTGGCTGCCGGGAAAAATTCATCTGCTGGTGCTAGGGTGGATAATGGTTATTTTGATATAGCGAAAGCGGATGGCGAAGGAAAATATGTGATTGGAGACTGCGATTCCGCAAGTGGAATTTGCCTACATGTGGAGCATGGTTGGATTGATTCCGGTTATGATTCTGGCGAATATGTGGGTCTTGCCATTGGGAAAAAAATGGATAGTGGGAAAAAAGAAAATATATGGGTTCTGACTGACCATACCAATATGGATTCGTTGCAATCGGAACTTAAGAAGGGAAATCCGCTCACGTTGGAAAAATTTACAAAATTGGAATTTGATTCGGCTCATGTGCAATATTATTTACGTTCTACTCCGGAGCATCGTAAGGATATAGTAGTTAAGAGAGATTCTCTATCCCTATATTCTGAAATACCGCCTGAAGAGTATTTTAATGCACATGATTATATTCTGTATCAAAAGGATGATTCGTTGGCGGTTCTCTGTGGATTTATCAGTAGTACTTGTGATTTGGATATTGTCTGCTTCTACCAAGATGATGGCTCTTTTGTTTTTGATTCGCTTCCTAATACTGACTTGGCTGGTGTACCGGGGCAAGGGTGCATTCTTCATGGAGGAGGTTCTTCTATGTTGCCGATAAATCGAGGGTTGAATGAAAAGAATGCTTTGAATGAAACTTTGTTCAGGATAAATGGTGTAGCAACTATAAATAAATCTTCGAATATTATCATCCGCAAAAATAAACCGCCAAAGCTTCAACTCAAAGGAAAACGGTAACGTGAAAAAATAGTGTTTTGCAATACTGGCAATTTCTACGATTTGTTTTGCTTTTCCTCCAGATTTACCTACGGCAAAATGAAATCCTGATCCCTAAAACCTACCACCTACCCCCTAAAATCCATTGACAAAACATCCATATTATATGGTTCCCCTTTGGGGGCTAATTGGGCAATATTTGGATAATTTATGAACAGGTGTACTATTTTAGGGAAAAAGTATGGATGTTAAACAATCTTTCAAAAAAATGATGTCTGTCGCAGGTGTTGCGGCGGGCCTTTCGTTGTTTGCGGTTACGGGCGCAATTGCTGCCCCGAACCCGAACTTCCATATTTACATTGCCTACGGGCAGTCCAATATGGCGGGTAACGGCGATATCGTCCCTGCAGAGGACCAGGCGAATCCGCCCAAGAATTTTATCATGCTGGCGTCTCATAACGCCAATGCAAGCCAGCGTAGCGGCAAGACGAATCAGTCTTTCAAGACGGGCGAGTGGGTGGCGGCTATTCCGCCGATGTTCCATCCGTTCGAGAATCTTTCTCCGGCGGACTATTTTGGCCGTGCGATGGTGGATTCCTTGCCGGGCGTGACTGTCGGCATTATTCCGGTTGCAATCGGTGCAGTGAGCATCAGGGCTTTTGACAAGGACCAGTACGAGGCCTACTTCAGGGGCGACGGCAAGGACATCATGTCCTGGGGTTGGCCAAAGGACTACGACAACAACCCTCCGGGCCGTATTCTGGAGCTTGCCAAGAAGGCGAAGGAAGTGGGCGTTATCAAGGGCTTTATCTTCCATCAGGGCGAAACTGACGGCACGGATGCCAACTGGCGTAAAACGGTCTATAAGACTTACAAGGACGTGATTGACGCTCTTGGCCTGGACGAGAACGAAGTCCCGTTCGTGGCAGGCGAATTGCTCCAGGAAGGCAACAACTGCTGCGGTAGCAAGAACGGTGGCATTCGCGAACTCAAGAACAACTTCAAGAAGTTCGGCTTGGCATCTTCCAAGGGCTTGCAGGGCAACGGCAAGGACCCTTACCACTTTGGCCGTGCGGGCGTGATTGAACTGGGCAAACGCTACTGCTCCGAAATGCTCAAGCTTATCGACAAGACGATTGACCCGAACGCTCCAGCGGTGAATCTAGTGGATCCGAGCAAATCGATCGTTCCCGACGAACCGCCCGAGGAATATGGCCCTTATACCGAAGCTATTGCGATTCCGGGCAAGGTCCAGGCCGAAAACTACAACAAGGGCGGAGCCGAAGTCGCTTACCATGACGAAAGCAAGGGCAACGAAGGCGGCAAGCTCCGCAAAGACGACGTGGATATTTACCAGCCGAACATGGGTATTGCTGTGGGGCACAACCAAAAGGGAGAATGGCTCAAGTATTCCGTGAAGGTCGAAGCTGACGGCGAATACGAAATTTCTGCTCTTGTGGCTGGCGAGAACGGCACTGGCGGCTTTAAGCTCTATATGGACGATAAGCAGATTGGTGATGAAATCGTGAATGACGGAAAGGGTTTTGATTCTTTCTCCGAAGTGAGCGGCGGCAAGGCTACTTTGAAGAAAGGCGAACATGAGCTGAAACTCGAAATCACGAACGACTGGATTGACATTGACTACGTGGAATTCAAGGCGGTAAAAGATACTGTTCCCGACGGGATTGCAAATGTCCGCTTTAACATGACCGAAGCTGAAAGCAGTTATAGCGTCTATGACATGCACGGCAAGAAGCTCGGGACGTTCTCGGCCAAGGGAATGGCTGATGCCATGAATTTCGTAAAGCAAGATGCGAAACTCCGCAATCAAGCTCAAGGCGTGTTCTTTGTCCGCAATAATGGTCAAAACCTCATGACGAAGAAGGTGGTTGTTTATGAATAGTAAGGAACTTGCAATCGTAAAGCAGATAGCATTTTTTGCTGTTGTGGCTATTGTGCTTGGATTTGTTTATGGCTAAAGCTTTTGCTTTGACACCTCGACCGTACATGACTGTTGTCTCAGCAGGCTAAAACTTTGCTGTTGTCCTAGGTCTCGTTTGCGGCTAAGGTTTATCTAAATTCGTATGACTCCTATAAAGGCCTCGGCGAAAGCCGGGGCCTTTGACGTGTGAGACTAGAATCGCGAGTGAGGGAAGAATTCGTGTGATGAAAAACTAGACGCTCGTGGGGTGGAGTGTTCTTTTTGCAAAAAAATCCCCGACCTTTGGGTCGGGGACGTAACATAAAGATGTTGATTAATTTCCGCGAAGGTTTATTACTGGATGCTGAACTGCTTCAAGAAGTTCCAGGCCTTTTGCGGGTCGCCTTCGTTATGGTCGGTGTTCAGAATGCAAAGACCGACTACAACACCACCTTCGCAGTTTTCATAATATCTGCAACCATCCTTTTCTACGTAGTTGCCAGTGCATTTATCCAGTTCCTTCCATTTTTCGAAGGTTGGTTCTGCACCCAAGAACGTAATCGGCATGGTCGAAATAATCTGGGAGAGTCCGCCGCCGTAAGTAACAACGCCGTCGTTTGTACTGCGGAAGTTGAGAATCGGGAACGGACGTGCAGGATTGCATTTGCCAGCATCGATGATTTCTTTGGTGAGGTCAAATGCGGATGGTGCTGCTGCCGCGATTACATCGGCGAGGACGCAACCTGCATAGTTGGACATTCCGCCACCCATCGACCAGCCTGCGGCGTAAATGCGCTTCGGATCGACGCAAGCCTTTTCGGTGAGTTCCTTGATGAAGTTGCGTGAGAAGGTCACGTCATCAGCGGTCGTGCAGCACGGACCTACGTTCCATGCTTGACCCATTTCGCCGTTCGGGGTGTCTGCACCATCTGGGTAAATGCTGATAGCTCCATCAGCCAAAGCGACCTTACCAATCTTGGAATCGTTAACCCAGTCAGAGGCGCTGCCAAAGATTTGATGGTAGTTGATGAGCATCGGAACCGGTTTGTCGCCCGTGTAACCGTTCGGGAACTTCACGATGACTTTGCGGCCATCGACCATGATTTCCGTATCGCTCTTGAGAGTCTTGGAAGAGCAGTCAATGATTTCGGGTTGGCTGCTTGATGAAACGGCTTCGCTAGAAGACGATTCGACAGTTGCGGAAGAACTTGCGGGTTCTATAGCACTGGATAATGCGATGGTGCTAGATGAAACAGGATCGTTCACACCTGGAGTCATGCGGATAAGGACGACTTCCGTTTCGGCCTTCATGGTGTAAGAGGTGTCCCTGAAACCTTCTTTCGAGAAATTGAAAATTGGCAGCGGGTCGCCTTCCTTGAGGAGTGTTACCGTGTCGCCGAGCTTATAAGTGTCGTGGTGTCCATCGGCGTTGATTCGGAGATACTTGGCTCCCTTGATGGAACTCTTGTTCAGATCGAAGCTTGCGGAACGGCGCATGTTGTGCATGGTCTTGGAGTAGGCGACCTTGCCGAGGGCATCCATGACAGACACGGTAATCGTGTTTGCATTCATTCCAGAAATGCTGATGACATTGTTGTAGAATTGGATATTCGCTCTTGTCGTGCGCTTATTGTGTATGGCGTCGGTTCCATCGGTGATGCTGAATGAACCACCATCGTTAGTGGCTGCATTGACACTCGGATAGTTCGGGGATGTAATTTTTACGCCAGCAATTGGCTGTCCCACGTCTGAGACAACGATACCATTGATGGTCCATGCAAATGACAGAGAGCTAAGTGCTGCAATTGCTCCTGCAAAAACCATGAATTTGGACATGGTCATAGCGACTCCTTTTTTTATTCCATCTTAATTCCACCTAAAAAATAAAGATGGATAACGCGTTTCTGATATAAAATACAATTTTTACAGAAATATAAAAGGTTAAAAAGATTCGTAAATTCATTTTTAACATTACTTGAGGTAGTAAATAGTGGTTAGGGGAGGATGGAGAAAGAACGTCCGCTGCGGCGGACTGACCGCTAAAACAAATAAATCGCCCCGGGAAACCCGGAGCGATTTTTGGTGTAGTGTATAGAATTATGAATGAAATTACTTCACGAATTCTGCCGGGAGCGTGAACTGCTTGAGGAACGGCCAGCCGATACTGCCATTGCCCTGTTCATGTCCACCACCCTGCTTGGTGCAGAGCACGACCTTCACGCCATCCTTGCAGTTGGAGTATTCGTCGCAACCATCTTTGTTCTTGGACGGAGAGCCGGTACAACCGTCTGCGTCTGCCCAGAACTTGAAGGTGCCTTCGGCGCCGAGGAAGTTCAAACCGTCGTTGAAGCCACTATCGCCACCACCGTAACGGCAGACGTTGTCTCCAGTACCGCGGAAGTTGATGACAGAAATCGGACGTGCCTTTGTGCACTTGGCGCTGTTGGTCTTGTTCAGGTCCATAGCTGCCGGAGCAACTGCGGCGAAGACATCGGACATCATGCAAGCCACGTGGTTGCTCATACCGCCACCCATCGAGAAACCGGTAGCGTAGATGCGCTGCGGGTCGATGCAGGCTTTTTCTCTGACATACTTGATCATTTCGCGAGTGAATTCAAGGTCATCGTCGTTGGAGCAGCAAGGACCGACGTTCCAACCCGGGCCCATCGTTTTGGTGGTGCCATCCGGGTAGAGCGAGATGACGCCTTCGGGGTCGGTGAGCTTCTTGTAGGTCGTGCTACCCATCTGACCTGCACCGGAACCGCTAATCGGGTGGTAATCAATAACGAGCGGTACGGGCTTGTCGCCCTTGTAGGCACTCGGCACATGCATGATGAATTTGCGGGGGCCTGAACTGCCTTTGACTGTCAAGGTTACCGTCTCGTCTTTGCCGGACTTTGCTGTCTTGCCGGCGCAGTCAACGATGATCTGTTCAATCTTGGCAGAAGAAGATTCTGCTGTTTGTTCCGAAGAACTGGATTTTTCTTCGACCTTGGCAGAAGAACTTTCGGGTTTAGAATCCGAACTGGTCGGTTCGTTCGAGCCTCTTGTCATCTTGACTTGGACATCGGTTTCGACTTCGGCCTTGGCCTGGTAAGTGGCGTTCTTGTAGCCATCCAGAGCGAACTGCAAGAACGGCAGCGGGTCGCCTTCCTTCATGAGTGAAACAGTCTTGCCGAGCTGGTAGGTGGCACCCTTGCCATCGACGTTGATGCGGAGGAACTTTGCACCCTTGGCGGTGCTCTTGTTCAAGTCAAATGTCATGAACCCGTTGACATAGTGCTGCGTCTGGGATGCACAAACCTTGCCGAGTGCGTCCATCACGGACACGGTGACGGTCTGGGCCTTGATGCCGGAAATGGTAATGATGTTGTTGCTGAAACCGATGGTAGCCTTGGCTGCCATAGCGGAGTGCAAACCGGCGCTCTCGTTAGAGATTGTAAATGTACCGTCTGCACCTGATGTGGATTCTAAACCCGCATAGTTGAAAGATGTAATCTTGACACCGGAAAGTGCTCGGCCCGAACCTTCTGAGGTGATTGTGCCGCTTACGCTCCAGGCGAATGCCATAGAGCTAAGCGCTGCGATTGATCCTGCAAATGCCATGGATTTGAACAAGGTCATAGCGACTCCTTTTTTTTGTTAAATGTTCCAAACATTTTGTTCACCCGGTCCAACCAAGCCCCATTTTTGCGCCAGACCTAACCAAAATATAGATGGATGAATCGTTGGTGTTGCGAAATGGTGTTGTGAAAAAAAATAAAGCGTTGAGAAAATTTCATCACGCTTTGTAAACGAAAATTAATCTGTTGATAAAAAATCCATGAAAAGCATAAGTCTTGAAGAATTTAAACCTTATAAAAGGGATAAATTAAGGTTGTAGAACTTATCCATATCAGGTTGGAAAAAGGAGTGTCTATGGGATTGTTTAGTAAAGTGGCAAAATCTGCCGTTGTTGTTGCTGCGTTTGCTGCTGTGAATAGCGTTGCCGTGAAGGTCAATAACCCGATTATGTACGTCGATAGCCCGGACCCCTCGATTGTCCGCGTCGATGATGCTTATTACATGGTGACAACCACGATGCACTTTGCCCCGGGCGTGCCTGTTTTCAAAAGTACGGATTTGGCCCAGTGGCGCACGGTGGGTTATGCTTACCAGACTCTTTCGAACGGCAATAACATCAGTTTGAATGGCGGCCAGGATGCCTACGGCAAGGGTTCGTGGGCATCGAGCATCCGCTATCACAAGGGTTTCTTTTATGTATTGACTCCGTCTTACACGACGAATAGAACGCATTTGTACAAAACCGCCGATGTCGAAAATGGCCCGTGGTCAGAAGTGCAGCTCCCGTTCTATCACGACCCGTCGCTCTTTTTTGATGACGATGGCACCGTATGGGTGTTCTATGGTTCGGGCGACCAGATTAGCTATGTGCAGCTCAACGACGACGCAAGCGGCGTGAAGGCAGGCGGCAAGAGCGGTAAACTCGGCGGCGTGAGCGTGAACCAGGTGACTGGCACCAGCAATTACTATGTGCAGCAGGAAGGTTCGCACATGGAAAAAGTCAATGGCGAATACTACTTGTTCACGATTTCTTGGCCGGCTGGCAAGAGCCGTAGCGAAATTGTGTATCGTTCCAAGAACCTGCTCTCGGGATTTAGCGGAAGATATTTCTTGTCCGATAACGGTGTTGCGCAGGGTGGCATTTTCGATACGCCGGATGGCAAGTGGTATGCCCTCTTGTTCCGCGATTCCGGCCCGGTTGGACGTATGTCGCACTTGGTCCCGATGGAATGGAAGGACGGTTGGCCGGTTCCGACGAGTGGTTCCAAGGCTCCTGCGACGATTGACTTGCCGGAATCTCCGCTGCCGGGCTACGGCATGGTGACTTCTGACGATTTTGATTCCGACGTGCTTCCGCTCGAATGGCAGTGGAACCACAATCCGGATAACAAGAACTGGTCCTTGACGGCGAATCCGGGATTCTTGCGCATTACCACGGGCCGTACCGATAGCCGCATTGTCAACGCGAAGAACACGCTCACGCAGCGTTCCTTTGGCCCCAAGAGCTCCGGCAGAACGCTTGTCGATGGCAAGGGCATGAAGGATGGCGACATGGCGGGCCTCGTTGCATTGCAAGATGACAAGGGTTTTGTTGCTCTCGCAAAAGACGGTGGCAGCTACAAGGTGGTGATGTACAGCGGAAACAAGGATCGCGAGAGTCTTGTCAAAAGCGAAAATCTTTCGGACTCCAAAGTTTATCTGCGAATCGATTTTGACCTGCCCATTGACCGCGGTACTGCATATTTCTACTACAGCACCGATGGCAACACTTGGAATAAGATTGGTAATGACGTAAAGCTTAATTACGACCTCCACATGTTCGTGGGTGTACGCTGGGGCCTCTTCAACTTTGCGACAAAGACTGCGGGCGGTTATGCAGACTTTGACTGGTTCAAGGTCGGTACCGACTACAAGGATGAAATTTATCTGGGCGGTACGCAGGACACGACTCCTCCGACTCCGTACAAAGACGTTGCCGCCAAGATTCCGGGCAAGGTCGAAGCGGAAAATTACGATGTGGGCAAGTCGAACCGCGCCTACTACGATTCCGATGGCGACAACCAGGGCAAGGCCTACCGCGAGGATCCTGTCGATATCGTACAGCTCGATTCCGCCGATAAGTCCAAGGGCTATGCAATTGGCTACACTGCTGAAGGCGAATGGTTACGTTATACGGTGAATGTCGCTGAGACGGGCACTTACGAAGTGAAAGTGAACATGGCGACACCTTCTGAAAAAGCGGGCGTGAAACTCTACATTGACGGCAAGGCGGTTACGGATGATATCATTGCTGAGCAGAACGGTGAAAATGACTGGTCCACTTACAGCGTTGTTTCAGCGAAGACAAAGGAAATTGAAAAGGGCGAGCATGCTCTTAAAGTGGAAATTGTTGGCAACAATGTAAACGTTGATTGGCTGGAGTTCTGCAAGGATAAATGCGAAACGACTTCGTTGAAAGGCTTGCGTTACGGCATGGACGCTTCAAAAACGTACGGAGTCTATAGCTTGAACGGTGCGTTCATCGGTCGCGTCGATGCATCGAACAACTTTGATGTGCGTGCAAAGGTGAATTCGCTTGTGAAACAGAGCGGCGTCTATTTCGTGAAGTCGCTTGCCAACGGACACACCCACCGCGTCTCCGTGACAAAGTAATTTATTCATATCATTCCTCCTCATCTCGGCCCCCGCTATGGGGGCTTCTTTTGTTTTGGACAACTTCTTCCATTGTCAAAAATGCAATGAAAAATATTTGACGGTATGTAATAACGCTACTGCAGAAAGGTATTTTCTAATTGGGTGAATGTGGGAAATTTCCCTCAAGGAGTATAAGGGTATGTTTGGAAAAATATTCAAGGCGCGTTGCGTTCTTTCGCTTGCTGTTTTAGCGAGTTTCGCGACATCTTCTTTTGCAGATAACATTAATGTAAACGGCACGAACCGTACCATGAATGTTTATGCTCCGAAAAACATTGAAAAAGGCCGTCCGTTGATTATCCAGATGCACGGCATGAATCAGGATGCCCCGTACCAACAGAACGCCGCCAAGTGGGAGCCGATTGCCGATACGGCCCGCTTTGTGGTCGTGTTCCCGAACGGTCAAAATAAGGCTTGGGACATCGGTGGCGACAAGGACATCAATTTCATCAAGGCCATCATCAACGAAATGTACAACAAGTACGGCATCGACAAGAATCGCGTTTATGTTTCGGGATTCTCGATGGGAGGCATGATGAGCTACCATGTTGCAAACAAGATGGGCGACCAGATTGCGGCTATTGCCCCTGTTTCTGGGGGCGGTGGGGTGAACTCGCCCAAGCGTGCAATGCCGATTATGCATACGCACGGCACCACCGACGACGTGGTGAATTACAACAGCACCGTGAATACCCTCAAGGGCTGGGTTTCTGCACAAAAATGTTCTTCAAGTTCCAAAGTCACAAAGCCGTATCCATCAAGCAAGCCGGGCTCTGCCGCCTCTCTCGAAGTCTGGAGCGGCTGCAAGGATAACGTCGAAGTCCGCTTGCTCACCATTGCAGGCAAGGGCCACTGGTATTCCATGGACGAGGCGGTCAGTGTCAATACGAGCGTTGAAATCTGGAACTTTGTCAAGAACTATTCGCTGGACGGTTCCTCGCTTCCGCCGCCGATTGTGGTGCCGACCGACCGCGATAGCATTTTCAATGGCGGCTTCGATTCGACCGATGTTGCGTGGACTTTGCAGACTCACGGTAGCGCCGCTGCTACAGGAGATGTGAAAAATGGCAAGTATGAACTCGATATTTCTGCTGTCGGTACGGAGAATTACCAAGTGCAGGTGATTCAGCATGACTTGCATCTCGAAAAGAATCAGTGGTACGAAGTGAGTTTTGACGCAAGTGCGAATGGCACGCGCATGCTCGAAGTGAACGTGGAACAGCACACCGATCCGTGGGCAAGCTACCTCAAGGAAAAAATGAATTTCGAAATCGGCAAGGAGTCTAAGAACTTCAAGTTCAATTTCCAAATGACTGCCGCGACTGACAAAGATTCCCGCCTGAGTTTCAATGCGGGTTCTTCGACGGGGACGTTGTATTTGGATAACGTAAAATTGAAAAAAATTGCGGAACCTGCCGATGCAGACAAGACTGGGCTTGTTGCCGCCCCGTTGCATCTTAAATCGGCAAGCGGCAAGTACGGTGTCTATAACCTCGCGGGCAAGCGAATCGGATTTGTTGAAATTATTGAAAATGACGTGCCGAATATGCAAAGAACGTTGAAAAATGCAGGGCTTGGCAAGGGCGTTTATATTCTGCGGTGCCAAAATCGCTCATTAATGGTTCCTGTTGCGAGATAAAGTTTACGTCTCTCTCTAATCAAAGAGCGTCTCTTGAAAAGGGGACGCTCTTTTTGCATAAAAGATATTGAAGAAACAACGGATTTGACATCTCCTATAAAATACTGCAATGAAGAATATTTGAATACAGGCAATTTGCTAAAGTCACTGTTTTCTAACGATGCTGCAAATTTTTTGAGGTAATCGGTGAAATTGGTGGCAATTGTCATCAAATTTTTGTTGAGTTCGACCCATTCCTTTTTATCGATGGTGCATTGACATTCGATATCAGATTGCTGAACGACTACCGCTTTGGTAAAATCAATGCCGTATTTCATATAAATACGAAATACGGCTCATCTTAGACCTTTCTTTTTTATCTTAGGTGGGCTGGTCTGCCACCCTGTCATTGGTTGACCTTTCTTTTTTATCTTAGGTGGATTGGCCTGCCACCCTGTCATCAACAAATAGTATATAAAAATTATGTAGAAAAGTCAATATGCTCGGTTTCTTTTCGGATTTGCTCAGTAGTTTTTTATCCATCATGGATAATATATCAAGGGAAACGTAATTCTTGGTGTGTTTGTTATGCTTTTGGGGGAGTATTTTTAGGTTGGGGGATAGTAATACCCAGGAACAGGAGTGCTTATGTTTGGTTTGATGAAAAAAAACGGTTGCAAACTTGGAGTGTTGGCAACTTTGGCTTTAACGAGTTTGGTGGGTTCGGCTTTTGCGAGTGCCGACACTTTGGTGCTTACGCCCCCGCTGGGATGGAACAGTTGGAACGTATTCCACGAAAATATCAACGAAAAGCAGATTCAGGAAATTGCCGATGCCATGGTATCTTCGGGTTTGAGAGATGCAGGTTACGTGTTCCTGAACCTCGATGATAACTGGATGGATACCAAGCGCGATGCCCAGGGCAACCTCCAGAACAACCCGAAAACATTTCCGAGCGGCATGAAGGCCATTGCCGACTATGTGCATAAGAAAGGCCTGAAGTTCGGCCTTTACGGCGACCGCGGTAAACGTACCTGCCACCATTACAACAGCAAGTGGGATAGCCAGAGCGGTTCCAATGGTCACGAAGAACAGGATGCCAAGAAGCTCGCCGAATGGGGAGTAGATTACTGGAAGTACGATAACTGCGATTCTGACCCGAATACCCAGGAAAAAGATTACACTGCCATGTCCAAGGCTCTCCGCAATTCCGGACGCGATATCGTGTTCAGCATTTGCATGTGGGAATACAAGGACTGGATGCCTAAAATTGCGAACCTTTGGCGTACCACTTTCGATATCGGACCCGAATGGATTTCCACTTCGTGGTACCGCGGCGTCTATGAAATTATCGATGCCAACAACAAGTATTGGCAAATTGCAAAGCCTGGCCATTGGAACGATCCGGACATGCTCGAAGTGGGCAACCGTGGACTCTCTTATGAAGAACAACGTTCGCAGATGACGATGTGGTCCATCATGGCGGCCCCCATCATGATCAGTTCCGACGTACGCAACATGAGCAACGAGACCAAGGAACTTTATCTGAACAAGGACATGATTGCCATCAATCAGGATTCCTTGGGCGTTCAGGGCCACCGCATTTCTGACAAGCAAGGCAAGCAGGTTTGGACTAAGCCCTTGAAGAATGGCGATATTGCCGTGGCGCTCCTCAATAATAACGGCTCTACTCAGACTGTTGAATGCGATTTTAAAGATATTGGCGTAGAAGGCGAAGTGGAAGTTCGCGATGCATGGAAAAAGAAGGACTTGGGACCGGTTTCCCGCGTGTCTATCGAACTCCCGGCTCACGGCTCTGCACTGCTCCGTTTGATTCTCAAGCCTGTTCCTCGCGAACCGTTCAAGGGTAAGGCTCTCGCCATTCCGGGAAAAATCGAAGTGGAAGACTTTGACATCAACGGCGTGGGTGAGGGCAACACCACCTACAACGAGCTGGATACTGAAAACCATGGTGATTCTGACTACCGCAAGGGTACTGGCGTTGACTTGTACAAAAAGGCTACTGGCGTGATTGTCGGTTACAACCAGGCTGGCGAATGGCTTGAATACACTGTGAATGTTGCCGAGACCGGGAAATATGTTATGAAGGCTGCTGTGGCCTCGGGCGGTACGACAGGAAGCTTTAAGCTCTCTATGGACGGTAAGGACATTACCGAAGAAATTGCAGTTCCTGCTGCAGCCGAGGGCGAAAACAACTTTGACGAATACAACGAGGTCGAAGCCAAAGTGGAATTGACTAAAGGTGAACACATCCTCCGCTTTACTGTAACCGGCGACTGGATGGACATCGACTGGATTGAATTCTCTGATGAAAAGACGGGACTTGCCAAAACTCGTTTGACGATGCCTGAATCCGTAAATACGTACAACGTATTCAGTGCCACCGGTAAGCATCTCGGACGCGTGAATTTGAATGGAGCAAGCATGGTTCAGGCTCTTGAAAATGCGGGCTACGCTCGTGGAATTTATATGGTACGTTCTGTCGAGGGAAAACAAATCCATCGCGTGAACGTGCGATAACGTGTAGTTCTGTCGATTTGGCTGAAGTCGTCCTTCCGCGCTTTGGCTTGTTGTGAATCGATATTCTAAATTCTCCTCTCACATTCAAAATGCCTCGCCTTTTTGGCGAGGTGTTTTGTTTCAATTGTTTCAGCATCCAGCATCCCGCTGTCAGATAGAACTGCTGGGTATGGGGTCGCTTCGCTTTGGGCGATGGGCACGCTCGTGAACTCGCTCTGGGCACGCTACGCTCTGGGGTATGGGCACGCTACGCTTTGAGGACGGCTTGTTTCACAAGCCTTGGGGCATTTCTAATTACAATAACCTCATACCCCATACCTGAAAGGTCGCCGCAGGCGACCGTGCCCATAGCCCATACCTTCACTGGATCCTATCGGTCGCGCAGCTCCCTCCAGGATGACGCGTTCAACTTCTTACTGTTTACTAACCACCAACCACTGCCTACTTCCTACTTCCTACTGTTTACTAACCACCAATCACTAACCACTAGAATTCACTGGATCCTTCGACTCCACTACGTTCCGCTCAGGATGACACGTCTCTCGTCTTTCGTCTATCGCCTATCCCCATGGATAAACAGTCCACAAAGTTTTAGTGGAAATGCGGTAAAAAGCCCCGATTTAAGAATAATTTTAGAGTGTTGTTAGGGTGGACTATCAATAGTTATTAAGTGAGGCTAGGTATGGGTTTTAAAATGTTTGGTCCGCGTGCTGCTATGTCAGCATTCTTCTTAGGTGCAGCCGTTGCAAACGCCGCTGTTCAGGCTACGTTCT
>JAEEGJ010004812.1_pt1 | contig 44315 bp, 41 predicted proteins | sample 8958761 | NCBI WGS metagenome assembly JAEEGJ01 (sample SAMN16246546, study PRJNA631951) | gut metagenome | biome: gut microbiome; feature: rumen; material: RS-attached | host: Bos | place: Iran: Karaj | collected 2018-10
CACTTCGCTTCCGCTCTCACGCGTCCATCCCGACGGGGAGTGCGACCCGGAGACGGTCAAGTACCTGAATCCTGAAGACAAAGGAGACGCGGAAGAGTCCGGCGAACCCGCCGAGAGCCCGTTTGCCGCGCTGAAGAATTTATTGAAGGAATAATAAAATTTTAAAGATAGTTTAATATGGCACATCCGAAACACAAACTCTCCAAGCAGAGAAGAGACAAGAGAAGGACTCACGATCTCGCTCCTGTACCGACCCTCGCCACCTGCCCTAACTGCGGTGCGACCGTCATGTACCACAGAGTATGCCCTGAGTGCGGCTACTACAGAGGTCGTCAGATCATCGAGAAGAGCGCCGAGTAATCGCCCTCTTCCATTGATGGTCCCATAGTTCAACGGATAGAACGAAGGTTTCCTAAACCTTAAATACAGGTTCGATTCCTGTTGGGACTACGAATATAGCCAGGCTGTTGCAGCCTGGCTATATTCGTCTATCTTGCAGCTATTGTAAATAATGCCGGAAATTGCTAAATTTGTTTCTAATATGCATTAAAGTGCGCAGCAATGAATAAAAAAACCTTGATCACCCTCATCGTCGTGGCGGCCATTTTCCTGCTCGGGATAACGGCCGGTGTCGTATATCTGTACAAAGGTGATTCTGGCAAGCGGAGAGTTTCTGTTCCGGGCAAGGTCAATGTCGAAGCTCAATTCCCTCTGCTGCGCGCTGTCCCGTCCGATGCTATCGCCATCATTACCATGGGCAATACCGAGGCCGGGACGGCCTTGCTCACAGACGGGACCAAGGCGTTCAGCGCCTTGATACTTGATGCGAGGAAGGACTCCTGCGCCACCTTCGTAAGACGCTTGGGAGAGGTTGTTGAGGGCGGAAGGCTCGCCGCATTGCGCTCGGAGCCAATGGCTCTCTCTCTGCACTACAGCGGCTCTCTCGCCCCACTCTTATTGCTCGGCATGCCGGCCGCGGTCTCCGACTCGACCGATATGGTCCAGCATGTCCGCAATCTTGCCGGCGCATGCGGCCTCTCCAGCTCCTTCTACAGCGACGGAGGCTTGAATATGCTTCTGGTCTCCGCTTCGGAGACTCTTGTGAATTCTTCCCTCAGGCATCAGACAGAGGGCCTTTCCATCCTTGCCAACAAGGAATTCAGCAACTGCCTGGGCAGTGCCGTCGGAAAGGATGTCCTGTTCCTTTCCCATACTTATGCCCCGAAGCTGCTTCAAGGTTTCTTCCAACGTCCCGTCTACCGTCATGCCGATTTCTTCAAGACCGTAGCGTCGTGGACGGTCATGTCCCTTTCTTCACTTGACGAGAAATCCTTCTCTGCCAAGGGACGTCTTTCATCGGGACGCAGCGCGGACACATTCGCCGGAGTTTTCGCCACCGCCAGGATGGAGACTCCCGGATTCACCAAGGCCATCCCTTCCGGGACGGTTTTCGCTTTGTCCGTTCCCATGGCCGACCAGGGCGACTACCTTGCGGCTTACAGGAAGTATCTCGACGCTTGCTCCAAGCTCGGTCCCAACGAATCTGCCGTCTCCAGATTGGGCCGTTCCGCCGGCACCAATCCCGATTCCTGGGCGAAGTCCCTTGCCATCAAAGAGGTGGCCAAGGCGCAGTGGCGCGTCAAGGACGATACATACGAGGCCATCTTCGTGAGAGTGGGCAGAAAGGATTATTCATTGATATTCAAGGGCCTGGAAGCTTCCAGTGAAAAGGATTACGCCATCTCCGCGCAGCCCTACGCCTTCGGCGGCTTTGCTTCCGTGCTCTTCGGAAACTTCTTCTCCCTCGCTGACGAGAGCAGCTTCGCATTCACCGGCGAGTGGATCGTGAGCGGAAGCCGCGCCGCCGTTTCCGACTATGTCGAACGCTACGCCACGGGAGACGTCCTTCAGGCCCTGCTGAACGACACTTCCTCCATGCCGGCAACGCTCGGCAAGGACTGTTCTATGGCCGCCTATTTCTCTGCGGGAGCCGCCAAAGGTGAGGCGTTGTTCACTCCGGCAATGCTTTCCGCAGTGAGCGCCACCCTGGACGGCGCCGCCTTCGAACCTTGCTTCCTCGTCTGTAACGGCGACGGCTTCCAACTGGACGTCGTCCGTGTTCCGTTCATCAACAGGGCCAGCGCTCCCGCTGTCGTTTCCGACGCGGTGGTCGTGGTCCCCGCAGGACCTTTCGAAGTCCGCAATTCCGGCACCGGAGGTTCGAACCTCCTGGAACAGCAGTCCAACTACTACTTGAGTTTCAAGGAGATGGATGGCAAGGGCATCTGGAGCGTCCCTTTCAGCGGCCCGCTCTGCGGCAAGGTGGAGAGCATCGACTACTACGCCAACGACAAGATACAGTTCCTGTTCGCGTCAGGCTCCAAGCTTTATCTGCTCGACCGTCTTGGCCGTTTCGTCTCGGGGTTCCCGGCCGAACTTGGCAAGGATGTCCTTCTAGGGCCGGAGGCGTACGATTTCACCGGAGCCAAGGGCTATACTGTGATGGTCCTTCATACGGACAATACCATAGGAATGTACAATCTGCACGGTGCGAAGCCCGACGGATGGAAGGGTATAGCCACCGATGAGAAAATAATAGCGCTCCCCGAGCTGGTCACTGTCGACGGTACCCGGTACTGGGCAGTACGGACTGCCGTCCAGACCCAGATCTTCCCGTTCGACGGCGGTGATCCCGTATATCGTCAAGAGGGAGCCAAGTCCATCCGTCGTGACAGTGTCATCGAAGTAGAGGGCAAGAACCTCAAGGTGACCTGCAACGACGGTAAAACCAGAAACATCAAACTATAAAGATGGAATACAAGTCAGTCAACAAACTTCTCGAAGAGAGCTTCAAGAAGAATTGGGAGCGCCCCGCGCTCTCGAATTATCACGGTGTCACTCTGACCTATGAGACTGTGGCCAAGAGGATCAAGCATTTGCACATCACTTTCGAGCAGTGCGGTCTCCAGAAGGGAGACAAGGTCGCCATTTGCTCGCGCAACCAGGCCAACTGGGGTGTGTGCTTCCTCGCCGCCCTTACCTATGGCGCCGTTCCCGTCCCTATCCTGCATGAGTTCAAGCCAGGCAACATACACTATCTTGTCAACCACTCCGAGGCAAAGGTTTTCTTCGTGGACGAAGTTCTCTGGGAGAGCCTCTCCGAGGCCGAGATGCCGGGTCTGTATGTCATCGTACAGATGAATACCCTTAAGTACCTGTATTCCCGCGGAGAAGAGCTGGAGGATGTCCGTAACAATCTCCCCGGAACCTTCGCCTCCATGTTCCCCGACGGTTTCACGCCAGACGATATCTCCTATTATGAGGACAAGCCGGACGAACTGGCGGTCATCAATTATACTTCCGGTACTTCCGGTTTCTCGAAAGGCGTGATGATCCCGTACAGGGCCCTTTATGCCAACATCAGGTTCGCGCACGATACCGCCGAGCCGCAGATGACCGCTGATTCCGAGATGGTGTCGATGCTGCCCAGCGCACACATGTACGGCATGATGTTCGAGTTCCTCTTCGAGATGACCATCGGCGCGCACGTCCATTTCCTTACCCGTGTCCCCAGCCCCAAGGTCATCCTGAACGCCTTCCAGGAGATCCGTCCCGACGTCATCATCGCCGTTCCCCTCATCATCGAGAAGGTGTACAAGTCCCAGCTCAAACCGATCGTGGACAGGAACAAGACATTCTTCAAGATTCCCATCCTCAACCAGCTCCTTCTGAAGAAGATCCGCAACGGCCTCATCGAGGCCTTCGGCGGCCGCTTCGAGGAGGTTATCCTCGGCGGCGCCGCTTTCAACCCGGAGGTGGAGAAGTTCCTCAAAAAGATCAATTTCCCGTTTACCGTGGGCTACGGTATGACCGAATGCGCCCCTCTCATCACTTATGTGAAGTGGTATAATGGCAAGATCGGCTCTTGTGGAAAGCCCATCACAGGCTGTCAGGTCCGCATCGATTCCGATGACTCCAGAAACATCCCCGGTGAGATCCAGATCAAAGGAGACAACGTTTTCCTCGGTTATTATAAGAATGAAAAAGCTACCCGCGAGGCGTTTACCGATGACGGATGGTTCCGCACCGGAGATATGGGAGTTATCGACGAGGACGGTTACCTGTTCCTTCGCGGTCGTTCCAAATGCATGATCCTTAGCGCCAATGGCCAGAATATCTATCCGGAGGAGCTGGAGGCCGTCATCAATAATATATCCTATGTCGTCGACTCCCTTGTAGTCGAGGAGGATGGCGGTCTCACCGCCCTGATCTATCCCGACTATCATCAGGCCGACCTTGACGGTATGACTCGTGCCGAGCTCGAGAAGCGTCTGCAGGATGCTCTCCCCGAGATCAACAAGGAGATACCCAACTACGCAAAGATACGTAAGATCGAGTTCATGCCCGAAGACTTCGAGCGTACTCCCAAGAAGAGCATCAAGCGTTACCTTTATCAAAGAAGCTAAACATGGAAAAATTCGACCACAGTTATATCGAGATGGCGTCGGTATGGGCAAGAAACTCATACTGCAAGCGTCGTCAGGTGGGGGCCTTGCTTGTCAAGGACAGGATGATCATATCGGACGGTTACAACGGTACTCCGTCCGGCTTCGAGAATGTCTGCGAGGATGAGAACGGCGTGACCAAGCCGTATGTACTCCATGCCGAAGCCAATGCCATCACCAAGGTGGCCAAATCCGGCAACAGCAGTGCCGGAGCCACGCTATATGTCACTGCCTCGCCTTGCATGGAGTGTTCCAAACTCATCATCCAGGCCGGCATCAAGCGTGTGGTTTACAGGGATGAATATCGTCTCACTGATGGTATCGACCTGCTCCGCCAGGCCGGTGTCGAGGTCGAAAAAGTTGACTGACGATGTCTGAAAAAAGGATTTCTTCGGTCTGGGTGGCCGTACTGGGCATCATCCTCGGGTGTATGCTTGTCCTGACCGTCCAGAAGATTACCGAGAACAACCGTCGCCTGAACGCCCGCTATGACGACTGGCGCAAGCTCAATCTCGTACTTCAGAAGGTGGACGAGATGTACGTCGACACGGTCGACCGCAAGAGCGTGACAGACGCTGCGGTGACTGCTGCGCTTTCCAAGCTCGATCCGCATTCGGTCTATATGCCTCCGGCGGAGCTTGAGGAGTCGGAGACCGACCTTGCCGGCAACTTCGACGGCATAGGCATACAGTTCAATGTCCCTAACGACACTGCCATCGTCCTCGAAGTCATCCCCGGCGGTCCTTCCGAGAAAATCGGAATGCTGCCCGGTGACCGTCTTCTCAGGGTTGATGACAAGGTCATCGCAGGTGTGAAGTTCCCGCAGGACAGTATGGTGAGGCGGATGAAAGGTCCTGCCGGCAGCAAGGTCACGGTCACCGTATTGCGTGACGGCGTGCAGATTCCGTTTGAGATCACGCGTGGAAAAATACCCGTCCATTGTATCGACGCGTATTTCATGGTTGACGATACGACGGGCTATATCAGGCTGTCGAAATTCTCGCGTACGACGTATTCCGAGGTCCTTAAGGCTTCTGTCGAGCTTCTCGGCTCGGGCATGAAGCGGCTGGTATTCGATATCAGGGGCAATACCGGAGGTTATTTCGACCAGGCTCTGCTCCTTTCCAATCTGTTCCTTCAGAGAGGAGATATGATCGTCTATATGGAGGGCCTTCACCGCAAGCGCGAGGATTACAAGGCCGACGGCAAGGGTCTCCTCAAGAATGTCGGGCTGACTGTACTCATCGACGAGTCCAGCGCCTCCTCGAGTGAGATCTTCGCGGGCGCCATCCAGGACAATGACCGCGGAGTGATCGTGGGCAGGCGTTCGTTCGGCAAGGGGTTGGTGCAGGAGCCCGTTTACTTCACTGACGGCTCCGGCATCAGACTCACCGTCGCCCGCTTCCATACCCCTTCCGGACGTTGTATCCAGAAGCCATATTCTGATGATTATCAGTATGATATCATCAACCGTTACAATGGTGGTGAGCTTACGGCTGCTGATTCGATCAAGGTGAACCGTTCGGAAGAATACCTGACGATGGGCGGGCGCAAGGTTTATGGCGGCGGAGGCATCATCCCCGACGTATTCGTTCCGCTGGATACTACCCTTGCCACGCGATTCTATATCGATTGCAACCGCAAAGCCACGTCGATGCGTTTCGCGTCCGACTATTTCGACAGGTATAAGGCGGAACTGACCGGCATAGATGATTATCAGGCTCTTCTCAAGTACCTTGATTCATCTTCTCTCGAATCTCGCTTCCTTGCGTTTGCCAAGGCTAAGGACGGTATCGTGCCGGCCTCTGCCGAAGAATGGGCGGAGACTCGTCCTTACCTGATGCCTCAGGTAAAGGCCCTTGTCGGGCGTTATTCAAAGCTTGGGGACAATGCTTTCTATCATCTGTACCTCGAGATGGACGAGACCTTCGAGGAGGCGATGAAGCCTCACGAGATCATCACTGTGCGATGAACGCATAGACGATGTTCCCGACTTGACGCGCAGGGGCGGTGGGGGAGGCCGAGAATTTGGCCGAACGCGCCGCCCTTATTGCGAAGTTGCGCAGGCAGGTGTCGTCGGAGGAGATGTTGTCATCTATCTTGGCAACCAGGACATTACCTGCATTGTCCACGGTAATTATCACCGTGACTTCTCCGGACCCCATGCACCGGTATGCAGGGATGGGCAGGCGGCTGGCCTTGCGGCCGTCGAGACTGTAAGAAACTACAGACGGACCGGAATAGACTTCCTTTTGGGTCTTCTTGTCGGAACCCTCGGTGCTCGGAGGAGCTATCGGGACGTAGTCCTCCGGACTGTCTTCGCGATTGAAGGTGTTGTTGAGGGCTTCCTGAAGTCGTTCCGCATCCTTGTAGAGTTGCTCGGCGTCGGTATTGCGGTCGTCCTTAAGTGCGCCGCGGTCCACGACTACATTGCGTATCGGAGTGCTTCCCTGGGCTGAAATGATCTCGTCCAGCCTGCGGCTGACCTCCTCTTTGAACGCAAGCTCCTCCTTCAGTTTCTCGATGGTCTCCTGGCGGCTGAAATCAAGCACGAAGGAGTCCTCTTTCCTGAGTGCGAGCGTAAGCTGGCTAGCCAACAATATAATAATCACCGTGAGATGAACTATCACGGTGATGTAAAGTCCGGCGCGGTCTTCTTTCTTAAGTCTCTTCACCGGAAAACCTGTTTATTTGTTGCCTACCAGCGATTTCTCGATGGTGGCCGAGATGACGTCGATGGCTACCTTGTTGTGCCCTCCCTGAGGGATGATGATGTCGGCGTAGCGCTTGCTCGGCTCGATGAACTGCAGGTACATCGGCTTGACTGTATTGGTATAGCGCTCGATGACCCAGCGTACGTCCTTGCCTCGCTCCGTAATGTCGCGGGCCATGACGCGCATCAGGCGGTCATCGTCATCTGCATCCACGAAAATCTTGATGTCCATCTGGTCGCGGAGCTCCTTGCAGGTGAAGATGAGGATGCCCTCGATGATGATGACGTCTGCGGGATCTACCGTCACGGTCTCCGTCTTGGATCGCGAACAGGATATGTAGGAATAGACGGGCTGGTGGATGGTCTTGCCGGACTTGAGGTCGGCCAGCTGCTCGCACAGGAGCTCCCAGTCGATGGCGTCGGGATGGTCGAAATTGTGGTGACGTTTCTCCTCGTCCGTAAGGTCACTGGAATCCTTGTAGTAGGAATCCTGAGGGATGATGACGACTTTTTCGCCCTTGATGTTTTCCGAGATGGCCTTGACGACCGTGGTCTTGCCCGAGCCGGAGCCTCCGGCGATACCGATAACCAGCATAGTCCTTTATATTAGAATTCAGCGTTCTTTGGAGTACGGGGGAAGGGGATGACGTCACGGATGTTGGACATGCCGGTGACGAAGAGGAGCAAGCGCTCGAAACCGAGGCCGAATCCGCTGTGGGGACAGGTCCCGAAACGGCGGGTGTCGATGTACCACTCGAGGTTGTTGCGGCTCATGCCCAGTTCGTCGATGCGGTTCTCAAGCTTCTCGAGGGAAGCCTCACGCTCGGAACCTCCGATAATCTCGCCGATCTTGGGGAAGAGGACGTCCATGGCGCGGACGGTCTTGCCGTCTTCGTTCTGCTTCATGTAGAAGGCCTTGATCTCCTTGGGATATCCGGTCAGGATGACGGGCTTCTGGAAGTGCTTCTCCACCAGATAGCGCTCGTGCTCGCTCTGGAGGTCGACTCCCCAGTACACCGGATACTCGAACTTCACGCCGTCCGCGATGGCCTTCTCAAGGATCTTTATACCTTCGGTATACTCGAGACGCACGAACTCGGTTCCTACTACTCCGCGAAGACGCTCGATGAGCTCGGGATCGTAGCGGTCGTTGAGGAACTTGATGTCGTCATAGCAGTTCTCGAGAGCGTAACTCACCAGATGCTTGATGAAGTCCTCGGCGAGGTCCATGTTGTCGGTGATGTCGTAGAATGCCATCTCAGGCTCGATCATCCAGAACTCCGCAAGGTGGCGCGGGGTGTTGGAGTTCTCTGCACGGAAGGTGGGGCCGAAGGTGTAGATCTCTCCGAGAGCGGTGGCGCCGAGCTCGCCCTCGAGCTGGCCGCTTACCGTCAGGCTGGTCTGCTTGCCGAAGAAATCCTTGCTATAGTCGATTCCGCCCTTCTTGTTGCGCGGAAGCGGTTGGTCGAGGTTGAGTGTGGTGACCTGGAACATCTGCCCCGCACCTTCACAGTCGGACTCGGTGATGAGAGGGGTGTGGAGATAGACGAAGCCCTTGGAGTGGAAATACTCGTGGATGGCGAATGCCATCTGGTTGCGGATGCGGAGAACGGCACCGAAGGTGTTGGTACGCATACGCATGTGAGCCACCGTACGGAGGTACTCGAACGACGTGTCCTTCTTCTGGAGAGGGAAACGCATCGGGTCGCACTCACCGTAGATCTCGATATCCTTTGCCTGGATCTCGACTGCCTGTCCGCTGCCCATGGACTCGACGAGCGATCCTGTGACGCAGATGCATGCGCCGGTGGTGATCCTGGCGAGGAGGTCTTCCGCAAAAGCGGTCTTGTCCACTACGATCTGGATATTATTGATGGTAGAACCGTCGTTGAGCGCGATGAACGCCACATTCTTGTTTCCCCTCTTGGTCCTTACCCAACCTTTGGCAAGGACATCTTTGCCCGGCTCGCTCTTGAGCAGGTCTTTGACCTTGGTTCTGACTAATTTTTCCATAATAACTCTATGATGTGTAATTATCTTGCGTCTAACTTACAAAGATAATTCTTTTCGCAGTATTTGGCAATAAAAAAAGCAGCCCCGGATGGAACTGCTTTCTTTACTATAGAGAAGAAAAGCCTTTACTCGGCCTTTCTTGCCATGTACATGATCTTAAGTGCGGAGCAGCGGCGCAGCTCCTGCTTAACATCTGTAATGATACCCATTCTGACATCTTCGTCGGCCCTGATGACCGTGGTCATGAACTGACGGTCTCCTTCGCTGAGGCTTTCACGCTCGGCGGCGATGAAGTCGCGGATGTCGTTCACGGTCTTGAAGGAATCGTTCAACTGGATACGGGCGTCGGTACCGTACTGGGCCTGATACTGGCGGGTAGGAGTACCGATGTTGACGTACGAGGAGAGATCCTTCCTCTCAAGCTTGGTGACCTCGGAGGCCTCAGGCATCTTTACGATGACTTTGTTCTCCGTTTCACGCATCTGGGTCGTGACCATGAAGAAGAACAGGAGCATGAACACAATATCCGAAAGGGAACCGGAAGAGATTCCGGGAACGTCTTTCTTGCTGTTGCTTCCACCGAATTTTGACATAATCTTATCCTCCTGTTTTATCTTTTGGACACATCCTTAGGCTCAGCCTCGGAAATGTTCTGCGGCACTGCCTTCTTAACGATTTCCTGCTGATCCTCAGTGAGTCTTGAGAAAGGTTTTCCGTAATTCCTATATGAGAACTCATCGCGAATCTCGTTAACTGCCTTAACGAGCTCGTTCTGGACTGCTATATAAGCGTGATAGCTGGTACCGCGGTCGTTCTGGAGCGAAATGACGCCCTGGGATACCGGATACTGGCCATAACCCTCGATGTCCGTCATCTTCTTTTCGGGAAGGTTCGGGTCGTCGGTGGGGTTGGAAAGGAACTCCTTGACTTTATCCTTAAGCAGACTGATGTCCATAGGCTCATTACCTGCGAGCAGTCTGTCGGCGGAGTTGATCTTCACAATGATGATATTGCGACGGTTAACCCTCTGGTCCTCTGCCTTCTGGTTGGGGTCAGGCATAGGGGGCAGACGACGTGACAGACCTGTCTGCGATCCCATGGTGGTAGTCATGAGGAAGTAGCAGAGGAGCAGGAAAGCGATGTCGGCCGTAGAACTCGAATTGATTCCAGGTGTTTTCTTTTTGCCCATAGCACAGTGTTATTTATTGCGTATAGCCATTACGATCTCACCGACGAGGATGGACACGATGGCGGCCGCACCGGTGATATAAGTAAGGTTAAGAATGGTGTCCGTAAGCTTGAGGGTACCGGCACTAGGCTGGTCAGTGGTAAGACCCACGGCGGGAGCACCCTTGGCAAGCATATAGCAGACGAAGCACAGCGCGGCGATGCCGACCAGTACAAGTCCGTATTTGACCAGAACCTTCGGATTGTTCTTGATGGCCAGGAACAGTCCGACGATCAGGATACAGAACAGAGCGATACCGACCATGATGTACGCCCAGAACAGCAGGGGATCCACTGTTCCGTTGTCATCTGCGACCTGGGCGGGATATCCCTTCACCCAGCCCCATACGAGAATGGCGACACTGATGATGATCAGGATGAGCTCGATGATTCTGATTATTAAACCGTATTTCTTCATCACAATTGAATTTTAATCGTGATTATTACTTGTTGTTGTATTTGGTCAGAGCGTCTACGAGGGCGATAGAGGAATCCTCCATGTCGATGGAAATGGAGTCGATCTTGGAGAGGATGTAGTTGTAGAACACCTGAAGGATGATAGCGACGATGAGACCGGCGATGGTGGTGATGAGGGCGACCTTCATACCTCCAGCGACGACGTTAGGGGAGATATCACCAGCCTTCTGGATAGCGTCGAAGGCCTGGACCATACCGATAACGGTTCCGAGGAATCCGAGGGACGGGGCGATGGCGATGAACAGGGAGATCCAGGAAAGACCGTTCTCAAGGTTGCTCATCTGGACGGAGCCGTAGGAAACGATGGACTTCTCGACGGCGTCAAGGCCCTGGTCGGCGCGGAGGAGACCCTGATAGAAGATGGATGCCACGGGACCGCGGGTGTTGCGGCAGACATCAAGGGCCTTCTCGATACCACCCTCAGCAAGGGCAGCCTCGACCTTCTCGACTAGTTTCTTGGAATTGATCTTCGAGAACGAGAGATAAAGTATCCTTTCGATCGCAAGTGCGAGACCGATGATCAAGCAGATGATGATGAGGGACATGAAGCCGGCACCACCCTCGATGAACTTGGTCTTGAGCTGCTGGTGCAGAGGCTCCTCGCTCTTTTGGTTGAACGGGTCGATGTCACTGCTGGCGGCTACCTGCTCGGTAGCGGGGGCTGCAGCCTGGTCGGCCTGTGCGGATGCGACGTGTGCAGAAAGAACCATGAGGCTCATTGCTGCCAGAACCATGAAAAACTTTTTCATAACCGTTTTTGAATGTGTTTTTAATTAATAAAGTATTAAATAGTTATATTATACTTCCAAACGGGCATAGTGTTCATACCCGTAAAAACCGTTGCAATTTAGCAAAAAAAAATCATTTGACAATACTTATTCGGAGATTTCTCCTTTGAGATTTTCTTCCAACTTTGATTTCACCCAGGCGTTGTCGGGACTTGCGCCCATCAGATGGAAGAGCTTGGCCAGCATGCTTTCGGTTGTGCTGTCACGTCCCGATACCACACCCGCATCTTTCAGGCGGCGGCCGGTGGCGTAGATGTCCATATCGACGCTTCCGTACAGGCACTGTGTCACGTTGACAAGTATCTTGCCCATATCCCCCGCGACCTTGAGCAGATTGATGAACCAGTCCTTTGAGATGGCGTTGCCGGAGCCGTATGTTTCTATGATGACCGCACGTGTCTCGGCACCCAGAAGGATGTTGCTGACCACCTGCGGCGTGATGCCCGGATGGATCTTGAGGATGGAGACGCGGGTGTCAAGAGCGGGGCGTACCTTGAGGGGACGGCCCCAGCGGTCCGGACGGCATATGACCCTGGTGTCGTACTTGATGCTTATGCCGGCTTCAGCCAGCGGCGGGAGGTTGGGCGAACGGAACGCGTCAAAATTCTCAGAACTGACCTTGGTCGTACGGTTGCCGCGCAGCAGCTTCGAGTCGAAGAACACGCAGACTTCCGGAACGACGGCGTGTCCGTCCGCGTCCTTGGCGGACGCGATCTCCACCGCCGAGACGAGGTTTTCCTTGCCGTCAGTGCGAGGCCTGCCGATCGGAAGCTGGCTTCCGGTGAGGACGACGGGCTTTTCCAGGTCATCCAGCATGAAGCTGAGGGCGGACGCAGTGAAAGACATGGTATCGGTACCGTGAAGCACGACGAATCCGTCGTAGTCGTCATACTTCTCTCCGATGAGGCCGGCTATCGACTGCCATAGGGAAGGCTCGACGTCAGAGGAGTCGATCAGCGGGTCGAAGGTATAAGAGTCGATGCGGCAGGCGAACTTGCGGAGCTCAGGTACCTCTTCCATTATCTGACTGAAATCGAAAGGCTTGAGTGTCATGTCGGTAGGGTCCTCGCGCATGCCGATGGTGCCTCCGGTGTAGATGATCAGTATGGATGACTTGTCCTGTGGAATCATATTGTCTCGCTTTTATTTCAGGTTGAAGAGCCGCCGGGCATTGGACGTGGTGACTTCCGCCACCTCTTCCGGGCCGATGCCTTTGAGCTCGGCTATCTTATCGGCTATCAGGGGAATGTACATGCTTTCGTTCCTTTCGCCCCGGTGCGGGACCGGAGTGAGGTAAGGACTGTCGGTTTCAAGGATTATCCGGTCCAGCGGAATCCTTTTGACGGCTTCGGCGAGTGATGCTTTCTTGAAGGTTACGACACCTCCGATGCCGACATACCATTCCCCGTATTTCTGTACCCTCATGAAAGTCTCGAAGCTGCCGCTGAAAGCATGCAGGCTGCCGCGCAGGCAGAGGCCGGCACAAGAGTCCATGATGCTGAAGAAATCATCGGTGGCCTCGCGCAGGTGGATGTTGACCGGCAGATTCATTTCGGCCGCCAGCTCAAGCTGGATGCGGAAGGCTTCCCTCTGCTCGGAGGCGAACTCCGCTCCGTAATGGTAGTCGAGGCCTATCTCTCCGATGGCGACGACGTCCCTGTCACGATAGCGCAGCATCGCGTCGATTTCGTCGCGCCATGCCTTGTCCACGGATCCGGGATAAAGACCGAGCATCGCCCGGAGTTCGTTCGGATGCCGGTCCACAAGTGCGAACATTGCATCCCTCTCCCGGGAATCGACGTCGGGCTGGAGCATCGTCGTGACCCCGGCTTCCAATGCCCGTCCGATCACGGCATCCTCCTCTCCGGAAAACGCTTCGTCGTAGATGTGGGTGTGCGTATCGATGAATGTCATGTGACTGTGGCCAGTGATCCGCAAATTTACACAATTTTGACATTAATCGCACATCTTTGGAGCAGGTCGATGGAAATAAAGCCGTCGCTTTCCAGGAAGCCGACCAGTCTGATGACCCGGGAGTAGGGGAGGCAGGCCTCCGGGCATATTTCCTCCGGAGTGATGCCCCGCCTGCGGCGGATGACTGCGGCTACCGCCAGGAGGTCGGACATCTCTTCCTGGCCGAGGCTTCCGCCATAACAGGCCTTCAGCTGTCCTTCGAGGCCGGCAGCGCTGCGCCGTTGCGGACGGCAGAGCCCCAGCACGTCCAGGAAATGAACCGTGTCCGTGACGGGCTCGGCGAGCTTTTCCCGGAGAAGGGTGTTGCAGCCCTGCGACCGCAGGTCATCCACCCTGCCGGGCAGAACCAGGAGGTCCCGGTCGTAGGAGGCCGCCAGCCGCGCCGTTATCATGCCTCCTCCCTTTGTTTTGGATTCAATCAGGATGGTCCCAGAACACATGCCGGCGATGATGCGGTTCCTCCTGATGAAATTGATCGCCTTGGGTTCCGTCCCGGGGGGATAGTCGGTGACAAGGGCGCATCCTTCCGTGGAGCTCAGCACACTGGCTGTGTGCTTGTGCCGGGACGGATAGATGTCGTCGATGCCGGTAGGAAGAACCGCCACCGTGGGCAGGCCGGCCTCCAGAGCGGCGAGGTGTGCGGTGATGTCCGTACCCAAAGCGAATCCGCTGACTACCATTGGCTTGTCCTTACTCGCTCCCAGCGCTCCCACGATCTTTCTGCACCATTCCTTTCCGTACATCGAGATGTCACGCGTTCCGACTACGGCTATCTGCGGCCTGAGGTTGAATACCTTTTCGGGAGGCGAGGTCCCCCGGTAATAGAGCCCGAGCGGGGCGTCCGGGCATTCCCGGAGAAGGGCGGGATAGCCGTGCTCGTCCATGGTGATGAAACGGTATCCGGAGTCCGACAGCCGGGAGAGTTCCTCCTCCGTTTTGTCCAGTTCACGGACATCCAGCATCGGCGCTATCCTGGAGAAGGGGCCGAGGAGCTTGAGTTTGTCATCGGGAGACAGGCTGAACAACTCTCTGGCCGAATCCGCCGCCTCCAGCAGCCGGTGCGCGATCTGGGGCTCGAACCCCAGGAGCCTGTTGAGCGCGCACAGGCAGGTCTTTTCACTGTAATTCCTTTCCATACGGTCAAAAGTATGGAAAAGAAAGACCCGGGGCGTTAAGAAAGATATCTTTCCGACGCCCCGGGCATGAATCTTTATGTTCCGGTATCTTTTTTAAATGATTAGCATCGCGTCGCCGTAAGGTCCGAAGCGGTATCCTTCCTGCAACGCCACTTCGTAGGCGTGCATGACGTTTTCGAATCCGCCGAATGCCGCGACGCACATCAGCATCGTGGACTCGGGCATGTGGAAGTTGGAGACGATGGCGTCCGGAATCGAGAAATCATAGGGAGGGAAGATGAACTTGTCGGTCCAGGTATCCGCTGGAACGACCTTCTTGCTGGGCGTGACGTTGTTCTCGAGCGCCCTGATGACCGTAACTCCGACGCCGACCACCTTGTGACCGGTTTCCTTGGTGCGGTTGATGGCGTCGGCGGCTTCCTGGCTGATGATGATGCGCTCGGCATCCGTGCGGTGCTTGGAGAGATCCTCCACGTCAACCCTGCGGAAATGCCCGATGCCCATGTGGACGGTGATGAACGCCTTCTCTATGTCCTTGAGGATCATCCTGTTGAAGAGCTCGCGGCTGAAGTGCATGCCGGCGGCGGGAGCGCTGACCGCTCCTTCGTGTGCGGCGAAGATGGTCTGGTAGTTCTCACGGTCTTCGGCAGTCACGTGGGGCTTGACCCAGAAGGGTACGGGAGTCTCGCCAAGGCTGAAAAGCGTCTCCTTGAACTCCTCGTACGGACCATCGTAGAGGAAACGGAGGGTCCTGCCGCGCGAGGTGGTGTTGTCGATGACCTCGGCCACGAGGCTTTCGTCCTCACCGAAATAAAGCTTGTTGCCGATGCGGATCTTGCGGGCGGGCTCGACGATGACGTCCCAGAGCCGCTGCTCCCTGTTCAGTTCGCGCAGGAGGAACACCATGATGTCGGCTCCGGTCTTCTCCTTCTTGCCGAAAAGCCTGGCGGGGAATACCTTGGTGTCGTTGAAGACGAAGGTGTCGCCCTTGCCGAAATAATCGATGATGTCCTTGAAGAGCCGGTGTTCGATGTTTCCGGTCTTGCGGTCCAGGACGAGGAGTTTGCACTCGTCTCGCCATCTGGCAGGTTCCTGAGCCACCCTGTCCTTCGGAAGGATGAACTGGAATTGGGAGAGTTTCATATTCTGGATCATTCTGGAAAATGTGTCAAGTAAATATTATACGGGAAAAAGCGGAAAAAGTTTCATTTCCAGCCCTAAACCTTCGCTTCGCGGAAAACTTCCGCAATGGACGGATATGTGTTCTTGAGGAAAGGAGGCAGGCTGGACCTTGCCACCCACGCCGCCTTTGATATGTCCTCTTCCCTCTGCGGTGTCAGATCCACGGGGTCCGTGTACAGCATGTCGTACCACCAAGTATGCTTGAGGTGCCAGACTCCTCCGCGCCGGTAGCAGTGGTCCGTGATGCAGATCAGGCCGCGCAGTTCCAGCTGTGTCACCCCCGTCTCTTCCTGCACTTCGCGCATTGCGGTGACGCGTATGTCCTCCCCCTGCTCCTGATGCCCTTTGGGCAGGTCCCAGAGCCCGTTCCTGCTGATCAGGAGATAGTCTCCACGGCGGTTCGAAACCAGTCCCCCCGCGGCATTCACCTCCCTGAACTCTCCGCACACCCTTTTGTATGTGGCGTCCGTATCAGTGCTGGGAATGTAAATCCTTCCCAGGGTATCCGAAGTTTCGAACATACCCACAAGGGTATGGAGGTCGAGTTTATCGCCGATGTGGAATTCGACTGCGTTCGGGTCCGACAGCGATGCGTCGTCCGGGGAGCAGATCACTATGGCCCGTTTTTCGAAATATATCTTGTGCATCACTATCCCTAAAATTGTTATCTTTGCATTTTGCATGCAAATTTAAAAGAAAAACGGAATAAACGTATATGACATCGAAGTTTGACAGCAAGCACGGCATCGTCTCCCGTCCTCCCTTCGACCTGTACATGGCGTTCACCGACATGCGCAATTTCCAGCAGATGCTGCCGGAGGACAAGCGCGAAGGCGTAACGGCCGATTTCGATACCCTGCAGGCCAACGTCCAGGGGTACAGTATCGGTGTAAAGGTTTATGAGCGTCAGCCCTATTCGAAGATCACCCTTGTGGATTACGGCGCGCCGTTCGGGTTCCAGGTGGATATCCATTTCGACCCTACGGGGGTGCAGGGGCAGACCGAGTTCTATATCGAGGTCCAGGCCGAGCTCAACCTCATGATGAAGATGATGATCGGAGGCAAGATACGCGAGGCCCTCGACAAGATAGTCGATTCCCTCGTCGATATCTCCAACGGCGTGATGCCTGAAGGTTTCGACCCTTCCAATTTCCGCGGCAGCCCTTTCAATTTTTAGCCATGCAGTTTCCTCACGCATTCCTCGAATCACTGGCGTCCGTGCTTGGAAGCGCGGACGCCGTCAAGGCTGTCGACGCCCTGTCGGGCGAGTCTTCCGTATCGGTTCGCCTCAATCCCTTCAAACAGTTGAAGGGCGGGCCACTGCCGATCCTGGAAGGTTCTTCTCCCGTTCCCTGGAGTCCCTACGGGCACATACTTGTCAAACGGCCCGTTTTTACCTTGCATCCCTTGTTCCATGCCGGAGTGTACTATGTACAGGACAGTTCGGCGATGTTCGCAGGCTGGTTATTCCGCAAGCTTCTGGAGGGTTTCCCTGAAAGACCGCTGCGGGTGCTTGACCTCTGCGCGGCGCCTGGCGGCAAGACCACCGATCTCGCGGCATCGCTGCGCGAAGCGTGCGGGGATGATTTCCTCCTGGTGTCGAACGAGGTGATGCGCTCGAGGGCGTCGGTCCTTTCGGACAATGTGGCCGTCTGGGGCGACCCCAACGTGGCGGTCACTTCGGTGGATCCCAAGGCTTTCGCCGCTCTCCCCGGATTCTTCGACATCATATTGGCGGATGTGCCCTGTTCCGGAGAGGGGATGTTCCGCAAGGACCCCAAGGCCGTCGAGGACTGGTCCGCCGACACGGTTGCGCTCTGCGCCTCACGGCAGAAGCGCATCCTGGCCGACGTTTGGCCCGCTCTCAGGGAGGGCGGCGCTCTTCTGTATTCGACATGCACCTTCGAGGATGCTGAAAACGACTCCAATCTAGAATGGGCCGCTTCCGAGCTTGGAGGATGTATTGTTCCTGCCGAGAATCCCTTCGGTATCCGGACCACCCGACACGGGCATTTGCTCGTCCCCGGCGAGGTTCCCGGCGAGGGCCAGTGGGCGGGAGCGCTCATAAAGGGAGACAGCCGACTGGCGAAAGGCCGCCCCGCCTTGACAGCGGAAGCGGCCGTCGATGCCTTGAAACCTTTGCGGCCTCTGAGGACGGGAGTGATCGAAGGGGAGTGGAAGGGGAAGGATTTCATCCCGGATCCCGACTGGGCGCTCAGCATCTTCTTCGACCGCTCGCGCTATCCCGAGGCTGCGGTTGACAAGCAGACCGCCCTTCATTTCCTCCATCGCGACACTATAGTATTGGAAGATGCTCCCATAGGATACAATGTTATTACTTACCGCGGCGTCCCTCTCGGATTCGTGAAGAATCTTGGACGCAGGTGCAACAACCTGCATCCGCAGTCCCGCCGCATCAGAATGGATATAGTATGAAAAAATGGATGTTGACTATACTCCTTGCGGCCGTCACGTTCTCCGCATTGTCAGCCCAGGAGAGTTCCGAATCGTTCAAGTCCCGCTATGAGACCCTGACCAAGCACGTCGGAATCGACGGCGTGGGAGTCGAGTCCCTGCTGGAAAGATGGGAGAAGGCTTATCCGGAGGATCCCGACATGCTGACGGCACGCTTCAACCTCTATCTTTCAAAGGCACTCTCCACCGCTGTCGTGGCCAAGCGGCAGGACCGTTTCCTCGGCGCCAGGCCGGTGCTTGTCCTGAAGGACAGCCTCGGGGCTGACGTCAACTATTTCGAGGAGACATTCTACTCCGATTCACTTTTTGCCCTTGCCTCGTCCTCCATCGACAAGGCTGTCAAGCTTTACCCGGACAGGCTCGACCTACGTTTCGCATCCATAACATCCCTGATGGCCTATGAGAAGGAGAGTCCCGACATGGCCACTGCCGCCCTTTCGGCGCTGATAGACTACAACGGAACGGTTCACCCTGCCTGGAAGTATGGTGACGAGCCGGCCGATGAAGAGCTCTTCAAGGCCGGCATCCAGGAGTATTGCGCCACGCTTTACACTATCGGCAGCCCTACCTCTCTCGAGTCGTTCCGTTCGCTCTCCGAGAAGATGCTCAAATACGATCCGAAGAATACTTTGTTCATGTCCAATATCGGTACGTACTATTTCATAGCCCGCAAGGACAACAAGTCCGCACGCAAATACTATGACAAGGTCCTGAAGATCGACCCCTCCGACTATACTTCCATCAAGAACAGTGTCTTGATGGCCCGCCGGGACGGCAATGTCAAGCTCGAGAAGAAGTATCTTCCGATGCTTGCGAAATACGGCGCGGACGATGCCGAGAAGGCGGCCGCAAGCGCACGTCTCCGGGCGTTGAATACCAAGAAATAATCAATCAATTAAAAAAAAAATATGAAAAAGATTATCCTTATGATCATCCCTCTGATGGTACTTGCCTCCTGCTCCGAGAAGCAGGCAGGCGTACCGGCCATCAATCCCGCGGACATGGACACTTCCGTCAAGCCCGGAGACGATTTCTACATGTATGCCAACGGCGGTTGGATCAAGAATAACCCGTTGAAGCCGGAGTATGCGCGTTACGGTTCGTTCGACGTGCTGCGCGAGCGCAATGTCGAGGACCTCAACGCCCTCTTCTCCGAGATGACCACCATGAATCCCGAACCCGGCAGCATCGACCAGAAGATCGTGGACCTTTACAAGCAGGGTCTCGACTCCACCCGTCTCAACAATGAAGGTGCAGCTCCTCTCAAGAAATATCTCGACGAGCTTTATGCCGTTCCCGACAAGGCTGCCCTTGCCGCTCATCTCGGCAAGCTTAATCTCGTCGGTGAAGGCGGTTTCTTCGGCGGCGGCGTCGATGCCGACCTGATGGACAGCAAGACCCAGATATTCTACCTTGGCCAGGGAGGCCTCGGCATGGGCGACCGTGACTATTATGTAGATCCCGCGAATGCGGAGCTCCGCAAGGGTTACGAGGCCATGCTCGCGAAGCTTTTCGCTCTCGCAGGCCTTGACAACAGCGCGGAGCGCGCCGCCAACGCCGCCGGTATCGAAGACCGCCTTGCGGAATTCTCCTGGACCAGCGTCCAGAACCGCGACTATACCAAGCTCTACAATCCCATGAGCTCCGCGGAGATCTACAAGGCCTATCCCGGCTTTGATTTCAAGGGCTTTGCGACCGCTATGGGCCTTCCCGAGATGGACAAGGTCATCGTCGAGCAGCCTTCCTTCTTCGAAGGCTTCAGCAAGCTTTTCAAGGATACTCCTTTGGATGTCCTGAAGGACTATCTTGCCGCACAGCTGATCAGCGGTGCCGCCAGCTCGCTTTCCGATGACTTCTATGCCGCTTCCTTCGATTTCTTCAGCACCCAGATGAGCGGCGTGACCGAGCAGCGTCCCCGCTGGAAGCGCGCGATGAGCGTCCCCAACAGCATCCTGGGCGAGGCCGTCGGCCAGATGTATGTCGCCAAGTTCTTCCCGGAGTCCTCCAAGCAGAGGATGCTCGAGCTCGTCAAGAACCTTCAGGTCTCCCTCGGCCAGCATATCGACGAACTTGAGTGGATGTCCGACGAGACGAAAGCCCGCGCCCGCGAGAAGCTGTCCGCCTTCACCGTCAAGATCGGGTATCCTGACAAGTGGAAGGATTACAGCACCCTTACGGTCGATCCCAAGCTCAGCTATTATGAGAATCTCCGTGCCGCCAGCGCATGGTATGTCGCCGACAATCTCTCCAAGCTCGGCAAGCCTACGGATCCGACCGAGTGGGGCATGACTCCGCAGACTGTCAATGCGTACTACAACCCTACCACCAACGAGATCTGTTTCCCTGCCGGCATCCTTCAGCCTCCGTTCTTCAATCCGGATGCTGACGATGCCGTCAACTACGGTGCCATCGGCGTAGTCATCGGTCATGAGATGACCCACGGTTTCGACGACCAGGGCAGCCTCTTCGACAAGGACGGCAACATGAACAACTGGTGGACCGAAGAGGACCGCGCCGCCTTCGTCGAGAAGACCAAGGTGCTCGCCGACCAGTACAGCGCCGTCGAGATCCTTCCTGGTGTCAATGCCAACGGTGAGCTTACGCTTGGTGAGAATATCGCCGACCACGGCGGAGTCAGCATTGCCTGGACCGCCCTGCATAACGCCCTCGGCGGCGTGGAGCCCGCCCCGATCGACGGTTTCACCGCCGCTCAGCGTTTCTTCCTGGGTTACGCTCACGTCTGGGCCCAGAACATCACTGATGAGGAGCGCGCACGCCTGACCAAGCTCGACGTCCATTCACTGGGCGACAACCGCGTGAACGTCACTCTGCGCAACTTCGGATACTTCTTCGATGCTTTCGGCATCAAGGAAGGCGACCCTATGTTCCGTCCCGAGTCCGAGCGCGTCCACATCTGGTAATGAACGCTCCTTCGTTCATAGCGAAGAAACTCCGTTTCAAGGGGAAGATTGCGATGGTTTCCATCGCAATCTCCTTCTTTGTAATGATAATCGCCGTCTCCGTGTCTTCCGGCTTCCGCCGGGAGATACGCAGCGGCATCGCTTCCGTCAGCGGCGACATACAGCTGACGCCCGCGGACATGAATTATATCGGGGAGGAGTCCCCGGTGTCCTCCCGGCCGCCTTCTTTGGAGGCCATCACAGCCTCTCAAGGGGTGAAGTCCGTCGATCCTGTCATCTACCGCGCCGGTATCGTGAAACAGGAAGACAATATCCACGGAGTCATATTCAAGGGTATTGCGACGCAGGATTCGCTTTCGGGGCTGAGGATCAGCATTCCGGACCGCCTTTCCGAGATCCTCGGGATAGGTGAGGGCGACGACCTTCAGGCGTACTTCGTCGGGGAGCGCGTCAAGGCCCGCCGTTTCCATGTCTATTCCGTGTATCGTTCCCCTGTACGTGCGGACGACAACCTGGTCGTACTCGCTTCGCTGGATGACATGCGCCGGCTGAACGGATGGGAGGAAGACGAGGTGTCCGCGCTGGAGGTTACACTCGACGATTCTTTCAGGGATGCTCCTCTTATGAAAACCAAGACCGACGAGATCGGATCGATGGCGCTGCTTTATTCCTCAGATGAGGATGATGCGCTGGTGGCTTCCTCCATAATGGACAAGTATCCCCAGCTTTTCGACTGGCTGAACCTCATCGATTTCAATGCGTTGGCCGTTCTGTTGCTGATGACGGTCGTCGCCGGGTTCAACATGATTTCCGGACTGCTCATCCTTCTTTTCCGCAACATCTCCACGATAGGGACACTGAAGGCATTGGGAATGACGGACAAGTCCATTTCTTCGGTTTTCCTGCGAGTATCGTCCAATCTTGTACTGAAGGGAATGCTGATCGGCAACGCCCTTGCCCTGCTCTTGTGCGCCATACAGAATGCGACGCATGTCCTGAAGCTCAACCCCGACAATTATTTCGTCTCCTATGTACCGCTGAAGGTCAATCTGCCGATGATACTCCTGGCCGACCTCGTGGCCTATGCGGTCATTATGCTTCTTCTCCAGATTCCGGTGAGATTCATCTCCAAGGTGGATCCGGCCACCACCGTGCGTGCCCAATAGTCAGGGTTTTATCTTCTTGAAATCCTCATAGAGGGAGAGTACTTTCTCTACGTAGGCTATGGTCTCGTTGCCCTGGAACGGCCCCAGTTTCAACACGCTGTCCGCCCTGAAGGTGCTTTCGTCACGCATCTCGGGTATGACCGAGACTATCCCTTCCCAGGTGCCGGAATCGGCTCCCACGGCCTTGGCGTAGTTGATGCAGTCCATCATCCGCCCTTCTCCGGCATTGTATGCGGCGAGGGTGAACTTGCACAGTTCGTCCTTGTCTGCAGCCCGGCTGCGGAACATCCGCTGGATATACTGAAGATAGTCCGTTCCGGCCTTGAGGCTCTTTTCAGGATCGAAAAGGTCCGTAACGCCCATCTTGGCGGCGGTGGACGGCATCATCTGCATGAGACCTTCCGCACCCCTGCGTGAACGGTACTCGATATGGAACTGCGACTCCAGGAAAATGACGGCTGACAGCAGGCGCCAGTCCCATCCCAGAGTCTTCGCGGAAGCGATGACTAGGCTGTCGTATGGGGAGATGCTGTCCACTCTGCGTCCCCATTCCGCCCTTCTGGAGGGACTGTACCGGAGCAGGAATCCGTCACGGATGTCCTCATATCCTTCGGAATCATGGAATGCGTCCAGCCACTTGTCGATCTCTTCCCGGCCGGTTTTGCAGTCTGCCCGCACGGCCCAGACAGTAAGGCTATCCAGCGGTCTTGAATACAAGAGGCTGTCCGAGTCGGGCGCTCCGGAATAAGGCAGGACTACTATGTCCGCCTTGCCGAGCAGAAGGGAGTCGGTCCAGGAGGATCCGGGACGTGGGTTTATGATGGTGATGAGGCTGTCCCCCATGCTCGAGGCGAATCGCTTGAGCAGCTCGTAGTTGTAGCCTACGGTCAAGCCGGGAAGATGCCTTTCGTGGTGCTCGAGCTGGATGGCGCACCGTAACGGCCTGTCCTTGAAAGAAGTGGACAGATCCCTTGACAGGCCCTTGGAGCCGAAATGGACCGAGGCTGCCACCGCCGCTGCAGCCAGGATGATGAAAAGCGGGTGAACCGGACGTCCGGACATGTCAGTCGTTCCTCCTTGCCGACCGTCCGCCGCCCTGCGCCGAAGAGGCCGGCGGACCTATGGTCCCGCCTGCGGCGGCCGGCGCGCCGGACGGCATGCCTATATCCTTGGAAGGCTGGGTGTAGAACGGCCAGTAGATACCGAGCTTGAGCACCCGCTGCGTCACGATGTAGCGGTCGGCTGAAAAGTAGTCGAACTTCTTCATAGGCCATCCCATACCGACGTTCTCCATCTTGATGAAGATGGTGGCACGCTTCCACTGCATGTTCACGAAAGCGTCGATATAGGGTCCGTTGGTGTAGCGGTTCTTCGTCTGGTTGTGGAATACTCCAAGCGCGGGATTCCAAGCGGGTGAATTCCACTCCGTGTTGTAGAAACCGTTGGCTCCCAACTGCATTATCATAGCCCCTCCGGAGATGTTGAACTGAAGGAAATACCTGAGATTGGCCGCCAGCATGGGAAGCGGAATCACGTCCTGGTTGGACGACAACTGGAACAGGAGGCGGTGGTCCAGGTGGAGGATTCCGAGTACGAGCTCCTTGTGAAGGTCGGCGGAGAGGATGCTCATGGGAGTGGTGTTCTGCCGTATGACCCCAAGGGTGTCGTAGTAGATGTTATTGGCCAGCAAAGCGTAGCCGACTCCTGCGTCTATGTGCCAGCGGGGCACGGAGATGCGGCCTTGCAGGCGGGTGACCGACTGCTTGGAGAAGTCGTTGTCCCACTTGAAGTGGTTGGTATAAGTATGCTGGTGGTAGAACTCCGGCTCGTCGAGACTCGTGTCGAAATGCAGGTCGAGCGATACGGGACTGGTACGAGCCCGACGGAAAGGATATATGCTCAGCCCGAGGTTGGCGTCGATGCTTACGTCGTTGATTTCCTTTCCTAGGAATACGTACTCACCCTTGGCGTCCCAGTGGATGTATTTCCTGAGGCTGCCTTCGACTCCCGCGTAGAGGTATGCGGAGTTCCAGACGACACTGTTGTGCTTACGCGTGAATGTCGGATCGAAGGAATAGTAGGAGAGGAGACGGTCTCCGACTCCGACGTTGAGCTTGGATACGATGGCGTCCTCGGCCCAAGGCTGGAGACGGATGAAGAACTTGTTCTCGAACCTGGCCACCCTCATCGAGTCGGCGGTCACGGAAGGATGGATGTAGTGCGCGTTGTTGTAGAATGCGTCTGCATAGGGGGTTGATGCGCTTACGGCATCCTTGTACAGCCTCCTGTATGTCGAGTACTCGGTGCTGTGGCCGATGAAAGCGGTCGTGATGTCGGTGTCAGGGATGGAGTCGTTGCGGACAAGGAACGTGAAGGGGATCCTGTACTGCTGGTCGAGGAATAGAGTGTTCTTCTTGACCTTGCTGGAAGCCCCGTCGAGGAATACGTTCAGCTCTCGTGCATCGACCGTCGTGTCCCTGATGCCTCCCAAGTCGATGATACCGCCGTTTTCAGTCCTGCTCACCCCGTTGTAGAGATATCCGGCGTGAGCCATGTAACGCTTGCCGAGATAGTTGACCGTCACCTGGGTGTTCTTGTTCGTGGTGGTCTCGTTGTTGAGTATGCCGCCGCCTCCGAACCTGTCGTACGCAAGCGTGAAGTTAAGTTCGGGGGTGATGTTCTGCGAGGTAAGCAAGTGGAGGTTGTCCGATTCCCTTTCGGAGCCGGCAAGCAGGGTGCCGAAATATCCGAGTTCGGTGTACGGGGTCTTGGTGTTGTACATCTGTACGTCGGACGGGGTGTGTCCCCAACTCTCCAGGGCTTCGTAGAACGAGACCTTGTCGCGCGACTTGCGGTTGAACCAGTTATAGTACTGCACTGGGGAACCGGCCACGCCGAGCCAGGTGGCGTTTACATCCTTGCGCAGGAAGGGATAGTCGTAGAAGCGGTAGTTGAAGTCAGTGTCTGCGGGGGCCGGTGTGACCTTGTGGAATTCCTGTTCGTGAGTCCACCGAAGTATGCGCTTGTACTGCAGAGAGTCGGCAAAAGCGAAGGTCTCAAGGATGCGCGGGGTGCTGGACACTACGCTGTCCCTGTATGCCTTGATGCTGTCCTTGCGCGCCTTGTCGCGGTCCATCTTGGCCTGTTTTTGCTTTGTGATCTCCTCCATCTTCAGCCGCTTCTTCTCCGTCTTGGACAGGCCGGCATACCACCTGTCGTACTCGAGCTTGGCACGAGTCAGAGAATCAGCCAGATAAAGGGAATCGAGCCGCGGCCAGTCAAGGGAGTCCCCGGCGGCGATGAGGGAGTCGCGGACGAACATGTAGGTGGGACGGTCGAGCAAGGCTACGTAATACTTGTAGCGGAACGGGTCGGTCAGCCGTAATGAATCAGGCACGGGGATGGTGTCCCGGGCCGTGAGCTTCGGAAGGGTGTCCGCCACGGCCAGCGAATCGGTGATGCCGAGGCTGTCGGCGGCCGCAAAGAGTGAATCGTCCATCTCCAGGGGATTGGCGTCCATCCGGAAGTCCTCCGCCGTCCATCCCCGCTTGTACCCGTCGACGGGATAGATGACGGTGTCCGGACGTTCGGCCACGACCGGCAGGGCGATGCCGGACAGACGCATGTCCGTGTTCACTGCCGGATCCGTCGCCACGGTGCTGACGGTGGCCATGGCGGCCACTGCAACGGGGAACCATATTCTGGATAACAGACTCTTCATATCTTAAATTACAAAGTTAAGTACTTTTTGCGAGAATAGTCGGATTTAATTCGTAAATTCGAAACGTCAAAACTATCGGTATGGATCGTTTGGGATCGTTGTTCCTCTCATATACTGGTGTCGCGGCGAAGAAATGCCTCGCCCTCTCCCAGTCCGGCAGCCGCCGGAGGTATTACCGGCTGGAAGCCGGCGGATCTTCCCTCATCGGCGTTGCCGGAACCGACCGGGACGAGAACCGCGCGTTCATCGCCCTTTCCCGTCATTTCCGCTCGAAAGGTCTTCGCGTTCCCGAAGTCCTTGCCGTAAGCGACGACGGAATGTATTATCTTCAGCAGGACCTGGGCGACAGGCTGCTGTACGACGAGCTGGCGGAGGCGCGCGCCGCAGGGGCCTATGGCCCGCGGGAGCGCGCGCTGCTCCTGCGCGCCGTCTCATCGCTGCCTGCGGTGCAGGTCCGCGGAGCGGAGGACCTCGATTTCAGCGTCTGCTATCCTTCCGAAGCTTTTGATGCCAGGATGGTGGATTTCGATTTGAATTACTTCAAATACTGTTTCCTGAAGCCCTCTCCCGTCGAGTTCAACGAAGAGCGGCTCCAGGACGATTTCGACCGCCTCAAGGCGGATTTGCTCAAAGATCGCCCCCGCACCTTCATGTACAGGGATTTCCAGGCGAGGAACGTAATGCTTCACGACGGGGAGCCCTGGTTCATCGATTTCCAGGGAGGCCGCAGGGGACCTCTGCAGTATGATGTCGCATCCTTCGTCTGGCAGGCCCGCGCCCGTTATCCTGAGGACCTGAAGCGGGAGTTGGTCGAAGCGTATCTCGATGCGCTGGAAGGGCTCATGCCCGTGGACAGGAACGTGTTCAAGGAGGATCTGCGGATCTTCGTCCTTTTCCGTACCCTCCAGGTTCTCGGGGCCTATGGGTTCCGAGGCAGGATCGAGAAGCGCGCTCATTTCCTGGAGAGCATACCATATGCGCTGGAGAACCTGCGGGAGCTTCTCGTGAATCCTTTCGAACGCTATCCTTACCTTACGGATGTGCTGGAGAGGCTTGCCGCTTCCGGCCCCGGCCTCCCGGAAGTCCCTGACGGCTTGCTGCACGTACACATCTACAGTTTCTCGTTCAAGAAGGGGATTCCCGAAGACTTCTCCGGAAATGGCGGCGGTTACGTGTTCGACTGTCGGGCAGTCCACAATCCCGGCAAGTACGAGCGTTTCCGCAGCATGACCGGTCTCGACAGGGAAGTGCAGGATTTCCTTGAGGAGGACGGCGAGATCCTTTCTTTCCTCAGCCACGTTTTTTCCGTCGTCGATGCGCATGTGGACCGCTTCCTGCAGCGGGGTTTCTCGCATCTGCAGGTCTCGTTCGGCTGTACCGGCGGCCAGCATCGTTCCGCCTACAGCGCACAAAAGCTCGCGGAGCACCTTTCCGGCCGTTCGGGCGTCAAGGTGCACCTGCATCACCGCGAACTCGGTATCGAAAAGGTCCTATGAAAGCAATGATATTCGCGGCGGGTCTTGGTACCCGCCTGAAACCTATTACCGACACTCTTCCCAAAGCCCTGGTCCCGGTCTGTGGCGAACCTCTTCTCCGGCACGTCATCACGCGGCTGAAGGCTGCCGGGATAGACGAGTTCGTCGTCAACGTCCACCATTTTTCGGAGAAGATCATATCCTATCTCGAGTCGAATGACTTCGGAGTACGGATAGCGGTTTCGGACGAGTCCGACCGCCTTCTGGAAACAGGCGGAGGCATCCTTCATGCCCGCGACCTGCTCCTGGCTTTTTCTGAGCGGAGAGGAGACCCCGCCGGCCTTTACGACCGTTTCCTGGTGCACAATGTCGATATCCTTTCCGACCTTGATATCAGGTGGTTCCTGGATGCCTGGCGTCCCGGTGCGCTGGCTGCCCTTCTGGCCAGTCCCCGCCGTACGCAGCGCTACCTCCTGTTCAACGACGACATGCGTCTCGTCGGATGGACCAATGTCGCCACCGGCGAAGTGCGTTCGCCCTATCCCGACCTCGATCCTTCTTCCTGCCGTATGCTTGCATTTTCAGGCATTCATCAGGTCTCGGACGGTGTATTCGACGTCATGGAATCGGAGGGGATGGGGGAGCGTTTCCCGATAATGGATTTCTACCTTAAGGTCTGTGACAGGTATCCCATATACGGCGTCGAGCCTGCGTCCCTCGAACTGGTCGACGTTGGCAAGCTCGACACCCTGGCGGTAGCGGAGAGCTTTATTCGGAAGCTATCTCAGCACAGCTTCCCTGACGGTCAAGAGGCTTGATGGCCAGGAACTTGTGAATGAAATAGACGAGGAAGGCGATGCAGAAGGCCATCACCGCCCAATAGAGCGCGCCCGGCATCAGTTCACCGTAGTTTTCGATTTCTTCCAACGAGTCGATATGGCTCAGCACAAGCGCGAACGTATTGTTCGTGAAGTGCATGAGCATGGTCAGCCATATGGAACCGGTGCGATAATAGACATAGCCGAACACCAGGCCGAGGGAGAATGCGGCGATACCTTGCCACTGGTTGAAATGGATGAGTGCGAAGAAGGCGGCTGAGATGACTATCGCCCACACTGGCTTGATCCCGCGGACTATCTCGCCTTCCTTGTTCTTGTGCTCATAGTTGAGCAACCCGCGCAGAACCATTCCACGACATAGCCATTCTTCGAAGAATGGTGCGAATATGCTGACGCACAGGAAATTAAGTAGGAAGTTGCCTCCCGTAAGGGAGGACAGGATATCCTGGAGCCTGTCGGACATGGGCGGAAGCAGGGAGATGACGGAATCCGCCAGGAATGATGTAGTCAGGGTGACGACCATCACTAGGATGGCGCACATCACGATCCCCAAGGGGCTGTAATGCCCGTTTGAAAGCTTGTACCCTTTTCCGAAGAATGAGTTCCCGTGGCTCTTGTGAGCGGCGTAGATCATCGGCGGGATGAACATGACCGGGTATGAGACGATCATGGAGTACATCATCGAATCGGGATTGTCCGGCATCAGCAGGACAAAAGGCATTGAAATGAGGCCTCCGATCAGCGCGCCTCCCAACAACAGGAAGAGAAGAATGATGATGTCGACGGGACCCGGAGTAAAGAAATCGTAGTTGGAAAGGATGTTGAAGTTCGATTTGATTTTCCTGTGTGCCATGGTCTTAGAGGATTAGCAATAATGCGAGTGAATAAAGGACTACGCCCTGGAAGGCGATGCGGCGGCGCGAGGACCTGCCGACAAGCTGCTCCATGGAGTTGCGGGATGCCACCTTGGAGAGCTCTTCGGAATCGGGGAGCCTGCGGGAAGGCCATTTGCAGATGATTTCACCGTCGTCGAGGTATGTCGCGCCTCCGTTGGAGCGGTTGAAGGTGATGAGTTTCTTGTAGTCGGACATATAGGTGTCCAGGCCGGATATAGGCTCGCGGGCTACCGCCAGTGCGGTGAAACCGGCCGCCTCGGCGTCGCGGAGGAATTGTGCGCCCTTGTCGGAGTCCTTGTATCCGGGGACATCATAGACTGACAGGACCATCACCTTCCCTTCACTCAGCAGTTCATTGTAATAGTTGCCTTCCGCATCCGAGATATAGAAGACCGGTACGGATTGTTCATAATCGGGGATGCTCCTTTCGATGTTCTCCACGCGGACGAATGTCCAGGTGGAGTCGGGCAGATTGTCCAAGGTGAATGCGCCTTCCTGGCCGTTCTTTTCATAGATGACGTAATACTCCTCCTTGGAATCGCCCGCTCGGTCCGCGGAACCGGCGACATCGTCCGCCTCGGCATTAATGGTGGCGCCCGGGGCGAACTCGGTGAAATCCGTCAGCGGGATGGAAATGAGCGACATTATCGTGAAAAGGGCCACTGTCGCAGCCACCAGGCAGAAGGCGACGACCTTTGACTTGCGTGTCCTGCCGTAGTCTTTGACGGGAAGGAAAGCCCCTGCGCAGAGGAAGCAGAGCAGGATGTTCTTCATGAAGGTCTGCATATGGGTGAGATGCACCGCTTCGCCGAAACATCCGCAGTCCATTTCGGGATTGAAAATGACGAGCACCAGGGTGAGTGCCGTGAAAGCGGCCGTAAGGATGCTGGTGACCGCGGCCACCTGCCTGCGCCACACGCCGGCGATCAGCGCTGCGCCGAGAAGTGTCTCAAGCAGCGCAAGGCCTACGCCCAGACATTTGGCGGCGAAGGACAGGAAGTCAAGGTGCAGGAACTGCAGGTATCCCTCCACGACAAGTCCGGCTCCTACCGGATCCATGAGTTTGAGCATGCCGGCGATGAAATACACCATCCCCAGCAGTATCGAGCAGAGTCTCCTCAGTCCTGAGTGAAAGCCTTTCATATCTGTTTCATGTATTTGTCTACAAGTTTTTTGATTCTCTCGAATATTTCGTCGGGACCGAGCATCGAGCCGTCGCTGTCCTTGCACTCCACGATCTGGAAACTGTCATCCAGCGCAGCCTGCTTCAGATATATGGAGCGGACTCTCTTCTGGAAACTGATGTCGGCCTCGTGTATGTCGCGTCCGCCGGAGAGGTAATTCCTGTCATCACCCTCCCTCTGAGCGGTAAGGTTGGCCTCGACGAATCCGATGGGGACGTCGAGGAAGATGTTCAGGTCCGGCCTGGGCAGTCCGAAATCGCCGTATTCGGTGTCGAAGATCCATTTCCGCAGCGCTTCGGCATCCTCTTCCGATGAGAGCTTGGCGCACTGGTATGCTATGTTGGAATAGACGTAGCGGTCCAGCAGTACCGTCTCCCCGCGCTCCAGCCGTTCACGGATTTCTGGTGCGGCCCCGTGCCTGTCCTCTGCGAAAAGAAGGGCGACCAGTTGGGGGTGTACGGTGTCGTTGGAGCCGAAATCACCCCTGAGGAAACGGCTGATGAGGTCTCCGTAGACGGGGGCGTCGTATCGAGGGAAGTGTATGTATTCGAGGCTGCCGCAGGCGGTCTCGAGGTAGCTTCTCAGTTTCTTGACCTGCGTGGATTTGCCGGCGCCGTCAAGACCTTCCAGGACAACAAGCATATGACTCGGATAAATGTGATACAAAGATATTCAAAAAAATCCATACTTTTGTAGGAAAAGAAACACCGCCATGACAGATCCCGGAAGAACGATAAGAATCATGGGCATCCTCAATCTCAACGGGGATTCCTTCTATGCGCCCAGCCGTTACGGCATGTCCGTACTTGAAGACGGACCGGACATCCTGGACATCGGAGCAGTCTCCACCCGCCCCGGGGCGGCGGAAGTGTCCGAGGCGGACGAGTGGTCGCGCCTCAAGCCCGTCCTCCGGACGCTCGGTTCGGGCGTGACGGTGTCGATCGACACGACCCGCTCCGGAATCGTGGAGCGAGCCTGCGACCTGCTGGGACGTCCCGTCATCGTCAATGACATTTCGGCGGGGGAGGACGACCCCGACATGCTCTCCGTCGTGGGCCGCATGGGGCTGGAGTACGTGGCGATGCACAAGCGCGGGACCCCCGCGACGATGCAGTCGCTTTGCGACTACGACGACGTCGTCGCGGAGGTCGCGGAGTATTTCCGCGCCTTTGCCGTCAAGGCCTGGGACAACGGCGTCTCCGACTGGATCCTGGATCCCGGTTTCGGCTTTGCCAAAAACGTGGAGCAGAACTATCAGTTGATGGAGGGACTGGAAGTGCTTTCCGCCCTCGGCAGGCCCGTCCTTGTCGGGATTTCACGCAAAAGCTTTATTTACAAGCCTCTCGGGCTCGACCCCGAAGGGGTGCTTACCGCCACTCAGGTGATGCATATGGCCGCCCTCGAACGCGGCGCCGACATCCTGAGGGTGCACGATGTGGCCGCTGCCCGGCAGACAGTGGTCCTTTACCGTATGTTGCACGGCTGTTAGCGCTCCCTGATGCCCCAGTCCCTGAGACGGAGCTGGGACTCTACCTCCTCTTCCACGTCATCGGGAAGCAGCGGGAAGAAATCCATACCCAACATCGCCTCTAGTCCGTTGACGGTCACTGCGCACTCGTCCAGCCAGTAGCGCTTGTCGTCATTGTCCATGATGAATGCGATGGAGCGGTATTTCCCGTTTTTCTCGGTGAGTACTGCCTTGAAGAAACTGTCGGGGACGGTTACGACCCTGTCACCGATGGTTCCGTATTTGTTGGATCCTATGATGGGGCCCGTGACGACCCACACCTTACCGAAATCCCTCGCCCAGCGTCGGACCTGCTTCTCGAGATAGTTCCAGTCTCCAGCGTTGAGTTCTTCGTCCTGAGGGCAGATGTTGGTAAGGTAGAAAGTGTCGTTCATGGCATCCTCGTCCCATTGGAAGTCCGCGGCGCAGGCCATGTGCCCGCGCGTCCATCCCGAGTCGTAATAGTCTTCGCGCATTGCCTGGGTGCTGCCGTACGACGGATCCATCCTGAAGACCGACTCGTCCCTGGTGGCTTCTCCGTGGGTCTCCTCCGCGGTCAGTTCATATGCCACCCATTCCGGCAGGAGGTCGTCCGGATTGTATGAGATGACGAATCCCGTGTGTGTGAGTATTATGTCGCTGTCGTCCGTGGCGGGCAGCTCCATCAGCCCGTCCACCGCAGGCTCCTGCTCCCCGATACTTTTGGGTACAAGACCGGTGAGGAAGCCGGTCTCCGTCTGAAGCAGATAGATGCCGCAAAGCAGGACCAGAGCTATGGCAGATATATATTTCTTCTTCTTTTTCGACTTTTTCATCTGTCGGATCGTTTCTGCAAAAATAATCATTCCAAGGATATACGCCGATGATATTCGTGAAAAAATGCGTATTATTGCAATTACGCACTGAAAGTTCAACAAACAAAACGATAGCTTATGTCAGAAGAATTCGAGAACATCAATGAGAATCCCTCCGATGACAGGAAGGAAGAGTTCAAGGCCAAGGTCGAAGACATGAAGTCCGAGGTCAAACAGGCCTATGAAAACGTCAAGGACCAGGCCCAGGATACCTTCAAGGATATGAAGGAGGAGGCCGCGGCCGCTTTCGCCACCGCCAAGGAAAAGGCCCAGGCCACGGTGGAGGACATCAAGAAGGAGATCGACGACTATTCCGACGAAATGGATGACGACGACGTGAACGGGAACAAACTCATGGCAGTCCTTGCATATATCGGACCGCTCGTACTTATCCCCATCCTGCTCGCCAAGGATTCCAAGTTCGCCAAGTTCCACTCCAACCAGGGCCTTGTGCTGTTCCTTCTGGCCATCATTTGCGGAGCCCTCTCCAAACTCAAGCTCGTCGGCTGGCTGTTCGGGCTCTGCGGGACTGTGGTGGTCATCCTCGCCATCGTCGGCATCGTCTATGCCTTGCAGGGCAGGGCAAAGGAGCTTCCGGTCGTAGGCAACTGGGTGATCCTCAAGTAGTATTATGAAAAGAGCCTGTCGGACCGACAGGCTCTTCAGTTATCTTAATCCAAGCCGGGAAAGCTCTTTCCTGGCTTTCTTCATGTCCTTCTGGAACTCCTTGTCCGAATGCATCACCGCCACGGCGCCTGAGGCGGCAGTGCGCGCCGCCTGGACGTCGGTCTGATAGTGGAAACCTACGATGACGCGGCTGGTTCCGTACTCATATCCGACTTTGAGGATCTCGGAAGCCCTGTCGGGCAGCAGTTCGGAGAGGACGAGGGCGACAGTCCAGCCCCTTGTGGTGTGTCCGGAGGGATAGGAAGCGGAACGCCTTGAACCGCGCTCTTCCTCGGGGACTCCCGTCGGCTCGTCGAACTCCACGTACGGACGGGTCCTCTTGTAGAAGTCCTTGGCCTTGCGGTTGGCGTTGTTGGCAGTAGTCATGGACTTTGACAGCAGCCTGTAAAGGTTGGGCGTGGACTCGTTGCTGATCCTTACGCCGACTGCCGGCTCGAGGATCTGGGCCAGATAGTCGAGCGAACTCTTGGCATCGTCGTGGGCCCTTTGCCCGCGCTCGGTGGCGCGCATGGACTTGCCCCATTCGTAATAGACCAGGTCGCTGTCGAACAGCGGGTCTCCCGGCTTGGGCGGAGCCGGAAGGAAGACGGATGCGTCGGGCATCTCGTCGGCGTCGATGTAGTCGGCGCGTACGGATGCGCTGCCGGTGCTCTGCTGCGCTTGTGCCTGGACGCGGTCGGCGTCCTGCGGCCTGACGGGAGGCCTGCCGGCTTCCTGGGCGCCGGCGGAGAGGAGGCCGAACAGCAGGCCGAGCGCCGCCAGCGTCACTCTCAAAGACTTGCTTGAAGCATTCATTGTCATTTGTATAAAGGTGAGGGATAGATTCCCGTGTCGGCGAGCTCCTTGAACTTGGCGACGACGGCGGGACGGTCTTCCTTGTAAGTCACGCCGAACCAGCGGGACGGTGTGGAGAGCACTTCCGTGCGCGCCTGGCCGGACTTGACCATGCAGTCGACTGCGTACGGGATGTAGTACTCCTTCTTTAGCTCGCCGATATTCTTTTCGAGGAAATCCTCGAAGATGGCGGCGCTGCCCTCGAAGTAGTCGGGGGTAAAGCCCCACATGTTCATCGAGCAGAGGGCCTTTCCGTCGAGGACGACGCGCGCGCCGGTGGCGGAGTTGTCTCCGCGGACGGCACCGTCCGGCTCCTTGCGGATGTCCAGGTGCTCGACTATGTCGGTGAGGAGGCCGTCCGCGCCATAGGCGCAGATACCGCGGCTGACTCCGCCCGACTCGGAGAGGGTATTGTCCAGTTCGAAACCTACTATCGAGAATACGCCGCGGCTGCTTTCATGGGCGCGGAGCCAGTCCCCAAGGATGCGGAAGGAGTCTTTGCCATAGTAGTCGTCGCCGTTGATGACGGCGAAAGGCTCGTTAATGACTCCTGCCGCCATAAGGACGGCGTGGGCGGTGCCCCAGGGCTTCTGGCGCTCGGGGTTCAGAGTGAACCGTGCGGGGATCTTGTCAAGCTCCTGGGTGACGAATACGAACTCCAGGGGCTCGCCGTCGATGCAGCGGACACCTGCATACTTCTGCCTGACGGTCTGTTCCATCTGCTCGCGGAAATACTCCCTTACGATATACACTACCTTTCCGAATCCGGCCTGAACCGCGTCGTATATGGAATAGTCGATAATGGTCTCCCCGTTTGGGCCGAGGCCGTCCATCTGTTTGAGTCCGCCATAGCGGCTGCCCATACCGGCAGCGAGGACCAACAATGTAGGTTTCATTTCTGTTTCATTTAGTTTTTTGTATTGCGCAAATTTAACTATTTTTGTGCAAATCCGATAGAATCGCGATGGGCAAGTTCAGCAAAATCTGGAACAGATCCAAGGACGGGGCGAACCACGAGGAGCGCTCCTTCATCCGGTATGTCATCATATCCACCGCCATCTTCCTGCTCTTCATCTGTGTCATCAAGCGAGACAATCTCTTCCGCTGGATAGAGGCCGGCTTCAACATCCGAAGCCAGGAAAAGCAGATGGAGTTCTATGAGTCCGACATCTCCAGGCTCAAGGAAGAGGTCAAGAGCCTGACCACCGACAAGGATACTCTCGAGAAGTTCGCACGTGAGAAATTCCTCTTCGCCGAGCCCGGCGAGGACGTTTACATAATCGAATAGCATGAAGACCGTAGAGAAAAGGTATCTGGTCCCGTTCATCCTGGTGACCTCGCTGTTCCTGTTGTGGGGAATAGCCAACAACATGACCGACACGCTGCTCAGCGCGTTCAAGAAGATAATGTCGATGTCCGACGCCCAGACCTCGCTCATCCAGCTTGCCTTCTACGGATCCTATTTCTGCTTCGCCCTCCCTGCCGCCATCTACATCCGCAAGTACTCGTACAAGAGCGGCGTCATCCTCGGCCTGGCGCTCTATGCAGTAGGCGCCATCCTTTTCCTTCCGGCAGCCAAGGCGGCATCGTACGGATTCTACCTTATAGCCATCTACATCCTTGCAGGCGGATGCTCGGTGCTTGAGACAACCGCCAATCCCTATATCCTCGCCATGGGCGCTCCGGAGACGGCCACCCGACGGCTCAATGTCGCCCAGGCCTTCAACCCTCTGGGCTCCATCACCGGCATCCTTTTGAGCAAGTATTTCATCCTCAAGGACATATCCCTTTATTCCATTTCCGGCACATATATGACCCTCGGTTTCGTGCTGGTGGTCATCATGCTGGTCATGATCTTTGCGCGTATGCCAGAGGGACGGGATGACGGGAGTTCCGACAGCCTTAAAGCCACTTTCAAGCGCTTGTTCAAGAACCGCGCGTATGTTTTCGGAGTGGTAGCCCAGTTCTTCTACGTGGGCGCGCAGATTGGCGTATGGTCCTTCACCATCCGTCTGGTAATGAAGGAACTCGGATTGGTCGAGGCTCAGGGAGCGACGCTCTACCTTATCAGCATCATATGTTTCAGCGCCGCACGTTTCCTGTTCACCTGGCTCATGAAGTATTTCCGCCCCGCCAGGCTTCTGCTTGTGGCTGCCGCTGCCGATATCTTCTTCACTCTTCTTGTGGTAGTCCTTGGAGGAACGGGCTGGCCTTGCGTCATCGCGCTCATCCTGGTCAGCTTCTTCATGTCGCTGATGTTCCCGACCATCTACGGTCTGGCGCTGGACGGCGTAGAGGATCCCGCCAAGGGCGGTTTCGCCGGCGATGCCAAGATCGGCGCCTCCGGCCTGATCATGGCCATCCTAGGCGGCGCCCTCATCACGCCTTTGCAGGGCCTGATGTCCGATGCCTTCGGCATCAACATCGCTTATATCGTGCCCCTTCTGTGTTTCGTGGTAGTGTTCCTCTATGCGCTTAGTCTGCGCAAGGCTTAAACGCTTCCGCCTATGCTGTACCTCATACTGGCCATCCTTTGCGGATCCTTGTTCTCGATCATCTTCAAGCTTTGCCAAAGGCATGGCGTTGACGGGCGGCAGGTTACTCTTTTCAATTACGCCGTAGCGTTCCTGTTCACGCTGCTCCCGATCGTGGCGCGTACGGTGTTCGATCCGGATACCGACGTGGCTCACTATATCCCCGGTCCTGCATCATGGCTTCTCGCTTTCGTCCAGGGCCTGTTGTTCACTTTCGGGTTCATAGTGATGGACCGCAGTACGCAGCGTTCCGGAGTGGCGCTGACTACGGTCTGCGCCCGTGCGTCGCTGATCCTTCCCGTCCTGTTGAGCTGGATACTCCTTTCCCAGCCGGCTCCGTCCTGGCTGCCGGTCCTGATGGTCGTCGTCGCCATGGTCCTGATCATCGGTCCGACCGAGACGCGGCCGTCCAGTGTCACCACTTCGGGCGACCCAGGACGGAACACTACGGGCGTCATCGCCCGTCCTTCTTCCGGAGGGCCGGGCCGTCACGCCATCATGTTCGCGCTTTTGGGAGTCTTCCTTGTGTTCGGATTCTCGGATTTCTTCCTGAAGGTTGTCCAGCATACGGTGGACAAAGGCCATTCCGGCAATCCCGTCCTCATAGAGCGTCAGCTTTCCGCACTTACCTGCATCATCTTCCTGATGGCATCGATCGCATCGCTGACAGTCTGTGCCGTATCCGGATCGTTCCGCAAGCATCGCGTCAAGTGGAGCACGGTCGGCTGGGGGGCATTGCTGGGCTTTGCCAACATAGGCTGCACCTCATGCATGCTCCGTGCGCTCGCAGCCATGCCTACGGGCACATTCTACCCGATCTACAATATCGGTATCGTGCTGGTGGCCACTCTCGCCGGTCTGCTTTTCTTTGGAGAAAGGTTGAAGTGGGTCCAGGTCGCCGGACTCCTCCTCGCCATAGCCGCCATCGCCCTGTCCTTCTGACCTTTCGGTCCGGTGTATTTCCGGTGGTCTAGTAGAACTTGACGATCTCGTCGATGGGTTTGCGGTCGGGACGGCGGGGGTCCGAAGCTCGTTTGCCGAGGCTGATGACGGCCATTACCTGTTCGGTGTCCGGAATTCCGAAGATCTTCCTCAGACCGTCAGAGTCACGCATTCCCATTATCAAGGTATCGAATCCCTGCTCCCTTGCCTTAAGGATGAAGTAAGCGTTGCTGAGGCCGTTGTCGTAGGCTCCCCAGCCGTCGCCGACTTCGTTGGCCTGGTTGCCGCGTCCGAATCCGGACTGGCCTTTCACGAATGTGGACACTATCATGACGGGAGCGTTGGCAGTATTGCGGGCGTTGCCCTGGCCGATCAGTTCCTTGACGGCAGCCACTTTGTCTTCACTTATGGCGACATAGTACCGGGTGGTCTGTGTGTTTGCCCAGGTAGGGGCCTCCATGGCCGTGGCGATGAGTGTGCGCACCTGCGCTTCGGAGATGGTCGTGCCGGCTTCGTAGTCGCGCACGCTGCGTCGCGAGGCTACGATGTCGTCGAAAGACTGGGCGGAAACCTCGGCATTCTTGCTGCCGCCGCAGGCCGGCAGCAGTATCAAGGCGGCGAATGCCGCAGCAATTAAAGAAACAACGTTTTTCATGGTCCTTGTGATAATTGATCTGTCTTGAGCAAATATAATGAATATTTTCATTTGTACTCTTTTTTTGCTAAATTGCAACGAAAAGGCGTTTGCCACGGACATTGAACTATAATCAATTCCACATACAGCTTATCTTTATGAGAAAACTTTCTTTGATCGCAGTGGCGGCCCTGTCCGCCGCGCTGGCCTTGAGCGCGAATGCTCAGAGCTTGAAAATGAACGACCTCGACTATTTCGAGGCCAGGGGCACGAACGTGCTCGTGTACAACAACCTTTACAACGGAAGCTTCTATGACGAGAAGTTCGCCGGACTGGAGATCATCCAGAGGGGTGAGCGCATCTGCACCGGCGGCGGCGTCCGCCTTATGAATACCCCGGAGCAGTGGGACATCTTCGGCGAGATTACCGCCAGGGACGTGAACCATGCCGACAGCAGCGTCGAAGTCGAAATGACCTACAGGGACTATGACTTCGCTCCCAGGCTCAGGGTCACTCCCAAGGACAAGGGAGTCCTTATCCAGATCGTCCTCAGCAAGCCCGTTCCGCAGACCCTCGTCGGCAAGGCCGGCTTCAACCTCGAGTTCTTCCCCGCTTCCTATTTCGGAAAGAACTATCTTGTGGACGGCAAGGCCAGGATCCTGCCCAAGTATCCCATGCACGACACTGAGGTCCATCCCGTATCGGAGAAGATCACCCAGTATTTCGGCGAATCCACGTTCGACGACAGAGGCAGGGGAGACTTCCTCGTCCCGCTCGCCATGTCCACCGGACACCAGATCGTCCTGGCTCCGGAAGACGATGCCCTCAGGGTTGGTGTCACATCCGACAGCGAGGTCAGCATCTATGACGGACGTCACCTTGCCCAGAACGGCATGTTCGTCCTCCGTTCCCTTCTTCCCGGCGGCAAGACCGGAGTCGTCCTCGAGTGGTATCTCGAGCCCAGCATCTCCAAGGACTGGGTCCGCAAACCCAATATCGGCTTCTCCCAGGTGGGATATTCCCCCGCACAGAAGAAGGTTGCCGTGGCCGAGCTCGACAAGAACGATACTCCCGCCCAGACCGCAAAGCTTCTCAAGGTCAATCCGGACGGAACCAAATCCGTTGCCAAGACCATCAACGCCAAGTTCTGGGGTGAGTTCCATCACCGCTATAATTACGTCCAGCTCGATTTCTCTGATGTCAAGGAGCCGGGACTTTATTCCATCGAGTACAATGGCGTAGAGACCAACGCATTCCCTATCGACAAGAACATCTACAGCGACAAATGGCATCCTTCAATGGACGTTTCCCTCGTGGTCAACATGGACCATATGGAAGTCAACGAAGCCTATAGGATCTGGCACGGACGCGCCAATATGGACGACGCCCTCCAGGCTCCCGCCAACGTCCGTCTGCACGACGGTTATTATCAGGGTGACGTCACCAACACCAAGTACCAGCCTCTCGAGCACATCCCCGGCCTTGCAGTCGGCGGATGGTATGATGCCGGCGACTTCGACATCCAGGCCAACTCCGTCCTTACGACCACTCTCGACCTCGGCCACATCTGGACCGACTTCCGCCCCATGAGGGACCAGACCCTCATCGACGAGAAGACCCAGTACGCCGACATCCACGTTCCCGACGGCATTCCTGACAATGTCCAGCTCATCATGCACGGTACGCTCAACATCAACGCACAGGTCGAGAATATCGGTTTCGTGGCACAGGTCATCGGCCAGCCCGACATGCACCACTATCATCACCTTGGAGACGCCATGACCCTGACCGACGGCAAGGTCTATGATCCTTCGCTGGCACGTTACGAGGTCAAGGGCGACCGTTCCGGCACTCCGGACGACCGTTTCGTCTTCACCAGCCGTTTCAGCCCTGCAGGCGTGATGTCCGACATCGTCTCCCTCGCAGCAGCTTATCCTGCCCTCAAGGAATACTTCCCCGAGGAGGCTGAGCGCTCCCTCAAGAATGCCTTGATGCTGTGGGACAAGTACTTTGACGCTGCTGCCCCCAATGCCAATGCCGCTCCTGTCGCCGGCAGAAGGGGTGGTATGGGCGGAGATCCCAGGCTCAACGCCGCCATCGAGCTCTGGTTCGCCACCGGCGACCAGAAGTACAAGGATTTCTTCCTGCCTCTGGTTGAGGCGCAGCTCGAGCCCAGGCCCGCAGCGGCGGCTCCTGCAGGAGCTCCTGCCGGCTTTACCCCCACCGCCAACCTCACCGCCGCCCTTAGGATCTATCCTTACATGGACAAGAAGTTCCAGGACAAGGTCAAAGCTTTAGTCCCCGCCTATGTCGCCAGCCTTACCACCAACGGTCGTGACAACCCTTATGGCGTAGCCATCACCGGAGCCACCTGGGCAGGAAACGGCGGAGTCATCTCCACTGCATACAACTGCTACAAGGTCTGGAAGCTCTTCCCGGACATGATCGATCCCGAGTTCGTCCTCGCAGGACTGAACTACATCTTCGGATGCCATCCTTATACCAACGTCTCGTTCGTCACCGCTGTCGGTGTCAATACCAAGAAGGTCGCCTACAGCAACAACCGCGCTGATTATTCTGTCATCCCCGGCGGTATCGTCCCCGGCCTCCTCGTCAAGGAGGACTTCTACGAGAACAAGGACGACTATCCGTTCCACTGGGGCGAGAACGAGTGCTGTATCAATACTGCTCCGCAGTACGTACAGCTCTGCCTCGCCTGCGACGAGATCGTCCAGTACCTGAACAAATAGTTTCCAGTCTGACATTTGACATGGGACGGTCGGATCGGCCGTCCCATTTGTAAACAAGATGACACCTGCGATATCGATAGTCGTTCCTATGTACAACGTGGCGCCTTTTATCGGAAAGTGCCTGGAATCCCTGTGGGATCAGGACTTTCCGGAAAGCGGCTATGAAGTTGTGGTCGTCGATGACGGCAGTACGGACGAATCGGCGGAGATTGCCGCAAAGATTGTCTCGGCACATCGGAACGGGCGTATCGTTTCCCAGGAGAACAGAGGGCTGAGTGAAGCCCGCAACCGCGGATTGCAGGAAGCGGCTGGAGAATATGTATGGTTCGTCGATTCCGACGACTGGATCGAGAAAGATTGCCTGGGCAGGATAGTCGCTGAGGTTTCAGGCTCCGACATCCTTGCGATAGGTGCGGAAAACTATACGGAGTCGGGACTTCGTTCCGGCGTTTTCTCATACTCGGGTTCCGGCGTGATGCCGGGAGAGCGTTTTCTGTGTCTCCGCAGGGACCAGCTTAATCCTTGTGCGCCTTTCTATGTGTTCAGGAGAGAGTTCCTCATATCCAATCACCTGTCATTCTACCCTGGCATCTATCACGAGGACAGTGAATTCACTCCCCGTGCAGTGGCAGTTGCGGGCAGTATCGCCGTTTCGACGGGTAGATATTACAAGCGTCTTGTGCGGGAAGGCTCCATTATGAGGACCATCAATCCCAAGCGTCCGAAGGATATGCTTACCGCGATGAAGAGCGTTTACGCCTTTACTCAAGAGAGGATTTCTTCGGGCGGGACCCGTACCGCCTTGTACGATTTCATCTCCAATTCTCTGAACTATGCATGTAAGATTTCGGGTTATACCGATCCTTCGGATAGGAAGGGATTTGCGGATTTGCTTTCCCGTGAGAATTGGATCGGAGGGGTACTTATCCATTCTTCGAAAATGAAATTCATCGTCGAGGGATTCTTGCTGTCCGTTTTTCCGAGACGTCTTCAGGCCATCCACGATTTCCTGATGCTTTTCAACCCGAAAAAAAAACGTAGGATTTGATTTCCTACGGTTTTTTTTGACTCTCAGGTATTCTATACATCCAGGCTGTAGCCGGGACGATAAGTGTAGTGGAGGAGTTTGGTAGCCTCCGGGTCGTTCCGGAACTTCTCGACTATCGGATTCCATACGATTGGACGTCCAAGCTCCATGGCGATGTTTCCGAGATTGCAGAACGTGCAGGAGCTGTGGCCTACCTCTACCGGGGTATTGGGGTCTATACGGGATTTGACAGAATCGATGAATGCCCTGTAGTGCTTGTCGTTCGAATAGTACGGGATGTCGTTGTCGGTCATAGGCCCCGTCATGTCAAGCCTCTTGTCCGAAGCGGTGTACTTGCCGCGTGAGACCTTGATCCAGCCTTCGTCGCCATAGATTTCGACCGCCTGTCCGCGGGCTTCGCAAGGCTCCTCGGAGACGATGATGCCGTTGTCGTACTTGTATGTGAGGTGCTCGTAGAAACTGTACCCCGGAGGGATGATCTCTACCGGACCGGACCCGTCCTTGCCGACTGCCCACTGGACTATGTCGAACATATGGGCGCCCCAGTCGGTGGTGTTGCCGCCTCCGCAACCCTTGAAATAGCGCCATTTGGCCCAGAATGTCTCCCTCTCGTCACCCGTGACGACGGGGCAGAGGTCGGAGTTGTAATGGAAGGATGTCGGGAGAGGCCCCAGCCATTTGTCCCAGTTGAGTCCGGCAGGAACCGGCATCTCGGGAAGATTGTAGGGGATGGGAGCAGGGGAGTCGGGATTGCTCCTGTCCCTTCCGACGTATGCCTTGATCTTGCGGATGGTGCCTAACTCTCCTTCGCGGACCATCTTTGTCGCATGGATGAACTCGTTGCTCGAGCGTTGCATGCTGCCGACCTGGAGGATGCGGTTGTATTTGCGGACAGCCTTGACCAGCTGCTGGCCTTCGTAGATGGTCAGTGTCATCGGCTTCTCAAGGAAAATGTCCTTTCCGGCCTTGCATGCGGCGATAGCGATGAGCGCGTGCTGATGGTCTGGAACTGCTATGACCACGGCGTCGATGTCCGGCCTGGCCAGAAGGTCGGCGTAGTCCTCATAGACATCCACCTTGACTTTCTTCTCTCCCTTCTCAGTGTAGAAATCCCGGACTTTGCGGGCGAAACGGTTGCGTTTGGCGTCATAAACGTCGCATCCGGCGACAACGCGGACGTCCTCCATGGGGAGGAAAAGGTTGAGGAGAACGAGCACTTGCTGCCCAAGGCCGATGAATCCCAAGGTGACCTTGTCATTGGCGGATTGTTTGGCATTTTTGGCCGAGGCGGAAGCCGGCGCGGCCGAGGCGCGCATCAAGCCTGAGGGCAAAAGGATGCCCGCGGCGCCGATGGCTGAAGTTTTCAAGAAATCTCTGCGTTCCATAATTCGAGTGAGTGGTTATTGTCCGATAAATATAGTAATTTATATCCAATTCCCTGCTCTTTTCAAACTGTTATTGTTTGCATGGCCGCAAATGTGCAGCGACCTTTTTTCTCCAAAGATTTGGACTTTCCAAAAATAGTCCTTACTTTTGCAGTCCAATACCGCGGGGTAGAGCAGTCGGTAGCTCGTCGGGCTCATAACCCGGAGGTCGCAGGTTCGAGTCCTGCCCCCGCTACTAAACAGAGGAATTATCTAACTGATGATTCCTCTTTTTTTGTTAACTTTGCGAGAACTGGTTCTGTGATAATGCTACACAAGGATTTGGATAACGGCCGATGGGCTGAATTGACTTTCCCGCAGCAGATGGCCAACATCGGCAGCGAGACTTCCCGTATTTATCGGGCGCTTGAGGCAGGGAAAGAAGCCAGGGCCGAGAGTGCTTTCATCC
>JAEEGJ010004814.1_pt1 | contig 44307 bp, 40 predicted proteins | sample 8958761 | NCBI WGS metagenome assembly JAEEGJ01 (sample SAMN16246546, study PRJNA631951) | gut metagenome | biome: gut microbiome; feature: rumen; material: RS-attached | host: Bos | place: Iran: Karaj | collected 2018-10
GGCTGGGATCCGACGGGCGGCTGTCTCTTCTACTATAACCCCGCAAAGACCAGCAACCGCTGGATCCGCAGCCGCCCGATCGTGCTGCGGATCGGCAGTCACGTATTCTGCAAATGATCCGGTTATCCAAGAAAATCTGGCTGTTCGGCTTTCCCGCGATCCTGCTCGTCGGGCTCGCGGTGATGACCGTTACCTTTTTCCGGCAGCGCGAAACGATCGCGGAACAGCGGCGCGTCATCGAAGCGCAGACCGAAAGCGCGTACCGCGCGCTTTCGAACGATCTCAACGACCTGTCCGTCGCGCTCGGCAAGCTGGACGCGGCGTCCACGCCCGCAAGCCTCTCGAAGCGCTTTGCCGAGATCCGCCGTCTCACCGCGGGCGCGACGCGCGCGCTGAGCCTTCTGCCGGTCTCCTATGCCGACGATTCGGGGCTCATGCAGTTTCTGACGCGCACCGGCGACTATGCCGATACGCTGATGGACCGCGTGCTCTCCGGACAGATGCTCACCGGCGGGCAGCTCGAATCCCTCGGCGCGCTTCGCACCTGCTGCGCGGACCTGTCCGCGTCGTACGACGGCGGCTGCGTCGACGGCAGCTTTCCGGCCGCGGGCGAAGACGGCTTCTACGCCGAGGCCGACGAGGAGAACCTTGCGAACTATCCGACGCTCCTGTACGACGGACCGTTCTCCGAAAGCAGCGAGCAGGCGGAGCCGCTGGGTCTTCCGGACGAAACGGTCGGCGAGGCGGAGGCGGCGCGCATCGCGCAGGACCTCTTTCCGGACCGCACGCTCGCGTTCGACGGCAAAACGGAATCGACGATCGTGACCTACGATTTTTCCGCGGCCGACGAAAAGGGAGAGCTGTGCGTTTCGATCACCGAGCGCGGCGGATTGCTGCTCTATTTCATGGGCACGCCGGCGGGCGCGAACAGCGATCCGCCGGGCGACGAAGAAAGCGAACGTCTGCACGCCGCGGCAAGCGCGTGTCTCGAACAGCTCGGCTTCGGCAGAATGGAGCCGTCGTACGCGCAGTACTACGCCGGAACGGTCGTGATCAACTACGCCGCCGTGCAGAGCGGCGTGATCCTCTACGCCGATCTCGTCAAGGTGTACGTCGACCGCGAAACGGAGCGGGTGATCGGGCTCGACGCGACGAACTACCGCTTCTGCCACCGGCCGCGCACGTTCGACCGCCCGATCCTGACCGAAGCGGACGCGAAAAACACCGTGTCCGACACGCTGACCGTCGAGCACACCGCGCTCGCGCTGATCCCGAAAAGCCGCACGCTCGAGGTGCTCTGCTACGAATGCAAATGCACGGCGAACGGCACGTTCTTCCTCGTCTACGTGAACGCCGAGACCGGCGCGGAGGAGGAGATCTTCGAGGTGCTGAACAGCGACGAGGGCGATCTGGTGGTATAAAAAAGACCGGTTGGAACTGTGTTTCAACCGGTCTTGTCCTTCCGATCGCTTCAGGATTCCGGAACGGCGGAAGCCGTTCTCTCTTTTTTCCATTTCGGGTACTTGAAATCGTCCATGGTTTCCGCGTTCGGCTGCAATCCCTTCATCGGCGTTTTTGAATGCGTCACGATATTGATATAGAAGGAATCGAGCAGTCGGTCCTTCGGCAGCTTTTCCATAAGAGACTGTACGAGAGAGAGGAACGCAGGATCCGTGTTTTCGCCTTCGGACCGTACGGCCAGGAGATACTCGTCCTCGGTCAGCGCGAAGATCGCGGTGCCGGCCTGACCGGGCATCCACAAGGGATCGGCGATATGGTTTCCGGAAGGATCGTGCAGCTCCAAAACATATTGGCCGTCGGAGACCTTTTCCACATGGAACAGCACGCCGTTCGGGAGTTTTCCGTTCACCATGCTGCTTTTGCCGGAGGATTCCTGCACGTTTTCGGAAGCATCTTTCTGTTCGGACGGCTTTTTGATCGGGATCATATAGGTAAGCGAATCCGGATTGATCACGATCCCGCCGTAGATCCGGTTGAACGGATGGGTTTGCAGCTGCTCAAGGACTTCCCGGAACGTGACCGTACAGATTTCTTTTTCGAGACCCTGACGGTTCGGAGCGGCAAGGAACGCGCGCATGGCGTACGGGTCGGTCCAAAGAGCGAGCATCATCTTTTCATAGTTGATCGGACGAAGGAATTCGTTGACGGTCAGGCCGTCCGGACCTGTGATCGGGTTCGTGGATCGCAGCGCAAGGAAGGTTCCCTCCTTTGCCGAATCGAGGATCCTGCCCTGCATGTCCAGAATGCTCTGATGCGAGAAAAAGATATCGTCCCGGCCGGTGTACACCGTGAACAGAAAACCGAGGATCGCCCGACACAACGCGGGATTGCGCGGCATGACCGAATCGGGCAGCGGACTGATTTCGGAAAGTCGGAAAACGGAAAGCTTGCCGTCGATATTGAATGCCTCGTAACCTTCCGCCTGCCATCTTTCGGCGGCTTCGCGAAGATCGTCCGCGGTGAGCTTGCGGACGGAATGCAGTTTTGCATTCGCATGACGATCCAGAAGCTTTGCGACCGCCTCTGCCTTGCTCTGATGCGTATACAAAGCGATATACTTCCGATCCTGCAAGGGCAGCGGCAGATCGGTCGGTTTTCGGAGGATCACCCAGCAGTCATTTCCGGTCAGCTGCCGCAATACGGCGGAACGCAGCAGCGCACGGTTTTGCGCATTGACGGCAAGCTGCGGCTTCGGAAAATCTTGTTCGGAAAGCTTTTTATCGATAGGCTCGTCACAGGCTTCCATGAGCCAGATCAGCTCCGTACAGCTCAGGTGCTCCTGCGTCAACTGTTCTTCGGTGACAGAATTCAGATCCCAAATCGGACCGAAGAACTGAGCGCTGAGTTCATTGCGGCGGGAATCCTTCAGCTTCATATACAGCTCATTCGGCATGAACAGAAGCGAATCCGGGATGTCGTCCGGATGCGGCTCGTCCGGCGTTTCGGCGCGCGTTTGCGCGGGCTGTGCTTCGACGCGCGACGCGTCCGGTCGGGGCAGCGCTTCCAGCTCCGAAAACCGGAAAACGTCGGGCTGTCCGTCTACGGTGAACTTCTCAAAGCCCTTCGCCGTCCATTCTCTGACGGCGTCGTGAAGCGTGCGCGGAGAGACCGTCCGGATGGTATACGCCGCGGCGCGCTCGCCGAGAAGCCCGATCACCGCGTTCACTTTGCTTTTATGCGTATAGAGCGCAAGCTGTGTTTCTTCCGGTTCGGGCTCTCTGCGAACGAACGCATAAACCGAATTGTCTGCAAGCCGCCGCAAAACATAGCCGCGCAGCAGCGCTTTGCTCTCCGTAAGCTCCGGGATCTTGTCGGTCAGATCCTCGGGCTTCAGATCCTCGGGCTCGTGATACTTGCAGAGCTGGATCCGGAAATCCGTCTCGTGCATCAGCCACAAAAGCTCCGTGCAGCAGAGGTCCCGCTGCTCGATCATTTCTTTTTTCACGGCATGCAGACGTGTAGGGTCCTTGCTGAAGAACAGCCCGCCGAGGATCTCAGTCCGAACGGCCGTCAGCCGCATGGAAAGCGCGTCCGGCGTCAGCTCCAACCCGTACGGAATGTCCGCAGGCCGCGGCTTGCCGGTGGAAAGGTCGATCCGAACGTCGGTCTCGGGGACTTGATCTGCGGGCTTCGGTGTGCGTACGCTTGCGGACGCGCCGCGGGGCGCGACTGACGCGGGCGGCGTTTTCCGTATCGGGACCGGCGGCGTCGGGAACGGGTCGGTCTGTCCGCTTGCAATCTTTGCGGCGCAAACGTCGCAGTATACCGTGTCGTTGAGGATGAGGACCTTTTCTTCGGGGATCAGCATAAGCTTGCAGCCGCATTTGGCACAGACGGGGACCCCGTTTGAATAGGTTTTGTGCAGACGCGGAAGCTTCAGAATACAGAAGCTGAGGATAAACGCCGCAGCGCCGAGAAAATACAAGCCGAAGATGAGCCATCGCAGCCAACTCAGTCGATGGAAGACGGAATCATCATCCATCATTCCGAGGATACAAAAGTTGCAGATGATCGCGACTGCGAGCCCGGCGAAGCGCAGAAGAAGCCGCAGCGCTCTGCGCCTGTTGTATTCCCGCATTGTCATGCGGGTCGTCTTCGAAGTACCGTTCATCCTTTGCCTCCCTTTTTGATCGTCATCTCATATAAAACATGTCTGGATATTCAAAATGTACCATGGTTCGCAGACCTTGTCAACGCGCTACAAGGAGGGTATCCGGGGAAAAGAGATTGCACAACAAATGCATCACTTCCGAAATATGACATTTCGGTTACATCTTCGTCATAAAGAGAACGCAACTCTGTTGCATCGCAATGCTATGATCCGTTCATAGACCCGAAGGAGGATGCTATGAAACGGATCATTGTTATTTGCCTGATTTTGGCCCTGCTCACCGCCTGCCAGCCGACGCCGGAGCAGGAGGTCGTGTTCAACAAGGGCGACGGCACGATCGAGGACGTCATCGAAAGCAAGCCGGTGACGGACTATGCGATCCAATCGCCTTCCGCAGGAGCGGAACAACCCGTGGCAGAGCCGGAACCGCCGGCGGACGAGCGGTATCTGCTGCCGGTGTGGGATTTCATGGGATATACCTACAACGCGAGAGATCCGGAAAAGAATCTTCCCGGAACCTTGGCGTGGTTTTCCGGACAGTCGCTTCTGACGATCAGCGCGGTCGACGGCAGTATCATCGACCGGGACAGAGGATATTAAGGAGATCGAAATGAAACGCCTGCTTATCATTCTTTTATCGCTCGCGCTGCTTGCCTGCGTGCCCACGCCGGAGGAGGATGCGGTCGTCAATAAAGCGGAAACGACTGTCGTGTCGGCAGAAGCCGATGTTCGGATTCATGAAACGCTCGACGCTGTTCCGACGCAGTGGAACGCAAACTTTTCTTTCCGGGAAGGATCAGTTGCCGTGACCGTGGACGCGGTTATCGAAACGCCGGAAATCGAACGTTTTCCAATCGTGGAAGTCAAGCCTGCGCCGATCGATTCTCAGATCGCCGCAAAGCTTTTGTATAAACTGATCCCGGGCGGTTCGATCCGCATCTCCGATCACGGCGGACAAGCATATTCTTTGGAAGACATCGACCAATGGATTGAGGAAGTCAAAAACCAGATCGAACATACGAGTGAGATGACGTTCGATTCCGTCGAAGAACGGGACGCGTACATCAACACGCAGAACACGGAACTCGAACGCCTGTTTGATCTGCGAAAAACAGCCGAATCGGGCAAAGTCGAAATGCTGAAGGATTATGAGCTGCTTGGGAAATACGGAGCAATGGAATGCAGGATTCTGGATGCGGACGGCAGGGAATGTGCGAACTTTATGTGGAAGCCGCAATCTGGGGAGAACAATGACAAGCGGGAAAGCGTGCTTCACATCGACAGCCTTCTTCCTTCCTGTGGCTTGCTGGATCACGGCGTTTTGAACAGAGACGAAGCAGTCGAGGCCGCTGACAATCTGATCGGCGAGATCGGCTTGGATGATCGGTATGTCTGCGTTTCTGTTATGGAGGGGATCAATTCGATCCGTTGCTGTTACGGCCTCAGATACGGAGGGATCGCATCCTCGCCGCTCACGGAAACCATAGTCGACTTTGTTTCAGCATACAACATGCCGTGGCCGAATGAAATGCTGCTCGTTTCTTTCGCAAAACAGGAGGGACGGACTTCAGTGAGCTATGTTTGCCCGTCCGAATTTGTCGGCGAGATCGGCAACGCGGAACTGCTTTCGTTTGCAGAGATCCAATCACAGTTTGAAAAGAACATGAAGGCGTCCTATTCGTGGTTTGACGAAAGCACGCTTTCCGCCGACATCTCGGTTTACAGAATCTCGTTGGGATATTATCGTGTGCCGCTGAAAGATCAGGTGAATCGCTATGCGATGATTCCGGCATGGACATTTGAGGGTACACGGATGATCGAAACAAAGAGTGACGACGGCACGGGAACGTTTCTGTTGCAGGATGATTTACCGAACAATGTGCTGATGATTATCAGCGGTCTGGACGGATCGCTGTTGTATGCAGGGTAAGAAAGACAAGGCATCGGAGGTGGTACAAATGATAAACGCAATCGAAGTACACGATCTCGTGAAGGTGTTCGGACAGGATACGGTTTTGAAGGGGATCAACCGCAGCTTTGAGGCGGGAAAGATCCACGGCGTCGTCGGCAACAACGGCTCCGGCAAAACTGTCATGTTCAAGTGCATCTGCGGTTTTTTGCAGCCGACCAGCGGTAAGGTGCTGGTGAACGGCAAGCAGATCGGCAAGGACGTCGATTTTCCCGAGGACATCGGGCTGATCATCGAAACGCCGGGCTTTCTGCCGCAGCTCTCGGGGCTTAAAAACCTCGAGATCCTTGCGTCGCTGAAGCGCAAGATCAACTTGAAGCAAATCGCGGACACGATCCGCCGCGTGGGGCTCGACCCGATGAGCTCCAAACCTGTCGGAAAGTATTCTTTGGGTATGCGGCAGCGCCTCGGCATTGCGCAGGCGATCATGGAGGATCCGTCCTTGATGATCCTTGATGAGCCGATGAACGGTCTCGACAAGAACGGCGTCGCCGAAATGCGCGAGCTGTTCAAATCGCTTGCCACCGACGGTCGAACGATCCTGCTTGCCAGCCACAATATCGCGGACATTGAAGCGCTGTGTGACACCGTCTGCGAAATGGACGCGGGCGTGATGACAATGTTACAAAACAGGAATTGAGGATGACAGATATGAAACAAAGAGTATTTGCATGGGTTTTGGTATTGGTGCTTGCATTGACGCCGGTACTGGCGATTGCGGAGGGCGATGACCCGGAACCGACTGCTTCATCGGAACCTTCTTCTTCGCCGAGCACGGATCCGTCTGCACCGCCGAGCGAAGAACCGTCTGCGCCACCGAGCGAAGAACCGTCTGCATCGCCCACGGAGCAGCCTACAGCATCACCGAGTGAGAAACCGACTGCCTCGCCGACAACGCAGCCAACTGCAGCGCAGGAGACGCCGGAACCGACCGGCGAATCGACCGATCCTCTGAAAATCGACACATACTGGAAGTATCCCGGCATGGACAAGAGCTATGCGGGCGGATATATGCCGGTACAAACGGACGGCTCGGTGCAGTTCATTATGCCGCTGCTCGGCAAAACGCAGGGCAATACGATCCGCGTCGTTCCCGAATTTCCCTCCGACGGTCCGTTCGCGCCGACCAATTTGCAGTTTGATGTGCATGAGCAGACATACGACGTCACGCAGGGACAGAACAATACCGGGAAGGTGAGTGCATATCTGGTCAAGTTCGATGCGCCGTTGAAAAGCACTTTTTACAACGGCACCTATACCGTTGTACTTCATGTGACCTACAAGACGCCTGCAGGCGATCCGACCGAGCAGACCTTCACCATGCAGGTTCAGATCACAGGCGGCAAAACACCGTCCTCCGGCGGTGGCGGCGGTGGGCCGACAGCGGTCCGAAAACCGGTCATTCTGATCCAGAACTGCATGATCACGCCGACCGAAGTATCCGGCGGCGAAAGAGCATCTGTTGCCGTCTACATGAGCAATGTCGGAAACTACGACGCAAAGAACATCCGCGTATCGCTGATCCCGGAATCGGACGCGATCACTCTAAGCGGCGATCTGAACGCCAAGTTCTTTGATGCACTTCCGATCAAAGGCGAGCTCGACGCTGGCTTTGATCTCGCGATCGCGCCGGGCGCAACGGAAGGCGCGGCGGTCGTGACCGTTCAGATCACCTATGAGGATAAATACGGCGGCGCATACACCGAGGAAGGCAAGTACACGATCAACGTTACGCAGCCGAAGATCGAGATCGTCGATTGCGAATACAGCGATGTGGTCAACGGCGGCGATGGGTTTACGGTTACACTGACCGTACGAAACTCAGGCACGCGCGACGCAAAGAACGTCGTGGTACAGTACATTTCGGAGGATGATTCGATCCGGTACACGGGTATTCAGGATCATCAGACGATCGAAAGTCTCAAAAAAGGCGAATCGACGACCGTGACCTTCGATCTGCGCGCGCTGCCGAGCGCTATGGAGGGCAAGCATTCCTTCCGGTTCAGTTGCTCCTACAAGGACGCTGCCGACAGCGGTTCCTATGAAAACGGCGTGGATTATCCGCTGACCGTTGTACAGAAAGCATCGCTCGGCTATGACGAGGTGCGGCTGCCGGAATCGATCATAAGCGGCGAGAGCTTTACCCTGCCGGTCTGCGTCTACAACACCGGATTTTCACAGATCTTCAACGTTCGCTGTTCACTGAATTGTGACGGGCTGATCTCCTCCTCGGCGTTTTTAGGCAACCTTGCTCCGCAGGAAAGCGCGGACAAGGCAATGACCGTATTCGTCACCACGCTGTCCGGCTCGCAGAAATACGGCGAGACATACGGCAATATCGAAATAACATACGAGGATGTTAATGGCGAGAAACAAACCGAATACCAATCAGTTAAAATGACGATCACAGAACCCGTCAAAATCACAGATGAAGAAAAAGAACGTGAGAAGCAAAAGGTGGAAGAGCAGCAAACCCTTTCTCAATGGTGGATCTCACTGCTCGTTGCAATCGCAATCATCATTATTCTTATTGCCGTTATCTTGATTGCCCGCTTCGCACGCATTCTGAAGATGAAATGAGGAGAACATGGAAAAACTTAACAGTTCCAGATGGATTCGCTGCCCGATCTGCGGCGGAAAGACTCGAACAAAAGTATATGAGGATACCGTTCTTTTGCGGTTTCCCCTATACTGTCCAAAGTGTAAGACAGAAGTGAAGATAGACGTCATGCGGTTTGAGATGACAAAAAGCAAAGAGCCAGACGCATAACAGATTAGATGCGGAGAGCCTGCTTTCTCGAGAGAGAGGCAGGCTCTTTGTTTATTCTGTGATATCTGTCTTTTTCGTCGAACGCATGAAGAAAAGAAGTTCACGGATGATCGGAATCAATGCTTCAGCTTCCGCATCCGAGCACTCGGAAATAAGCTGCTGCAGAATGCGAAGATTTGGATCTTCGGTCTTCATTTCCGGATAAAAGATCTCCTGAGGGTCAATGGACAAAGCGCGAATGACTGGATACAGAGTAGCAAGTTCTGGGTTTGCATTGCGGCTGATATTCTCCATCTTCATGATATTGGATGGATCCGTATTTGCAAGCTCCGCAACCTGCTCTTGTGTTAGTTTAAGTTTCCCTCTTGCTCTTTTGATCGCGTCTGCGAGCGGCTTAGAAAATTCGTTCATTATAAGTCACCTCATCTGTTATTTTAAGATAAGGATTCCCGAATGATAATTACTTATAAGTCTTCAAAAGTGCTACTTATAGTTCTGTATCGATTAAATTCTACTGCAATTCTTTTCTAAATAAGCAAGTTTCTTGCACCTTTATGGTTTATAATGCCAGCAAAACAGAAAGGAGAACAAGAAGAGAACCGGCTTTTGAAAGGCGGTTGTTGATTCTTGAGATACTGAGTGTTCGCAGATTTGCAACTGTTCAAGAACTTGCGGATAGATTTGGCGTTTGCAAACGAACGATCCAGTACGATCTTGATTATCTCTCTTCGATCATTCCTGTCTATTCAGTTCGCGGAAAGGGAGGCGGTTTTCATGTACTCGAAGGATGGCGAAATAACCATTTATACCTGACGAATGAGCAGGAGAATGTATTGGCTCGGTTGATAAAGGTTCTGCCAGTGGGGGAAAGCGCAATCTTACAAAGTATCTTAGCCACATTTGCCAAGCCGCGAAAGGAGTAATATGTTGGATTTTAACCCGTTGCTGAAGCAAGACAGCGAGACTCATTTCACTGTCAAGTACGATGCAAGAGGGCATCGCCGATTCTATCGAAAAACGCAACAAGGGCGTTGGGTACGTGTTCCAAAAGATGTGTTTTGCATGTTACGAGCATCTGTTCGTCAAGAGGAGAATGCTTGCTTATCCGAAACATCCCATGGAGTTATTTCAATGACAGAATTGGAAAACGGAGCATCGGCTTTGGATCATCCGACTGGTGTTGTATTATCTGACGTGGAAGAATCACCGGAAATCCTCTTGATTGAGAAGGAAGAAAGAGCGCGATTGGCCGAACAAGTCAGAAGAGTCGTCGAATCGTTCCCCACTAAAGACCAGGATCTCATATGGGCGACAATCGCTGACAATATATCGTCAGCCAACTATGCATCAAAGATCGGGGTGCATAGGGATACCATTTCCAGAAGAAAACGTCAGCTAATGAAACTGTTGCAAAAGGAACTATTATCAGTCTACGAAAGCTATAAAAGAGGAACCTTATGATGAAAGACCAGACCCCTCCTAAAACATATTACCGCGAGGAAGAAATTCCTCTGATTTTATCTGCAGAAGATGTTGCCGACATCCTCAAAGTTTCAAGATCCTTTGCTTATAATCTGTTCTATGCGAAGGGTTTCCCTGCAATCAAGATCGGATCAAGGAGATTTGTTCGCAGAGAAAAACTGCTGAAGTGGCTTGAAGCGCATGAAAAAGGAGGTTCATTGTAATGAAAAAGGCAACCAAAAGAGCGGATGGTCGGTATCAAAAAAGTGTGTTCATCGGTCGAAAGAAGGACGGCTCCCCCATCAGAAAAACCGTTTATGCCTCAACGCAGGCAGAGCTAAACAGAAAAGTAGCCGAACTGCAGCATGACGCCGCTACCGGTAAGTGTATTTATTCTGATATAACATTCCGCCGTTTAAGTGAGATCTGGATGAAGCAGTTCCCCTCTTTATCTAAAAGATGGCACAAACGTAAGCAATGCGAATTAGACAACCATCTTTTGCCAGCATTAGGTGAATTGAAGATTAGCGAACTTCATCTAATCAACCTTCAGAATGTCTTGAATGACATGGCAGAACAAGGCTACGCTTCCAGTACCATGCGGAAAATCAAGCAGTGTGCATCTGCAATTATGGACTTTGCCTGTGATAATGATTGGCTGAACAGGAATTGTTTCTTGAAAGCAAAGGTTGTAAGCATGGAAGCACCGGAAACTCGTTTTCTTGATGAAAATGAGATTCGGCTAATCACAAGCAGCTGGGAGGGACATCGCTTTGGTATTGCTGCTATGATTATGCTATACTGTGGGTTGCGTCGCGGTGAAGTCCTTGCGCTTGAATGGGACGATATCGATTACAAAACCAATGTCATCCATGTTACGAAAGCCCGCGATATTGATGCCAACAAGGCATACCTTAAAAAGCCGAAGACGAAAGCCGGCACTCGTGACGTCCCCATTCCTACTATATTGCTGCGTGCTCTCAAAAAGCTGGGTGGCAAGCATGGCCTCATTGCCCCAGATAAAGACGGCAAGCTGATGAGTTCCACTGCTTACAAGCGAGCGTGGGATGGCTACTTCGCTTACCTGAACATAACGGCAGGCGGGAAACCTGCATCCAAGTATAAGCCTCGCGTGACGGTCATCAAAAACATTACTTCCAAGATGCTGCGGCACACCTATTGCACGATGCTCTACGATGCCGGTGTCGATGTAAAGTCCGCGCAATACTTTATGGGCCACAGCAATCTGGAAACGACGCTAAAGATCTACACGCACCTCTCGCAGTTTCGGACAAAGAAGTCAATTGAATCATTGAATTCTCATGTTGTTCAGCTAATGATAACCGATCAAACATTCAGCAAAGAAGACCTGGTATGGCAGAGCCAAATATAGTTAAAGCAGCAGATGTTAATGCTGTATTTATTCCTGTAATAATTATATGCTTTAAATGGACAATTGCTGTTATCACGGTGTTTTCTATTATCAGAAGAGAATGAAGGGATGTGTCAACAAATATGGAGTTAACCTTTGCATTAAATTCATTGCCTCGACAGTATGTTGATAAATACGGATGTATTGATTACTGTAATACTTCTTGATTGATACATTCCGGTAATTATATACAACCTACTTTATGATTATGGTTACACCATAGATATGAGTAGCAATCAAAACCACTAATTTAATTTTGTGTTCCATTTCAGATAGACATGACAATCATAGAGATAGATACATGTGAGTTCAAATTAGTATCATATAAACTGAGAAGTAATAAGAGTATTTAGTCTTTCTAACTGCGCATGCAGTTTAACAAATCAAAAGGTCAGGAGTTAAAAATGTCAGTATTAAAAGTGCTAAATGTTGGGCAGGGTGACAGTATGATCCTCACACCGCCGTACGGATGTCAGTTTGATGGTGAAACATTATTCATTGATCTTGGACCAGGTCAAGTAGATGTAACAGAGTACTTAGGTAATACAGAATCGGTTCGCATTTTTATTACACATCACGATTCGGATCATCTAAACGGATTAAGGTATTTTTATGATAAATGGAAGTGTATTAAAGAAATAATCGTTCCTTTTTATCAAAATGAAATAACTCTCATTGCAAATTGTATTCTGCACCTAAAGGGAATACGAGAAGCGAGAGACTGCGGAGAGTTTATTAACCTACTTGAGGAAATACTAGCAAACCAGGTCTATATAAAAAGTCTGCTCTATAAAAAAGGTACCGGGCTACAGTTATCATTTGCTTATGAAGGAAAAAGAGTTTGTGATCATATTACCTGTCTTAACCCTCCAATAACGATTGCGATTTTTAATTGGCTGAATGAAGCGTCGATAGATGAACTTGTTGAGATAATTACAGGAGTGTTTGATTCTGATTTTGCACGAAGTATGGAAATATATATTAGGGCAAAAGCAAAAGGAGCATACTATGTGGATTCACAAGAAATATTAGATATTACACTAACTGATTATCTTGATGATAATATTGATAACCAAAGCATCCCTGATATTAATCAGCTTAAAGGTTCTTATGTTATTGACTTTATTATGCATAATTTAGCTTTATTTAAAATGTTTAATTCTGATCCTAAAAGGGATACCTTACGAGCTATATATGAGAGTTTTGCTTTTTGCTCTCATGATGTATGTACGGTTTTACGAGTACAGTATATGAATAAGACTTTCTTGCTTACTGGAGATGCAAGTACAAAGGTGTTTGATAGGCTCATTCAAAAAGGAGAAGACATTACTGCTGATTATTTAAAATTACCTCATCATGGTAGTAAGCATAATATAACCCAAAACATTCTGGAAGAAATACATCCAGAGTTTGCTATAATATCTCATAACAATAGGAGCTTTGGCAGTTCAAGTGATAATCATCCAAATATTGAAGTACTTTCGCTTTTAAGCAAATTGGGAATTAAAATAATGCTTACCAATGACGTTCGCAAACATGGTATAACCTGCATGCGAAAAGCAGATCATTTAGGCGATGAATTAGTTGAGATATTATAAGAAGATCCAGTTTGTGCACTTTCTTTTCAACAAGCAAAATGCTATTGGGCAGATGTCGGCTCAATAGCATTTTTGCTTTATACTTGATAATTTTTTATTATGCGCTTGTACAAATTGTATTGCTAATCTCTGCTCATTTGGGGAACTGATATTGTTACTTAGCAGAAAAGCTTTTCTTTGTTATCAGTTGTCATATGCTTTGTTTATAGAGCATTAGTCATTCGTATTAATAATTCCCAGTTTACTTTAGTCCCCTATTCCTAGCGCATATTTCAAATACAACGTGAACTCTCACTTTGAAAAGCTTTAAACTGTTTTTCGAACTAGTGTTTCTAAAAAAATGAAATGTCATGACCTAATTGAAAGCTTCACCAAATCTGAAAAATGCAATAAGTAATCACCACACTCCGTTAGTTTTTTCTTTAGCTGAGTAATGTCCCTTAGATAACTATTGACCGATATAGATATCACTTTCGAATTAACCTTAATGTCATATGAATCCATCGAATAAATAGGCACATAACTTATGGATTGATGATGATATCTGTCGCGACGCCATAGCTGTAGTGCATCAATAAACATACCATAGAACTCACATGGATCCTCGCGAAGATTGAATCTCCAATTGAAATTTGTAGTCCAATCGATATGGTTTGGATAGATGTTGTGGCATAATATAGAAGAAAAAACTCGACTGAAAATGGTAGTATAATTGCAGATTAGTTTTTTATAGTACTTCTTTGTATCAACATTCCAGAAGAGTGGACTTAGAAATGCTGCAGCTTTATCTTCATAATAACCGCCTTTTTTTGTTATGTTTGGAACATAGCAATGCGCTAACATTTGTGAGTACAATAATACTATGCTACCCATTAAGCCATGATCAATTGTTGTTTTAGCTGTTTTGTTTCTATAACTCCTAAATAACTCTTCAATTGAACTTCCTGATATTTTGTTTGCTATTTTATTACGAGCGTAAATTATACAATCTATTTCATTCTTTGAATTGCTATAACCCTGATGATTTGAGAACTGTTCTATTGTTTTGAAAGTGTTTAGCATACTAGGATTTTGAGCTGGAGCAAGCCTAATTGTTTCAAACGAAACTTCTTTCTTTTTGTTTTTCTTCTCAACTTTCTTTAACACCGTATATATACTGTCGAACATGGTAACAATACCCTCAGTTTTTGACATTCTCTCTTGGATCTCTAGACTCATTTTTGTGCTGATTTTCTCTGCGACCTCAACAATGTCTTTTTCTTTTAGTCTGAACCCGCAACTAACAAACTCCTTTATATAATAATCTAGATATTTACTTGCTGGATCAGCGTCGGAATATGATGATAGTTTTTCATCAATAACCGGGAATCCTTTATTCTTCCACTCTCGAAGTACGTTTGAAGTGTTGTTTGCAGTTTGTTCGATCAGCGCTTTTAATTCTTCAATAATTGTTAAAGCGAATTCTGATTCCATATACTCTGAATACTCTTTGGCATTCTTTTTTTCAATGCAATTGAGCATATTCCCAGAGTATGGGTTTTTCTGGAAACTACTGTTAATAAAGCTATATGCTTTCTTGTAATAATGGAATATCAATTCATTCAAATCCTCTGATGTTACAACCAGACTCAAATCACTACAGTGACCGTCTGTAAAAGTAGTATGATTGAGTTGAAGACGATCCAAGAATTCTTTCACTTGAATAACAAAATCATCTGAATCATGGCTTAAAACAGTATGTAGACTATTATAGAAACTCTTTAGACCATCTTTGATAAAGTACTTTATTCCATATTTCTTATTTCTTACTGGCTCTTCTGATTCTAACAGGTTCTTTATCTCGTTACGATTTTGTAAATCTACAACAGATATATAATCCTTAGTTGCCTTATTCGTTTCATCGTAGCATCGAATACAAACTGGTTCACCACTCATCATATTAAAAACAACAATAATACAGTTTTTTTCGTCTATAAATCCACTAAGCAATTTAAAATGGTCATAATCGAATAACTTATCTATGCACAAATAATCGGATAAATCCTTTTTAATGCTCCCTGTGTTTAGTTCCTCATTTTCTGCAGCTTCCGAATAGAAAACATAATTATTCGTGAAGAATGCAGACATAGGAAGATTATCACTATCGTTTAGCAAATCATTGATAACAATCAAATGCGAAATAATAGTAGCAATCCATTCATACATAAGCAGTGTATGAATATTATTAAAGCAAATAGTAAACGGCTTACAGTCTTTCCTAAGAGTAATCTTTTTCTTTTCCCTCCAAGGATAAGCTGCCTCTAATGGATATGAAACATCATGGAATAGACAAAAATACTTCCAAAAGCTAACAAAATCTTTTGTAGCGTTTAGTAATGGGTTGCCTTCGTCTATTCGAGTCATAAACTCCTGAGTTAGGCGTTTATTAATCTGAGGATGGTAAAAGAAAATATATATTCCCAACATGTATGTGTTCAATATATGTTGAAAATGATCTTGTGGTATATAATTGTTGCTTTTTGATTTGTTCACATCACTATTTTCAAACTCCAGTAGATTCAATAGCAATGAATAAGGTGGAGAAAAATGCGACTCAAAGCACATTCTTTGAACAACTTGTTTAGCAATCTCTGTTTGTTCATTTGAATCCTCAGTCATTAAGTATTTAATGAATAAATCTTTATTCGGGAAGATTCGATCTTGTAGTTGCTGATATATTTCTGTTCTCGAAGAGATTGGATTGGGATTCAAGAACAATTCATTTAGCAGAGTGTTTACGACTGACATGTTATCCCCTCCTCTTGTAATAGAAGTCATATGAGTATTTTGACAATTGATATTGAATAGTATGAGCATCATCAAAACCATATTCTTTTTCTAATGTGTACACAGTATTAGGACCTTTCGGCTTTTTATTCTCTTGCTCTACAAAAAGAGTGAATAACAGATGGCTTTCATTCAATACCGGTAAAGTCACTTCTTCTGCTTTGTCTATTTGATTGTAAACAACAGGATGGATACTTTTCCTAGTTGTAATGAAAGCTTCTTTTGTTGCAAGACAAATAGCTTTTACTGCGACGTCATAGCTTTTGTCAACGCTTCCAAGTAATCCTTCTCTTCTCGCTCTCTTAAAGTCGTGATAAACACGTGAAACCTGTTTTTTCGCTCGCTTAATACTACGCCTCCTAGGTCTCTTCACCATTGCCTTAACAGCTAAAGTAATAGTATCATGTGGATCATTGAACAGATCCGATAATTCATTATTGCCAGTAGTATCAAACATATTTTTTAGTGCTTCATAGTAATCATTGTTGCAAAAGATAGGCATATCCCAATCGCGCATCTCTGCACATAGGATATATTTGAAAGCACAGATCATTATTTTTTCTGCACTTCTTCGCTTAGCTACCGGGTTGCAATAGCTGGAAATACTTTTGGCAATAATACTGTATTTCGTTTCTCCCATAGTAATAATCCCCCTATTATAATCATATGATTCATTTTCTGTGATGTATTTGCAGTTCACCATTGGTCAGTTCTGCAATATACTTTTTATTCGTCTCATAATCCGTGATTGAAATGATGTCTTTGTGCTTGTTTGAACCGATAGGTTATTTGTCAAGGTGCTTGGAATACATATAGTCATCTTTTGTATCTGAAGAATAAAACACCACAGGAAAGATGTTTGTCCATGTAATAAATAATATATTATTAAAAGCAGGGTTTAGCTATACATTTCTAAATACAAAAGAAGGTTACAAATATATATTACTCGTTTCTAAATATCATTAATGATATTGTTAAGTAAACACTTGGAGAAGTCGACCCTTTATCTGATGGTATATAAAAAACAGCAGCGTGATACTTTTCGAAGTTTTTCGAGCTGCTGTTTATTTATGTTGCTTAACTATTCTCTTTTATGTTAACGGGAGATGTCAGTATACTGTATAATGCACAGGATGCTATCCTTGTTGTGCTATTGTGAGAACACTTAGTATGGCTACTTAGCCTTATCATTGCGTCCCCAAAATCTTCCAAATAATTCCTCGCCATTTGAAGCCAATCGCAAAACAGCATTTTCTTCAAGAATCTGAGTTGTTCTTGAAGAATATGATTCTTGTTTATCAAGTGCAATAACAACTTGTTTGTTTGACGCAATATACTGTTCCATAATCCTTTCAATTGCTTCATCTGAAATCTGTTTTAGAACAACAGAATCATGCACCAGTATAGGTAAATGTGTCAAGTTAAGAACTGCGAGATCAAAAACAACTAGCCCTTTATAAGCAATTCCCGTTCCAGTATCATTCGGAGTGAAAAACTGATATGTGTTACCTCCAAAAACTATCTTGGGCGAATTATACCCGCCTTTATATATGATATTGTTTATTCGATTCATTTCATTATTCACTTTATCTGACAATATGGCAAATTGTTTAGTCTTGATGTCTTCAAGACTTTGCTTATCGCTATTCCATTGTTCCTTTAGATCATTCACTGTCTCATAAGCTTCATTTTCTCCTCGCATTCTATCAAGTTCCTTTAGCTTGCCTGCATGCTCTTCCAGTACTATTCTAGATAATCTAGGAGTCTGGAAAAGTTGCATCATTTGGTTTTCTAAAGTACGAATAAGGGAATCATAATCAGATACCTCCTTTCTTAAACGAGTGTTCTCCTCAATAAGTTCCTGTTTAAATATACCTGATATCTTTTTATGAAAAGCCTCTACTTCGCTTAACTCCGCTAAGTTAACATCTGGAAAGAAACGTGCGAGTTCCTTAAACGTATCAGACGAAGCGGAAAAAGGATAATCCAAATTATCATCAATGTCCGCAACACGTCCGAGCAAACTGCTTCTGTATCTTTTTGCCATTGATAACGCTTTCTTGATCTCAATCGCTTTTTCTGACGCTGCTGCATCAACATCTAATATATTATGCTCAAGGTTATCCGCTAATTCTTCAATTTCCTCTTCAATTTTAAGAATTTCCTTTTCATTCGAACGATACTCGCGCTTTCCGATCTTTGCTATAAAATGTAGTTTCTGCGCCTGCGTATATGCTTTGTAGTCCTCCTCGGATTTATCTGCTCGATCTTGAAGCGCAGATACTGGAGGATACATCTCAAACAGCTTTAGAAGAGCTATAGATGCTTTCGCATCTGTTTCTTTGACGTATGCTTGTAGTGGTTTTTTCTCTGAGCAATTCTCTTTTCCGTATGCTCGAATATACCGTCCAACAGCATCTCTAAACGACAAATCTTCAATTACTAAATCTGTTTGTTTTCTAAGCCACTCGCAATACTCTTTAACAGACATTCGTGTGAGCGGCGCATACCCTTTATTGCATTTCTCTATATGATTAGAGTCCGGCATTTCCCGAGCAAAATAATATTCTGTTTTCCCGAACTCAAATGTCCAACAAATCCGATGTTGCTTAACATTCTTGAGTATATCCTCTGCCTCAGCATATGTATTCCCGCCAAACACAAAATCAATAATCAACATAAAGGTTGATTTACCGATAGAATTGGTTCCCGTAGGTGTTCCTAGAACCACATTAAGCTTGTCAGTAAAACGTATTGTTTTTTGATGAAATGCCTCACAATAAATCTCACGCAACATAATGTAACACCCCCTCGTGCTCCAAAAATTCTACTTTACCTAAAGAGCATAGACAATCCATAACGTCTACGAAATCTGATATTGAAACCTTATCTTTTAGCGTATCATATAGTTCTCTTGGTGTCATATCACAGATAGCCAGTTTTTCCAAAGCCAAAGGGATAAGACAAAGGACACTCTCCTTGTAAGATGTTATTTTATCTGGGAATCTCATTGAACACCTCGCAATTTTGAACAAAAAATGCTGATATTATTTCACATGCTGTTTGATTTGACGATCCTGTTTGAACCTGAACAAATGAGGTTATTTGATTATAAATCTCCTCTTTATCACTTGAAACGGATGCCATTTTTTGATATGCAGCTTTCATCTCATAACATAAGGCACTAAATACAAATCCATTTTTACCATCAAATTCTTGGAATAGGTCACGAATAAAAGTATAATACTTGGTAATGTAGTTCGACAATTTTGTTGCTATTAATGACTCATTTTCCTCAAACTTGTCAGACACTCGTACAGGATTCATGTTCAGTTCTATTAGTTCTGCATTAGAAATTCTACATAACTGGTTAACTATCTCTTTCAATTCTTTTTCCAGCGACATATCGTTTACCGCTTCATGCAGAGCGTTTCTCTCCAAGCATTGTTTTTTTATATTGTATAACTTTTCATAGTCTTCTTTTGTAGTATGAAAATCTTGTTCGCTATGACATTGTAAACATAAAGCAATCTTGTTTTCATAGTCCTCAGATGTTTGTCCTAGCCTTTCAAGATTATGTAGAACAGCATACTGCTCAACAGTAGGTCGATTGGGATAGATGTGCGCGATTTCAAATCGTTTGTGCCTCTGTTTCTGCTGTGTTCTTGTCTGCAAGTCCTTTCCACATAATGGGCATTGATAGTTTACTTCCCGAAGAAACAATCTAATCTCTGCTTCATTTGGTTCTTTTCTTGATATATGATAAGGATCATTTTTCAACAAAAGATCTAATTCAGATTGTGTCACTATTCATCCCTCCATTTCTATTATCTTGCCACTATCTGCTCAATCAAATAACTGTTTTGTCAAGGCACTTGATCTTCGCTAATCTCTGGTACTTCAAAAATCATCGGTGCATTTGATCTGAACGCTTTTCCCATAGCGATAGCAGTACGGTTTTTAAGCGTCGGCAGAATGTCAACAAATGATTGGCCCATATAGTTCGAAAGGAAGTCACTTGTTGTTTTATCGAGTTCTTGGAATACAACCACTGAGTTACATTGAGTTAGTATCGTTTTTGAAACATTTGCGGTGCGTTGAGCAATCACAATAAACCCTATATTGTATTTCCTACCTTGCAAAGCAATTTGTGCAATACTGTTTACAGTTGCTTTTGATGCATTATCTGATACGCCCATTGAGGTCGTCTCTGGAACAATAGTATGCGCTTCTTCAAGTACGACGCACACTTTTTTACCGAAATTGCCATTATCCTTTGCAGTATTGAAAAGCTCCAAGAAAAACCAACGCGTATACTCAAGATTGCTAGCGCTATTCATTATTTCTGTAAGTTCGAATACGCCCATACAATTCGTTCCTTCCAAAAAACGCTTTATTGCGAGCCTAAACTTGGTCTCTATCGTGCCGATGCTTTTGCTAATTATGCTCTGATTTCTTTTATCTGGATATTTTGCGTTTTCAGCAGTTAAATCATTTATACTATCTGCAATTACCTTAACGTCTCCTTCATCTACAATGGAAACAAGATTTGGTATTCTATCCTTGTATTCTCCTGTAAAATCTACAATAATTACTCTTGTTTGATCATTAGCAATCTGCTTGATGAGGTTTCGTGTAAATACCGATTTGCCGGATCCCGTGATTCCTAAAACTGCTGTATGATGTGTTACGGCGAGTTCTTTATTCAGTATTACAGGATAATTAGTATTTGGTATGTTTCCAATGATGTACTCATTGTTTTCTATGCTTTGCTCAGGGATACAAGATGCAATAAACAAAGGTGTGTTTATGCTTGGCACCCACCCAAATCTTTCAAAACGTCCCTTTTCTATATTCCACTCACCCAGTTGAATTGCTTCTCCGATGATAAAGCTAGTTTCATTTTTATTCTCAAGCAGTTCGCTCTTTGTGATTCCTTGCACAATCTGATATAAGACCTTATGATTGTTAACCGTTAATTCTACAAGTTGCCCGTTCATTACTTCAATCTTGGCATTGTAAGAAAAACGAATCCTCTCAATGTTTGAATTGTCATATACAAGTCCGATAAACCTTTTTAAAAAATCGTTTTCCACAGAAGTATCAGTTTTATATACATAGTCCGGTTCATATTTGGAAACCGTTTTCTCAAACAAACCATCAATTTCCGCTGTTGTCAACACCTTGATCCATTGTTCTTGATCAAGCCAATATACGTCTAAAACGATGCCTTTGTGTTCATGTCTATCAATTGAATACAAAAACTCCACACAGTCAAATCGTTTTAGCGTCCGTTTTCTGTTTTCAGAAAGCTTGACTAAAAAAGTATTTTTTGACTGAACTCCAAATATTCTACCAACAATATTTAATGTATCATTCGCTTTTTTTGAAGTAAAAACGCCTTCAATTGCCTTAGACACAGAAGGAAGATTCAGTATCATAAAAACAGCCCAATACAATAACAAAGCATTAAATTGACTGGAATTTAACCCATATTGTCTTACTGCACTCCAAAGAAAGAATGCCGAAAAAAGTGTCTCTGGCCTCCCTAGTTGCCGGTTAAATCGAGTAATAAACTGAATAATCTTGTTTTCTTGGCTTAATTCATACCTTCGCAACCACATTAAGGTATAACTGCTAATAACGAGATACAGTGTAACGCCTGTGAAGCACCAAAACAGTATCGTCCTTTCATCTTTTGGAATAAGTAAAAGGGAGAGCCCTGCTGTTATTGCATTTACAAAAATATTGCTATCTTTCGAAAAGAACGGCTGATCGATAAGCGATAGTAAAACCAAGAGTAAAAGGCCAGATGTAAACCAAAGATCATTAAACACAAATTCGAGACTATGGTTGGTGATATAGCCTATAGTCAAAAGCACGACTATAGACAGCATCATAAATATCAACCTATATTTTTTGCTCATGTTCCCCCCTAAGTATCCCATTGTTCTCGACGCCAATATTCCATTTAGCATCTATATAATGTAAACACCGCTAATGATACAAAAGTCCATTACAGTCTCAAAATATTTCATAATATCATTTTTAAACTGTTCAAACAGCTATACTCATCTTCTTATATGAATTGATACACTAATTTGTTTTCTCGTCTTTTATCTAATAAAGACTCTATAGTATGCATTCTGTCACTGAAGTTGTCACCAAAGCTGTCACTAATCGCCGATAGACTTCTTTTGGAGACCATTTTAACTACTATAACTCGATAGGCATCCTCTATCTAAAGCTTTAGTCACATTATTTTCTTTCCTGTTGTTCCTCTGTTTCTCCCCTCTTTTTGATCAGATCGTGAAGGCTCTTGCCATGCTGCGCTTGGAAAATGGCTCCGGTTTTAAGAAATTGGCCAGGAGTTCCTTTTTGAGTCAGAAACAGTTGGTGATTCTTTTGCTCATGTGACAGTGAAGGCCATGACGCACTATCATTGGTGATACTCATACTACCTCTTCAAATCCAATTCAGATGCGCTTTAACTCATTTAAGATCCCCATGATATCTCTACCAAACAGACTCTCACTTCGATTAGTTGCTGTGAATAGTACCGGCTCTTATGTTTCTTTGCCGATTATTTGCCTGCCTCCAGTATAATGTTAGTGGTCTCACGAATGAAATCCATAATGGTTTTCTCAATTCCTCTGCGACGTGCATATCGGAACAATTTTGCCTGATTGATATTATACTTCTTAAAGGCATCTTCATATATTGCTTGATACTCCGACCTGGATATAAGAGAACCGGAGATCCCTCTTCCAAACAGATCGACCAGCATTTTTTCAAGAGACGCCTGTTTGAATTCACCTATGGAAGGAGGAGCTTCCGATATCAAATTTCGAACGATGATTGTTTCCTCTCCGGCGTATTTGTAATACTGCTCCAAACTTGGGTTGTGCAGCACATGAGGGTATTGTTCAAAAAGCAGATCGAATATGCTTTCATCAAGCATATTCTCCACTTCCACAAAAATGGTGTTTTTTGCCATCAAATGATTGACAAACTCATTCATCTGATACAGTTCCCATATTTGAAAATCAACCAGCGGATACGCTTCATGGATTTGTGTGGAAATAATCTTTGCAGTATCAGACAGTTCATAGTAATACTCTTTTTTGCCTGAAACAGCATATTTCCCTCTCTTTGTGCGAACGATCTCCCCCGAAGAACAAAGTTGCTTCAGTATCTTGTGCACCGTTGATCTTGCAATGCTTCCTTTTAGTGTGCGCAACGCGTTTTCAAGCTCACTCGTTGTAAACGACGGATGATTCAATAAGAATGTGCTTATTGTCGCTTTCATCGCTGTCACCTCCAAACTTTTGGCAAGTCAATAATAGTCTTGCCGATCATCTACGGGCATTATATCCTTCTTTATAAAAAAACAATATAGACTTTCGGCAAATAATCATAAAACTTGCCAAAAGTCTATTTTCGAGTGGCATAGTTTGAGATCAGCCACGTCAATACATAGTTGATTATTTTTTTTCAAATTGTTTTTCGCATGAATGGACTTTTATTGGACTTGCGGTGTCTTTTCATATTTGGGGTAACCCAAATACATTTTTGGAGGTTCTTATGAAAAAGAAAGTACTATGTATCGCGCTTGCACTCTTGATGTGCATGATGGTAACTGTGCCAACGTTTGCGGATAGTAAAGCGAGAACACCATCGGAAAGAGCCATGATAACAGCTTCATTTGGTTTAAAGCACATCTCCGGATCGACTTACAGGATGTGGGCAAAGATTAACAACCCGACACAAGTGTCTGTATATGTATGTCTGACATTATATGATGCATCATACAATCAAATTGCTTCTATCTATACAATATCCTCAAACATATTGATTAGTTTAGGTAAAGACGTTACACTCGCTTCCGGCACATATCATCTACGGCTCACTTATACAGCAGATGGTGCAACACATACTGTCGAAAAGACATATAGTATCTAAAGTAATAGGGTTGCTAAAGGTCTATTGAATAATTATATGAAGCAGAGTAAAACTATTGCTTCATATAGGCCCTATGTGTAGAAATGCAATGTAATGGCAAATCCCAGACTCTCTTAGCAGCCCTATAATTATCTATCTTTAAGCATTTCAATAATGTTGTCTATCGTATAGTTTCCCTTTGAAGTAACCGCTAAATAAGAGTCTATGCAGATCTTTTTGCAATAAATATATCCGCTATCTTCAACGGAATAAAAGATCGACTCATCTGCATCACATGATGTAAACCCAGTCAATGTAGTAGTAAACGAATCATCAACATCCCAAACCTGATATGTGATAATCTGGCCATTTGGCGAATCGTATGATGCATATAAAGCCAAGTAGTCAATCAATTCGTCATGTTCATAATACAAGCAACTGTATGGTAATGGTAAAACATACGGTACTTTTCCCGTAGCATTTGAAAACTCCTCAAAAGAATCTACATACACAAAGTAAGCGTTATCCTCTTGTATTTCACTGTCGTTCGTTTCTTTTTCATTATCTATTAGATACAATATTGTTTCATTATCGCTCTGATTCACGACAAGACTGCCATCCTCGAACAACGTTGCGATATAGTGAATTACACTCTCTGCGATCGCGCGGCCGGTCGGCGTCGCTGCGAAAAATACGGTCATCAACACGACAACAAGAACCGCGATTGCGATCTTGCGGATCGGTGGCACGGTGAACAGTTCCCCTATATTGTGCAGCCACGCAAAGCGTTTCTTTTCTTCCTCCGAACGGGTCATGCCGAGCTTTGCATAGATGGAATCGACGAATTCCCTGCCGGTCATCGTGATATTTGCTTCAACAATCGCTTTTGCTTCCTTTTCGGTCAAAGGGAGCTTGTGCGTGTCAAAGTATGGATGATCCAGCGCAATTCGCTGCAGGTAACGCCATTCCAGTCTTGTCATTTTCATCGGCAATGTTCCTTTCTTACATTGATAACAAAACGCTCAACTGCACAAACAGATGCTTATGGTGATGCTTTAGATAATTGCGCATGCTCTCAAACTTCTTTGTCGTCTGCCGCTTGGTAAGTCCTAATGAAGCGGCGACTTCCTCCAACGGAACCTGATCCACATAGTAAGCAATGAACGCCTTACGGGATTGCTCATCATAATACTCCAGATGATGATCCAGCGCCTCTATCCACTCCACAAGCTCGTATTCCTGTTTGATTGCGGGATCGGAAAAGGTGTCTTTCAGTTTTTCATAGCTCTCGTCAGCCACTCTTTGCCTCGCTTTCGTGCGCCGTTGGTTGATCGTCGCATTGCGGATGCAAACCATCAGGTAGGATTTGCAATGCGCGATGTCCTTGAGTTCGTCCTGCTTCAGACAGATCTTCGTTGCAACTGTCTGCAGAACGTCCTCTCCGTCCGCCCAGTTCCCCGTCATGCGAACAGCAAACCAGAGGAGACTCTGATAGTTCTCCTCAATAAAGTTCATGATCGAGCTTGCCATGTGGATTCCCTTCTGGATCTTTCATGAACCTACTATAGAAAACACCGTCAGTTCACGAAAAGTCCATTGACAAATTATAAAATGTTTGTCGAGCTTTGTCTTTCTTTGTCGAACAAAAAGCGCACTGACCCTAAGAGAATACCCTTTGGATCAGTACGCTGTCTGTTATTTGTTTGTTCTTTTGTCCGCTGCCGCCTCGATCAGATCGGCAATCAGGTTCCGTTCTTCCTCTGAAAACGCATTCTCTACGCAATTCAAGATACGTTCCGCAGAGTTCGAAACCGGGCGAGGCTCGCCCTTCACCACCTGATCAAAGGAAATGTCTAAGATCTGGCACAGCGAAACCAGCTTTTCGATGGACGGTTTTCGATGTCCGCTTTCGATATGTCTGACATGCGTTGTCGAGACGTCCAGCATCTCCGCAAGCTTCTCCTGCGAGATTCTCTTTTCGATTCTTGCCTGCCGGATTGCATCCGCAAGCAGTCTCAATTCGCTCTCATGTTCCATAACTCTACGCTCCTTATTGTGTAGCATAGCGTTATGGTTCATTCACGAGAAGAAGCTATAAGGGACGCTCAATTATTCTTTTAGCTATTTTCACTTTAATGCATGAATCAATCTGATTTTTTATATTTAGATAAATACTATTCCATATAATTCTTATAGGTTCTCACCCAAGGCAGTTACTGTCCAAAGGACTGCAAGATCTTTTGAAAGAAACCTGTGGCTAGACCAGCTATAACTGCAGCGACAATTCCAAGAATCCAAGCCATCACTTTTCCCCACATCTTAACTCTTGTGAAAGAATGCTTTATCGAAGAAATATCATCATTCATAGGTGTTATCTTACTATCTAGGTCAGATATTCTGTCGATTATTCTTTCATTAACTCCTTGAATCTGAGTTTCTATCCTTTGTTCAATTCCTTTAAACCGGACATCAACTTTTTCCGCTAACAAATCGACGTTTGCATTAACAGCTTCTATTTTCTTAATCAAGCCATCCCTATCTTGATCTAACCGCGTTTGCAAATCGTTTAATCTACTATTGATGACTTGGGGATTAACCGGTCGGTAAGTCTCGATTAAATCAACAAGTTCATCCGGAAAATCCTTAATTGATTCAGGAATCTGCGACGGTTCATCAACTACTTCTTCTTTCGACAGTCTATAGAATGTGGCGCCAACTAGCTTCCTTCCTGGTTTCAGCTTAAATGTTGATCCTGCAACATTATGAATTCCAAATATCAAATATCCAGAATATCCTGGATCAACGCAAGTCCCACCTAAAAGATTTATCCCTTCGTGGCTCAACTTTCTTTTTAGGTGAAGTTGGACGCTCATGTCAAAAGGAATCTCTAGACGCTCCGCTGTCATAACAAAAACGACTTCTCCTGGTTCAACTATAGCAACATCTTTAGCATCCAACTCCTCAAATGTTTTTGGCGTATTGAATCCTGCCTTTAAAAAGCGGTTGCCTAGATGGAAATCATATTTTATTCCTTCCGCACCACTAATATCTCCATTCTGTATAATTCGACCTTCTTGCACAAAACGTTTTAGCTCTTCTTCCCTAATTATAATTGCCATTTTTAGTCCTTCCTATATTCATAATAATTGTTGATTTACTTCTCCTACATCATCATTTTATGATGCCGGGCTTTGATTAGTAATCGAGTATAAATACTGGTCATACTAATAGAAATCCCGTTCGTAATCCGTTTCTCGGCAAAAGTTCATTCTAACTTGTCCAATGCTTGATCATATTATTAAAACACCACAAAACTGAAATTATCCATTATTATTATAATATATTATTTCAATCTGGCTAGCTTTGATTAGCATTTCAATAAAGAATAATCCTTTCACAAACTTTCTCTATCCGTCAATTCATCGCATCATTATAAACGCTAAACCACTGCTCTACTGTTTTCACGAAATATGCTTCTGTTCACCGTTTTGTACTTTGAGGTAACACGAATAATAAAAGTTTGCCCAACCAAAGTTTAAGAACTCCTTTCTCAAGTATTGATTATCCAATAAGTATTCTACAAGATAATTATATGACATATTCACGTTCAGCGATTTGCTCCAGTGAAAAAGAGAATACAAGTAATTAGAGATATGCTGATTATCTGCTATTCTACGCAATTCATATGAAAACACCATCATCTCCTTCTTTCCAATTGTATGAGCACACTTCAAATAACAAATGTAATTATATACGGCGAGTGTTTGATCAATTTTGCGGAATAAAATCTCGTCTGGCAACGTATCAGTTTTACTCTTTATTTTATAATGAAATGTCCCATCATAGACGATATTGTCCCAATCGATTAAATCCATTACTGCTGCAATACTCTCGTTCTCTCTTACATCTTTGATTAGTGTATTCAGTATTTCAATTCTTTTGTAAACCAGTCTTTTATGCCATTGCCACAAGGCAAAGCATCCACCTGCAAATGCAAAAAACAGAGATATACAACTAACGATTATTTGAGCTTTCTCATACTCCATACTATTCACAGCCTCCTTCTATTGTCCATTTCATTCGACTAAAATATGAAACACCACTATAGCGATAATAAACCATTGCAGAAATAATATATTAATGCCGTTTATAACTTATTGTGGTTTCCTTGTTTTCATCCGACTATCATTTGTTTTTGAAATCAACTCTTTCTAAAGAGTGATTTATCAGCGGAACCATGCAATAATGAATCTGACTAACTTTTTGACTAACTTTTGACTAACTTTCGGGTGGACGAAATGGGCTTTTTGTGGACTATACGGACTAAAATGAGGGTGTATGGAATTGCAAAAAGTGCCCTAAAATAGGCACTTTTCAGTGTTTTAGGGCAAAATTTACGGATCGTCGGAATACAACTCCTAAGCGAAAGGCCGCGCGTTCGAATCGCGCCGGGGACGCCAAAGCCACCCTCAACGGGTGGCTTTTCGTGTCCCTCTTCGACGCGATGAGAACGCAGTTCGTATACGCGGCTTTAGCCACGTCGCCGGCATCGCTTCCTCTGCCTTTTAAATATAAGCGATGCCGTAACGCGCCGGGGACGCCATAAAAGTCCGATAAACTCTATGTTTTTCGGGCTTTTTTGTTTTGTCCTTTGGTGCAACATAGGTGCAACATTTTCACTTTAACGACGAACAAAATATGCATTTTACCTGAAAATATACATTATTTTCGACTCTTTTTTTCTGAAATTCGCGATGGTTTCCACCACATTTCACCACATTTATGTTGCACTTTAATGATTTCTCGTGTTCTATATAGAAACATTTGCATTCATCTTCGATCAGGCTCAAGCAGTTTTATTTGCCTTGCCATATTCAAAAAACACACATCACTCTTTATTCGATTTGGATCCGGAATCGCAATTCAAATAGATGGCAAAGGACCGGGCCACGCCGGGCTGCTCCGCGTTCGCCTCGTCCGCCTGCCGCAGAGAGGTTTTATTGCTGGCCACGAAAGGCTGATCCTCCCGCACGGAAAGGGCCAGAACAGCATCTCGGTTATTATCATTGATAGGTTCCAGTTTGATTATCATGCGTAATCAGTTAACAGGTCTTTGAGTACAAGCACCCTGCCTTCCCGCGGCGGCATCAATTCTTCCGCTTTGCTTTTCGGTTGGCTATCCAGGCGGTCAGCAGGAAAGGCGCGTATTCGCGTGTCAGACGCCGCATCAGCCGGATTGCATCGTATTCGGTGCGAAAGCCTTTCGGCGAGCGCAGCTCGACTGACTCCAGTTCCGGTTCCTTCTGCTGCAGCAAGTGCATGAGCTGCTTCTGCGCGTTCTCAATCGTCGCGTGCGCAGAATAGAAGTAAAGGCTGCAGCCTTCCGAAAGCCCTGCCTGCGGGCGAATGACTGCGCGTATCTTCTCCTTTTCGAACGCCGCGGAAAGCTGTGAGGAAATTTGTTCGAGATCCTTTTGTTCGCCGACGATCTTGATGTAAACGACATCCACCATTGAGAAATGGTCATCGTCGAGGTAATAGCGATACGGCGAGCGCTTCACGAGCTGATACACGGCGTTTTCCATCTCCGTCATTTCCCCATGGTGGAAGATACAGTTGCGATCCCGATGTACTGTGTAAATAAAGAAACTGCGGTTCATGTCTGTCAGCCGCTTCATCAGCCACCGCGATGCGGCAGGTTCCATCGCGTTCAGCAAAAGGTATGTGTTCTCGTTCGCATCATAGATCGCCGCGCCGTCCATGACGATCGTCGGCGCGGTGAAGCGAAGGCCTCCGAGCTGGGTTGTTTGAAACGCCGGCGCATGCTCGGAAATCAGGCAGACGCGCGCCCCCTCCTGCAGCAAGAATTGCAGCCGGTAAAGTACCGTCGTCGGCACCTGCGCGAACTGATCGACCGCAAGGTCTTTCATCCGCAGGAAGAAGATGCGGTCGCGACGCTTGAAGCGTGGCAGGCGCACGGCGTTGATGATGATGGCGGTCGCCGTTCCGACCAATACGTCGAGGATGCGATGGAATGCCTGTTTGAGCGGACTTTCTATGTCCGGATAGATAACGACAACGCAGACGAACACAATGGCGGCAAGTCCGGCGATCTCCGGTTTTTTGATAATGACGGCGCTGTACAGGGCGAGCAGGGTGCCCAGCCCCATCAACAGATAAAGCGCCCAACGCTTTTCGGTAATCGCGGGAAATTGCGGAACGATGACAAGGAAGAGAAAGCCCCAAAACGCGCCGATCAGCGTGCCGAAGAATCGACTGAGGGCGTTTGCGCGCGTGCCTCGCACGTTGGTATTCATGCAGATGATCGCGGTGATTGCGGCTTCGGCAGGCATCGTGGAGCCCTCATAACCGCGCAGCATATAAAACAGCAGACAGATCGTGACGGCAACAGCGGTCTTGATGATGCGTTGCCCGATCGGCTGCAGATGAAAGTATTCTGGTAGTTTGCGTCTCATTTCGCTTCCCCCAAACGAAGCTGTTTTCTTTCAGAGAACGGATTGTATCATCTTTTACGAAAAACACAAGCATTCCCGCCGGATTTTACAGGAATTTCACAGAAGATAACTCTCCGTCTGCAATCTCATCGTCCAGGTAATACCGTCCGCACATAATTGCTTACCTCAACAAACTAGAACTTAGTAGTCAAAAGCTTCCTTCTCTACATGAATAGTAGTTGTCAATTTTTCACCCTCGTAAGGCTTCCTAATCTCAATCATATTCAGAACGGTATAGCCTTTTGCTCGGAGGAACTGGATCATGTTTTCATTGTTCGGATGAACGAAATTATAGACGGTATCTTCTCCCATTGACGCAGCGATCTCTTCGGCTTTGTTGAAAAGCATCGTAGCAACACCTTTTCTTCGATAATCTTCACGCACAAAGATGTGTTCCACCCATAAGCAGGGTTCGTCGATTTTACAAACGATATAGCCAACAAAGATACCACTGTCTTCAACGGCATATACCGGAACACCAGATTCCAAAAACTCAAGGATTTCTTCTCTTCCCGCTTCAATATTGGGCTGCGATGTAATGCCTTTATAGGATTTTAACTGTATTCTGAAGGCAGCTGCGAGAGGTGCGATATTGTCTGCATCTGCAATCCCGATCTTTTTTAATACCATGTTTTCCTCCCTAAATCCGTATTTATCGATATACTGGAATATTTTTACTGGAAGGCATTAATTCTTAATAGCAAAGTTCATTATCCCATTGACAGTATGTAAAACAAAAAACGGAATTGCCGTCCCTACCAAAAGATAATTACTCTTCCATAACCCAAAGAATAGATAGTACAACGGAACAACTGCAAACTGACTGATTATTATCAGCCATCCATACTGATGTCCCATATAGTACAGCGCCCATCCGATGAAGTTGATCAGTATCATGAGAATCATCAGAAAAAGGGATTCCTCTTTCATTTAGTCGCAAAGTGCTTTTTGAATCGCACGTTCCAACTGACGCTTGATCGTATCATAGTCGTCAGACGGGCTGCATTCATACAGCTTTTGGTTGTCAAGAAACACGCTGGGGACATTGTAGTAATCATACCGGTTTGCAATGTCCGCTCCTTGCCTTTCTTCGATCCATTCTATCCGGTCGGAAGAAAAACCGAGCAGTTCGGATTCAAGTTCCTGCACGGCGCGCATTGCGTTTCTGCAATAGGGACATCCCTCCATGTAAAAGATAGTCAGTTTCTTCATGAATACCCTCCGATTATCTAAAGGTGATAGCATTTGCCGAACCAATGAAGTTTGCAAAACCTGTCGATTTCTGCAATTTTATTATAGCCGCATTTCGATATCTTTGCAATCAGCACGCCCCAAAAAAAGCTCCATCCGTATGGGGGACATGAGATTGTTCCCCCGTTAATTGTACAGAAGCCAGCAATAGTTCTTCCGGCACGGGTGCATAAGGAGTATTGTGTCATAGCGAAAACCCGGGAGCTTTCAGGCAAAGAGCCAGTTGGATTTATGTTCCGAGTATGGTATTATATTTGTATCACCGGACAAACCGATTTGAGCGTTGCTTTTTATAGTCCGGACGAATAAGGAGGGACGTATGGAAATGACTTTTCGCGCTTTCATTAAAAAATACTGGCTGCAGGTGACGGCCGTGCTCTGCAGCACGGCGGTTTTCCTGTTCTGGATCGCGCTGCGCGTCAACTGGGCGGGCATTTCAAAATTCCTGGGAGCGGATCACAACCCCAGCTTTCTTGTGATGAACCTGCCGCTTTTGATCTGCATCCTCATGGGCGTGATCCTGCTGCTTACGATCCTGTCCTTTCTCTTGATCCGCGACAAAAAGAGATGGCCGTATATCACGTCGCTGGCGTGCTCCGCCGTTTTCGCCATCGCCATCGGCGTCGTGATCGCCAACGGCTCCAACGATTATATCCAGTTCATCCTGCCGAAATTCTTCCGGTCCGTGGGAGTGGTCGCCGCGCTGATCCTTGTTTTCTGCCTGCTGTTTTTCCACGCGCCGAACAGGGGATGGAAGCTTGCGGCGAAGGTTCTGTTCCTGCTGGCGCTGATCGCCGTCTGCGTCATCGTCGGCTATGGCCTTCGTCCATGCCGCTTCACGTACCGGCCGGTGGTCTACGCAGTGGAGGACGACTACCAGATCGTGTTTTCCACCAGCGACACCGCCATCGTCTGGGTGGAGGTCGGCACGGAGAAATACTACGATCTTTACGCGGGCAGTATGCGGTCCAAGGACCCGGTGCATAAGGTCACGGTGCCTCAGCGCGCGCTGGACGAGGCAAAGAGCTACAAGATCTGCGCCAAGCAAATGATCTACCGGGGGCCCTTTGGTGGCTATACAGGCGAAACCTTTTCCGAGCAATACCCGTTCATCCCGGTGAACACCGCGGACGGGATCTGTTATCTGACCCTCCCAGACATCCATGGTGCCGTGGAGGGCGCGGTGAACCTTGCCGGCCATGCGTGGCTGGATAACAACCTTGACTTTATCGTGCTCCTGGGGGATCAGACCAGCATGGTCGATCGGTATGAGGACGCCCAGATCGCCAATGAGATCGCCTTCAAGATCACCGGCGGCATGATCCCGGTCATCTATACCCGAGGCAACCATGAGATCAAGGGCGAGTATGCTGAGGAACTGTACAAGTATACCGGCAGCAAGAACGGCAAGTTCTATTACACCTTCCGGCTTTCGGATATATACGGCATCATGCTCGATTTAGGCGAGGATCACGACGACGACTGGTGGGAGTATTTTGAAACAGCCCAGTTTGACCTGTACCGGGAGGAGCAGACCCGCATGCTGGACGATATCATTGCCGCAGAGGAATATCAGGACGCCGCCTACACCATGGCCGTCTGCCACATTCCGATCCCCTTTGTGAACGCGCGCCACAACCACGAAGCAGTCAAGGCTGCCTGGACGGAGCGGCTGAACGAGATCGGCGTGGATATTCTCATCACCGGCCATCAGCATGATCTGTATCCGTTCCTGGAGGGGACCATTACGCCCAACACGACGCTGGTGTACAACAAGGACTTCTCCGGCACGGAGGGTAAGACTTACAACGGATACATGACTGACTATCGCTTCAACGCCTTCATCTGCGGCAAGCGGGGGCTGACCCAGCACGACGAAGCACCCGCCGGGAATCATACCGATTACGTGGGTATGCTGGTGAACGTGGACCTTTCCAGCGGCAGCCAGTCCTGCGTCTACATGAATTCCAAAGGAGAGATCGTCCCCGTGGTAAATCCTTTTGCGGATTATAATTACGGCACGGAACCGATCGTGACGACGCTGAAATAAATAGACAATTTACAACTTGGAAAAAACCACTCCATTAGAATGATTGAAAAGGAGAACACAATGGAAAAAAACAGGTGTAATGTTTTCGCTTATTTCTGGAATAGTTCGGTATGATTCTTTATCTCGCCACAAGTCAGTTTTCCGCAGCTCATGCCACGCGGTATCTTATCTTGCTAATATATGAAAGATTATTTGACATATTCGATAGGATATGCTAATATATGAGCGATAGGAGATGAACGATATGATTCTGGAAACACCGTATGAAATGGCACTCGGAGTCGCGGAACGGTTCCGCGCGCTTCGAAAAGCAAAAAAGATCACATTGAAAGAAGTGACCGAGAAAAGCGGAGTACCGTATTCCACGATCCGTCGGTTTGAAAGCAAGGGTGAGATTTCTTTTCTTGCCTTTGCGAAGATCGTTTCAGCAATTGGCGAGGATGATGCAATCACCGGATTGTTTGCAGAACGTATTCCCGATTCCATCGAGGAGGTCATTCGTGGAAATCATAGATAAGCTTGAGGTTTATTATGCCGGAAGACATGTCGGAACAATGGCCCCGTTCCGGAGGTATCTGACCGCATTTGAGTATTCCGCTGAATGGCTGCAAAACGGATTTTCCATCAGCCCATTCTCATTGCCGCTTACCCCCGGTGTGAAAATTGCAAGGATTGACCCGTTTGACGGGTTATTCGGCGTCTTTGCAGATTCGCTTCCGGACGGCTGGAACCGGTTGCTGGTGGATCGTATGCTGCGAAAAGTTGGCGAGAATCCCGAACAGATTACCTCGCTTCAACGGTTGTCTATTGTCGGTGATTCCGGTATGGGCGCATTGGAATACAGACCGGTCTATCAGTGGCAAAACGTTGATGCGGTGCAGGATCTTGATCGCCTGGCGGCAGAATGTAAAAAGATACTGCAATCCGAGGATTCGGACGATCTGGACACGCTGTTTGCTATGGGCGGCTCCTCCGGCGGTGCAAGACCGAAGGTGCTGATCAAGCTGGATGACGGCGAATGGCTCGTCAAATTTCCCTCATCGGGCGATCCAAAGGACATCGGGCTTATGGAGTACGAATACAATCTCTGTGCCAAAGCGTGTGGGATCGACATCCCTGATGTCAAGTTGTTTCCCTCAGCCAACTGTGCCGGTTATTTCGGCAGCAGACGTTTTGACAGAACACTGGGCAATGGCGGAGTGCGTAAACTGCACATGGCTTCTGCGTCCGCACTCCTGGAAGTTTCACACAGAGTTCCGGCACTGGACTATTCCTCCCTGATGTCTCTCACATGGCAGTTGACAAAGCAGGCGGACGACCTTAAAAAGTTGTTCACGCTGATGTGCTTCAACGTATTCGCACACAACAGGGACGATCACTCCAACAACTTTAGTTTCCTTTGTGACAATGGGAATTGGCGGCTTGCTCCGGCGTATGATTTGACGTACTCCAACTCTATCGGCGGAGAACACGCAACCACCGTTGCGGGAGAAGGCAGAAAGCCCGACATCACAGATATACTGAAAGTTGCAAAGAAAGCAGGCATGAAGGAATCGCATGCTCGACAGATCGCTGAGAGGGTACAGGAAACGGTATCTTCACGGTTGTCTGCCTATCTATAATTCGTTTGGCGGCAGAACAACGCGCAAAAAAGTGTGTTGATCGAGTCGTAAAGGAAATGATAGGATTTCGTGAGGTGATCAATTAGTGCAGTTCATCGCACGATAATGTTGAATGGTCGGATATGAGTACAGCAAAAGACCGGCTGTATTCGAACACAGGGCTTATTTCTCAATTGCTGTTTTGACTACATTTTGACTATAATTCATCCCAAAACCGTTCCGACAAAGGTCTTGATATTGGATTCCAATGTATTCCAATGGCGCCGAGAAGCACTTCAAAAATCGTGTTTTTCCGACATGCCACTTGTAAAAAAGTCCCTATTTATCGGGCTTTTTCAGGGCTCCTAAGAACACCTTCTGTAGTTCGAGAGGAGCGCATAAAAACTGCATATGTCTCCGTACCTCAGCAGGATAGAGGGCCCGCCTCCTAAGCGGGACGCCGCGCGTTCGAATCGCGCCGGGGACGCCAAACCCCCGAAAACACTACGTTTTCGGGGGTTTACTTTTTGTTTTTCTTTTCAAGCCTGTTAGAAGCATCCACATTCAAAAATGTATACCGCTGAGAACATGGCTGCGCTCCTTTCCAATCCTGACGCCCGAACCCAGTGGAATGCACTGGACAGCCTCCTCTCGAATCTGGTATAATGGCAGGCAAAATGATACAATAACACAAGAAGACAAAATGTGGATGGCAAAAACAGGAATGTCTCAAAAATAGTATTTTGATTACAGCTTCTTTGATATAGGCGATGCTAAGAATAAAAGGGGAAGGTTCATGACAACTCAAATCGCAAAAGACGAATACGGCGCTTACCGTTGGAACGGAGTTATCGATGTCGGGTATGAGCATAAGACTTTTAAAATTGTATTTGGCGTATGCGGCGGGATATGCGCGATGTTTGTGGTTATGAGCCTTATAATGGGAGGAGAAATGCTGAAAGTGACGCTCCTTTCGTGTATAGGCGCGATGGCAGTTGCCGGCGGTACTTGCTGGCTGTATAAGCAAAACGCCGGCAAGAGAGTCCAAGGGTATATGATGACAGAAGAAGTAATCAGCCTCAAGCAAAGAAGATATTGGGCGCCATTCTCGTTTCAAAGTATCAAAAAAGCGGTCATATATCCCTCCCGTGATATGATCGAGTTATACCAGATTGCTGGATCCGCTCCTATATTCGTTCCCCATGAGGACTTCGAATTTGTGAAAGACTTTATCCTGGAACGAATTCCGGAAACAGCGGAAGTGAAATACGAATAAGACCATAACAGTATTATACGATTCTCTTACTTGACATTGATAATATCAGAGGGTATTATGATAAAAACAGCTGGAGGGCGTCAGATGATTCATATTCGGTCGATTACCTGTGTGATTGCGAAAAATGCCCGACGCGTATTTCTTTTTATTTTTATGCCGGTTTCGAAAGAACCGGTATTTTTTGTTAGGAGGATTTAAATGAGTAACGTATTTAAGGGAAGATCGCTGAACATTATTGAAGACTTTTCCATTGAAGAACGCCGTTATTTTTTCAAGAAAGTAATGGAATTGAAGAGGGCTATCCTCGAAAACGATCAGGCAAAACAGGATGAGTATCGCATTAATGATCCTGACTTTGGTATCTATTCCGTGTTTTTAGAGAATTCCACTCGGACGAGAGAAAGTTTTAAAAACGCGGCGAAATTCCATCATGCAAAATTCAGTGAACTGTTAACCAGCGGATCTTCTATCAATAAGGGAGAATCCTATACAGACACTTTCAACACAATCAGCGGTTATCAGAACACCATTTTCATTGTACGCAGTACGGTAGAGGGATTGACAAAGTTGCTTTCTGAAGAGACGGCTGTTTATACAAAGCGCAATGGACTTCCTTATACGCCAGCGTTCATCAACGCAGGTGACGGCAAGCATGAGCATCCGACACAGGAATTGTTGGATGAATTCACCTTCCTGGAAGATAATGACATGAGTTTTGATTCCATCCATGTTGCGCTTGTCGGCGATCTGTATCACGGCCGTACGGTTCACAGCAAAGCGGACGGCCTGAAGCTCTTTGATCATGTAAAAGTTGACCTGATTGCGCCGAATGAACTGCAGATGCCGGAAAGCTATGTGGAAAAAATGGAGCAGAACGGGTTTGAGGTTCGCAGTTTCTCTTCCATCGAAGAGTATCTGAAACAACCTGAAATCTCAACCAAATGGTACTTCACAAGGCCGCAGCTTGAAAGAATGGGCGAACGTATCCTGCAGAAACAGGAACAGCTTCGTCAGTCAATTACCTTCCGCAAGGAGTTCCTTGACAAGCTGCTACCCGGCACTCGTTTTTATCATCCCTTACCCCGTCATAAAGAGCATCCGACGATTCCGGTATGGCTCGACAGCATGCCGCTGAACGGATGGGAACGTCAGTCGATCAACGGCTATTACTGCCGTATCGTTCTGATCTCTCTGATCGCGGGCGTCATCGGTGATGATTTCATCCCGAGCAATAATAAAGAAAAAGCAGAGGAAGAAGAGTACATTCATGAAGTGAAAGAACGGAAGGAAAAGAAATACGCGGAGTATTCCGAAGGAATCAGACCGATCAAAAACGGCCTGGTGATCGATCATATCTGCAAGGGAGAAACGCCGAAGGAGATCCGTGAGCATATGGAGCTGATCAGCCGCGTAATGCATCTGGATGACGGTCGCGGAGGACACTGGATCAGCCGCAGCTCCGACGGACAATTCAAAGGACTTCTGTTCTGCCCAGATGCACACAATCTGACACAGAGAGATCTGAAGAGACTGGCAACCGTTGCGCCCGGGAGCACTTTGAATATCATCAAGGACGGAACGGTCGCAGAGAAATATCGCGCCACAACGCCTCCGCGAGTCTATGATTTTGACGACCTCTGCTGCACGAACGAGGCCTGTATCACACATCCCGTGAATTCCGAGAACGTACCTGCGAAATTCGTCCGTACAAAAGACGGACAGTTTGCCTGCGCATACTGCGGAAGAGTCCATTCCTTTAAGGAAATCTGGAAGAAATGAGAGACGAGAATATGAAAACGATTGCTGATGTGAAAGATTTCTACGGTCCCCAGCTGGCGGAAGCGGCTTTAAAACTTGGCGCGATCAAACTGCGTGTTGAGAATCCGTTTACCTGGGCAAGCGGCTACCGGATGCCGATTTATAATGACAACCGTCAGTTTCTTGCCGTTCCGGAGTACCGGAAACTAATTTGCAAAGCTTTCTGCGAAATGATAGAAGTCCTGGAGTTAGGGGACGCAGACAACATAGCCGGCACATCCACGGCGGGAATTCCGCACGCCACATCTTTAGCCGACGCTTTGGATAAACCCATGACTTATGTCCGTTCCAGCGCGAAAGATCACGGAATGGGAAATCAAATCGAAGGACTGGGTGACGGAAGTTACCACGGGAAAAAGGTCGTTCTGATCGAGGATCTGATCTCCACAGGTTCTTCTTCCATTAAAGCTCTGGAAGCAATCAGAAGAGCGGACGGCGAATGCAACACCTGCCTTGCCATCTTCACATATGGCCTGGACAAAGCCGCTCAGGCGTTTGATAATCTGGATCCCAAATGCGAACTTCATGCGATTTTAGAGTATGACACCATGATCAAAACAGCTGCCAGAACCGGCTATATCGATGAAAAGAGCGCTGAAAGCCTGAAAGCATGGCGCAAGAGCCCGTTTACCTGGGGCGAAGAACGCGGTTTTCCGAAGGAGGAAGCATGAATTATTTAGAACTTCTTCAAAAAAGCAGCGAGATCACAGGCAACATTCTTTGCATGGGACTGGATCCGGTGCTGGATGCGCTACCATATCCGGAAAAACCCGTATTGCAAAGGATCAGTGACTATTTTGAGGAACTGTTTGACGAAATGCTGAAGAGGAACCTGATTCCTGCGGCGTTCAAGCCGAACCTTGGCTATTATGCGTCGCTGGACAAGCCGCTGGACGGAAAGTTCGAAGGCTCGTTGGCTCTTGCACGGGTTTTGAAGATGCTTCGCGATAAGTTTCCCGACATTCCTGTCATTCTTGACGCTAAGCGGGGAGATATCGCGACAAGCTCGACCAACTACGCAAAAGAAGCGTTTGAAGCCTGGCATGCGGACTGTGTCACGGTCTCGCCTTATATGGGAACCGACAGCGTGATGCCGTTTGCTTTTGCTGATAAAGGCGTGTATGTACTAGACCGCACTTCGAATCCCGGTGGGTCCGATCTGCAGAATCTGCTTATGGGGAATCAGGAGACCTTGTACATCACAGTTGCGCGTACAATCGCGAAATGGCACAGGGAAAGTTCAGGCATCGGTGCTGTGGTCGGGGCCACGAATCTGAAGGAACTGGAAGATATCGCTGGGTATTTTGCTGATAAGGATATTCCGATGCTGATACCGGGCGTCGGCAGTCAGGGCGGTTCCGCGCCGGAAGTCATGGAAAAACTCCGGAATACCGGATATCCGATCTGTTTAGCACGCATCAACAGCTCCAGCGGTCTGACCCATCCCTGGAAAAAAGCACCCGCGCCGGATGATTATCTGGAACGGGTTATGATAAATCTGACAAAACTGATAAAGGAGACATCTCTGTGAATCGGGCGAAAGAGCTTCTGTATCACAATCATTTGAGAAAGCAGGTCGTTCTGTCAACGGTTTCGGGTATTCTGACAACGGAACCTGGTATGATCCAATACTTCGCAAAAACGGTTCCGAGCTGCGACATCATTACGACCAAGAGCTATCAGGTTATTCAGACGTTCGGACATCGCGAGCCGGTGCTATGCTCGGTAGAAGAGGGGAACTTTGGCAACTTTGTAGGCCTTCGGAATCCCGGCATGGACGCTGTCTATCCGGAACTGGAAAAGATCGTACAGAATGAATTCCGCCCGATTCTGAACATCAGTCTGTCTGCCAATGAAGTCCGGAATTTCATTACGCTGGTCAGGAAGTTTGACAAACTCGCGGATATGTTGGAACTGAATTTCTCCTGCCCGCATGCGCAGGCCGGATTCGGCGCGTCCATCGGGAGTGACGCAGCAGTCGCGAGCGATTATATCCGCCGGATTTGCCAGGAGGTGCCGGATAGGCATGCGCTTTTGATCATCAAGTTGACTCCGAACGTGGAAAACATCGGCGAGATAGCCAAAGCGGTCATTGAAGCCGGTGCCGACGGCGTCGCAGCCATCAATACGGTCGGCCCGCTGAAGCATATCGATCCCGTTTCGGGAAGCGTTATTTTCTCAGAAGCGGAAGGCGGCAGGGGAGGCGCTTCAGGCGAATGGGTAAAGCAGAGAGCACTGGACTGCGTCAGAGAGATCCGACTTGCAATCGGGGATGAACCGATCCTGCTGGGCATGGGAGGGGTTTCAACCCCGGCCGATGTGCGGAATATGATTGATGCCGGAGCGGACAGCGTTGGAATCGGTTCGGTTCTGAGCAGGCTCGAAATGAAAGATTACGAGAACTACTTTTCTGCGCTGAAAAACAATGAAAGCGTTTCGGAATACGTTGTTTCCGGAAATAAGCTGCAATACCGCAGGCATACCGTGCTTTCAGCAAAGACCGTCGGCGGAGATATGAAAGAGATCACGCTGAACGGAGAACTGGACTGCAGACCGGGACAGTTCGCTTTTCTGTGGATTCCGCAGATCGGGGAAAAACCGTTCTCGGTCGCCGGAAATCGTCCGCTGAAATTCCTGATCAAAAAACGCGGGCAGTTTACGGACTACTGTTTTGGCCTGAAAGAGGGAGATACCGTATACACCCGCGGACTGTACGGCAAGCCGATGAAGATCCTGCCGTCCAAAAAAGCACTGCTGATTGCCGGAGGAAGCGGCGTGGCGGTTCTTCCGCTCATCGGAGAGGAACTGAAGAAACAGAATGTCCCCATGACGATTCTGGTTGGAGTAGTCGAAAAGCATGAGGATGAACCGTTGCAGAGCGATCTGGAAGCATATGGTGAAACGCGCTATATCGCTGACGACGGAAAACCTGGAAGAGTTCTGGATGCCATCACAAAAGAGATGGTCGAGGGCGATACGAGAGTGTATATCGTAGGCCCGGGAAAAATGATGGAACTTGCAGCAAAGAAGATGGTTTCACTGGGCGTTCCGGAGGAAAGACTTTTCCTGTCTATGGAAAAACTGACTCTCTGCGGCGTCGGTATGTGCGGAGAATGCTTCTGCGCGGACAGACTGCCCTGCAAGGAAGGGACATTCTACAGTTATCAAGAACTGACAGAATACGGAGAAATGGTATGATCGATCCGCATGTTCATCTGCGTGACTGGAATCAGGCAGAGAAAGAAACGGTCGCGCATGGACTCGCGACGGCAAAGGAATGTGGGTTTACGCATGTTTTCGACATGCCGAATACGGATCCGCCTATGACCAGCAGAGAAACGATTTTGAAACGGTTTGAGCTGGCGGAGGGAATCACAGGTATCGAATACCATATCTGGGCAGGATTGACTGCGGATCCGAAACAGATCAGGGAGATGGTGGAGGTATACTGCGAACTGCATCCCCGGGTCGTCGGGTTGAAGTTGTTTCTGGGGCAGAGCACAGGGAACATGGGCGTGACCCGATATGATGACCAGAAGCTTGTTTTGAAAACGCTGACCGATCTTGGTTATCATGGTACGATCGCGGTGCACGCGGAAAAGGAAAGCTGCATGCATCCGGAAAAATATGTGAAAGGGCAGTTCGAGACCCATTCCGAAGCGCGACCACCCGAAGCGGAGATCGAGTCGGTAAAAGATATTCTGAAGATAGCGGAAGAAACAGGATTCCAGGGCAATATTCATATCGCCCATATCTCAACGGCAGGAGCGATAGAAGTTGTTCGACAGGCCAGAACACATCAAAGGGTGACGATGGGCGTTACGCCGCACCATGCTCTGTTCACAGTAGAAGACGCCAAAGATCATGATCGGTATCTGAAAATGAATCCTCCTCTTCGAGAAGAAAGCGACCGCAAAGCGGTGTTTACCGCGCTGATGGACGGAACGGCCGACTGGATTGAGAGCGATCATGCGCCTCATACACTGGCGCAGAAACAGGCCGGCGCTTCCGGGATTCCGGGATTTTATAACATGCTTCTTCTGATTGATGCTTTAAAGTCAGCCGGAATATCCGATTCACGACTGAAAGATCTGACTTATAATAACTGCGCGAAGCTATTACTAGGCATGAAATCCAGCTAACATTTATAAGCTACAATCCCTCGAGAGCATTATGCTTTCGGGGGATTATTGTTTTTTACTGTTTTCGCGTTGCATGAGAAGGGCACGGAAAAACCGGGTGATCGCACAGAAGGATTGCCGGCGAACACTCGGTTTCAATAATGATTGATGGACTCATCGATCAGAGTCAGTATTCAATATCCCGTTCTCTGGAATACTCCACGTCAAAGTGGAACAGCTTCTGCCGGAGAACTACGTGCGCTGTTCCGTGTTCCGGGAAAGAGGACGGGCGCGGCATTTCGAAATAGTAGTAATAATACGTATAAGTCTGCAGGGAAAGAGATGATTCGTCAATGGTTGACAAATCCAGTTCCGGATTGTATTCCTTGATCTCCTTTCCGTCTTCATAGTAGAGAATGTATACCGAAACGTCTCCCAAAGATGCAATAGTATAGACATCTTTTTCTTTATGAAGAATGCAGCTTTCCGCCGGAATGGTCTGCCCGTCTACCGTTACGGAAACAAAGATTCCGCCTGGCCGAAGCGTTTCGTCCGGATCTGTTGTAAAATACAGTTCGTCCGGCGAATCGTAAACTCTGGCCACAAAAGAGTCGGGGAAAGAGCTTCCGAAAAACCAATCCGAAAACTCATCATTCGGCGCATCATAGGAAACGCTGACCCAGTTCTCCGCTTCAGCATGTTGCGTTACGGTTACGGTCTGCTCACCGCTCTCCGACCGGTATACCATGACCGCTTTCAAAACCGGATCCATACTTCCCCCAGAGTTTGCATAAACTTCCCGATGCTCGCCGTAGAAGTCATTCAGATCCAGTCCGGTAAACTCATAACTGCCCGTTGCAATTTCTTCTGCGCTTAAGGTGTGTTCCAAAGCGGAATCCTGGACGGCTTCATCCCAGACAAGGACTTGGACCGACAGAATAGATTCCGGCATTTCCAGAAGGACCATTCCGTGATAAACGCTGGAAGTACGGTAGAATACAAGACGGACTGCGGGGGTGGGAACCGGTGTTGCAGTCGGTTCTGCAGTTGCAGTCGGTTCCGGAGTCAGAGAAGACGTCGGAGCCGCGATCACATCGAAAGACGAAGCCGGCGTATGACCGGAGGATTGCGTTTGCGAGGATGTATCCGCCGCAACAGGTTTTTCTGGAACTTCTTCCGAATCGGAGGGAGCGGCAAGAAAAATTAGACCGAGAAGGGAAAAACCGGCAAACGCGAGCAGAAGCAGCTTCCGCATCAGGGAACGTTTTTTCTGTTCCTCCTCAATTTGCGGGAACCGGTTGTATTCATCTGGAAGAGGGGGGTATTCTGGAGGTCTCTCGACAGAATAATCGGGAGGAATCCCCATTATTTCATAAGAGCGTTTTCTCATTTCTGATGCACATCCATCTGCGGGAACGGGACTTCCACTCCGGCTTTGCGCATTTCGATAAACAGATCATGATTCAGCAACCTTGCACCGGAATAGATGTTGGATTCGGCGACTTCGACGACAAACTTCAGGATAACGGCACTGTCGCCAAGCGCG
>JAEEGJ010004815.1_pt1 | contig 44287 bp, 31 predicted proteins | sample 8958761 | NCBI WGS metagenome assembly JAEEGJ01 (sample SAMN16246546, study PRJNA631951) | gut metagenome | biome: gut microbiome; feature: rumen; material: RS-attached | host: Bos | place: Iran: Karaj | collected 2018-10
GAACTTACTCTTATGATTCCTGCATACAGAGAGGATATGGAAAGCTATCCTGATGTTGCAGAAGAAGTAATCAGAATGTATGGTTATGATCATATAGTAGATACATTCCTTCCTGATGCTCAGGTTACAATGGGTGGCTTATCACTTAAGCAGAAGAAAGAACTTAAACTTAAGAAAGACTTATGTGCCAAAGGTGCATATGAATGTATTCATTATTCATTCTATTCACCATCTGATTTTGATTTACTTAATCTTCCTGAAGATGCTCCTGAAAGACAGGCAATTAAGATTCTTAATCCTATAAATGAAGATTTATCAATTATGAGAACAACACTTGTTCCATCAATGCTTCATGCAGTATCAAGAAATCAGAAGAAGGGTAATCTTGAAGGCAAACTCTTCGAAATCGCTTCAAGATTTATTCCTAAGTCACTGCCTCTTACAGAGTATCCTGAAGAAAAGCAGACACTTTGTATTTCAATTTTCGGTGATAAGTATGATTTCTATACTCTTAAGGGAATTGTTAATGCTGTAGCTAAATCTTTCTTCACGGATTTTACATACGAGAAGGCTGAGAAGACATTCTTACATCCTTATCAGACAGCTGTAATCAAACATGGCGATAAGGAAATAGGATATCTTGGAAAGGTAGCATATGAAGTAGCCGAGAAACTTGATTTAAGAACCGGTGCTTTCATATGCGAGATAGATCTTGATTACCTTTATGCACTTGATACAAAGGCTTCATTCAAGCCACTTTCCAAGTTCCCATCTGTTAACAGAGATCTTGCTTTACTTATGAATAAGGATTTATCATGCGGTGAAGTTGAAAAGACAATTAAGGATGCATGCAAATATATTACTGATGTTAAACTCTTTGATGTTTATGAGGGAGAGAATATTCCTGAAGATAAGAAGAGTATGGCATTTACTATTACATTTACACCGGGAGAGGAAGATTTTGCACAAGACAGTGTAGATAAGTATGTAAAGAAGATACTTGGTAATCTTAAATATAAACTTGATGTTGATATTAGAAGTTAACTTATCTGAAAGAAGGTGTAGGAAATGGAAAATAAAGACTTATGGAATAAGTATAATTCCAGAAAATTAAATGAACTTAACAAACTTAATGACAGTTACAGAGAGTTTCTTTCAAATTGCAAAACAGAGAGAGAATGTGTTGATTTCTTTGTGGATGAAGCAATTAAGGATGGCTATGTTGAATTAAGCGAAGCTATTAAATCAGGAAAGAAGCTTAAGGCAGGGGATAAAATCTATGCCGTAAACATGAATAAGTCAATCGTTATGGTTAAGCTTGGCAAAAAGCCACTTGAAGAGGGTGTTAATATTCTTGGCGCTCATATTGATTCTCCAAGAATGGATATTAAATCCAATCCTTTATATGAAGATGGCGGTATCGCTTATCTTGATACACATTACTATGGTGGTATCAAGAAATATCAATGGGTAACACTTCCACTTGCAATTCATGGCGTAGTATGTAAAAAAGACGGTACAACAGTTATTGTTAATTTGGGTGAGGAAGCAGATGATCCTGTATTCTTTATTTCAGACTTACTTATTCATTTATCAGCAAAACAGATGGAGAAGAAAGCTTCTGTAGTTATTGAAGGTGAGGATTTGGATGTTGTTATCGGCTCAAGACCAATAACTGATACAAAGAAGAAATCAGCTAAGGATGATGAAGATAAAGAAGAGAAAGAAGCAGTTAAGAAAGGTGTTCTTAAACTTCTTAAAGATTATTATGATATGGATGAAGAAGATTTCTTATCTGCTGAACTTGAAGTTGTTCCTGCAGGAAGAGCATATGATGCAGGTATAGACAGAAGTATGATAATGGGTTATGGACATGATGACAGAGTATGTTCATATCCATCTTTCAGAGCAATTATGGATACAAGCGCAGTAGAGAGAACTGCAGTATGTATTCTGACAGATAAGGAAGAAATTGGTTCTGTTGGTGCAACAGGTATGACATCATTATTCTTTGAAAATGTAATGGCTGAAATTGTAGCGCTTGCAACCGGTAAGGAAAGCCAGCTTACACTTAGAAGAATGCTTTCTAATTCAAGAATGTTATCTTCTGATGTTAATGCGGGATTTGATCCTAAGTTTGCTTCATCATTTGATAAGAAGAATACATCATATCTTGGAAAGGGTATGGTACTTTGCAAGTTTACGGGAAGCAGGGGAAAGAGCGGCTCTAATGATGCCAATGCTGAATATCTTGCATTCCTTCGTAAGACATTTGATGATGACGATGTTCAGTATCAGCTTGCAGAACTTGGTAAGGTTGATTTAGGCGGCGGTGGAACCATTGCTTATATTCTTGCCAAATATGGCATGAATGTTATTGACTGCGGTGTTGCAGTACTTAACATGCATGCACCTTTTGAAGTAGTAAGTAAAGCAGATGTATATGAAACATACAGAGGATATGTAAGTTTCTTAAAGAGTGTTTAAATGTCAGATAATATTTTACTAAAATCAGATTTTAATTATGAACTTCCGGAAGAACTGATTGCTCAGGACCCTTTGACAGACAGAAGTTCTTCAAGACTTATGGTTTTAAATAAGGACAACGGCAGCATAAGCCATCATGTTTTTAAGGATATTATTAATTATCTTCATGAAGGTGACTGCCTTGTTCTTAATGATACCAAAGTTATTCCTGCAAGAATTTATGCAACGAAGGTGGGTAGCGGAGCATCAGTGGAATTCCTTTTATTAAAAAGGCTTTCCGATACTAACTGGGAGTGCCTTTGTAAGCCGGGCAAAAAAGCAAAACCGGGTGATGAATTTATTTTCGGTGATGGCTTGCTAAAAGGTAAAATTGTTAATATATTAGAAGAAGGAAACAGAGAAATCGAATTCGAATATGATGGCATATTCGAAGAAATTCTGGATAAAATAGGCCAGATGCCTCTGCCTCCGTATATAACTCATAAGTTACAGGATAAAAACAGATACCAGACAGTTTATGCGAAGTTTGACGGTTCGGCTGCAGCTCCAACTGCAGGCCTTCATTTTACCAAAGAGTTACTTGCTGAGATTGAGAAAAAAGGTATCAAAATTGCCTATGTAACCCTGCATGTGGGACTTGGAACATTCAGACCTGTAAAAGAAGATAATATCCTTGATCACCATATGCATTCAGAATATTATGTAATTTCTGAAGAAAGTGCCGATATAATAAATGCAACCAAAAGAAATGGCGGCAGAGTTATATGCGTTGGTACCACAAGCTGCAGAACAGTTGAAAGCGCAGCTGATGAAAATGGATTAATTAAGGCATGTAGTGGTAATACGGAGATTTTTATATATCCGGGTTATAAGTTCAAGATTCTTGACTGCCTTATTACCAACTTCCATTTGCCTGAATCTACACTTATAATGCTTGTAAGTGCACTTGCGGGAAGAGAGAATGTCTTAAATGCCTATAATGAAGCCGTTAAGGAAAGATACAGGTTCTTCTCTTTTGGTGATGCAATGTTTATAACGGACGAGATGATTTAATCGGGGAATGTATGCTTCAAAAAATCAGGAACATTTGTCTGTACGGTGGAACAGATAAGGAAACTTACAATTTAATCAGAAGAAAGATAGAAAAAACTAATGCAAGGACAGTTATGATTTATTCATCTGTTGCTTTTGTTTTGGTGTGCATTATGTTTGTTATGTCTTTTGTTCTTGACGGATTTGCAAGTTCAAGAAGTATATTTGTAAGTGGAATGCTGTGTTCACTTGCGCTTATAATTATTTCAATGTATTCGGACAGAATACGTGCACTGTCATATATTGCAATTTATTTTTCTTTCACCATATTCCTTTTATATGGAATTGCGATTGCCGTATATTCAAGGCCTGAACAGCAGGCAGCCACTTTTCTGGTTATGCTTGTTCTGCTGCCGATGATTTTTGTTGATAAACCCCTTAGAATTATTTCATGTCTTGGTTTTTATGTTATAGTTTTTCTTATTCTGGTAGCCAGAACCAAAACAGGATCCGTGCTTTATTCGGATTTAACCAATGCAGTAATATATGGTCTTTTGTCAGCATCATGCTCAACAATAGTTATAATGAACAGGATTAACGGTTTTGTTCTTGAGGATAAACTGCAGAAGATGAGCGAACTTGATCAGCTTACAGGTCTTAACAACCGTAACTGTTACGAGTGGAGATTAAATGATTATAAGGGCAGAGCCAAAGACAGAATCTGCTGCATCTATATAGACGGCAACGGCCTTCATCAGCTTAATAATACAGAAGGTCATGAAAAGGGCGACTTAATGCTTAAGACCATTGCTGATGAACTTAAAAACGCTTTTGGATTTTATGATTCATACAGAATCGGTGGTGATGAATTCGTCGCATTTTCATTTGATATGTTAGAAGAAACCGTAGCTGGCAAAATCGCCAACCTCATCAAAAATGTGGAAGATAAAGGCTTCCATATGGCTGTTGGTTATGAGATAGCTGAAACAAAAGATCTTGATATGAATAATCTTGTGGTTTCGGCAGAAACAAAGATGTATAAGAATAAATCTGAATATTATAAATTGCACGACAGAAGGCGTCGCTGATTTTCGAAATATTTAAGAGTTAACCAAGGTTTCGGCCTTGGTTTTTACTTTACTTAAAGCCTTAAATGCGATATAATTTATATAATATTGAGAATCAATATTTATTGGAGGGTTAGAATGAAAAATATTCTTTTTGTTGCATCTGAGGGTGTACCTTTTATCAAAACCGGTGGTCTTGCAGATGTTGTAGGTTCACTGCCTAAATGTGTTGATAAGAAATATTTTGATATTAGAGTTATGCTTCCTAAGTATACCTGCATTCCGGAGGAACTTAGGAATAAGATGGTTTATAAAACATCTTTCTATATGGATTTCCACTGGAAAAATGAATATGTTGGTATTCTTGAAGCAGTTGTTGATGGAGTAACATATTATTTCATTGATAACGAAGGCAAGTTTGGCGGATTCAGACCTTACAGTTCCAATGTTTATGATGACATTGAGAAGTTCTCATTCTTCTGTAAGGCATCACTTGCAGCCATGCCGCTTCTTGGATTCAGACCTGACATCATTCATTGTCATGACTGGCAGACAGGACTTATTCCAGTATATCTTAAAGAGAGATTTGCAGGTAATGAATTCTTCCAGGGAATTAAGACTATTATGACTATTCATAACCTTAAGTTCCAGGGTAAGTGGGATGTTAAGACAGTTCAGGATATTACAGGCCTTCCTGATTACTTCTTTACACCTGATAAACTTGAAGCATATAAGAATGCCAACTTACTTAAGGGCGGTCTTGTTTATGCAGATGCCATTACTACAGTTAGTGAGACATATGCTGATGAGATTAAGATGCCATTCTATGGTGAGAGTCTTGATGGTCTTATGAGAGCAAGATCCAATGACTTAAGAGGTATTGTTAACGGTATCGATTACGATGAATATGATCCAAGTGTGGACAAGTTCCTTGATTACAGATACAGCGCTTCAACATTCCGTAAAGAGAAGATTAAGAATAAGAGAGCCCTTCAGAAAGACTTAGGTCTTGATCAGGATGATAAGATAATGATGATTGGTATTGTATCCAGACTTACCGATCAGAAAGGTTTCGATCTTATCGCCTATATTATGGATGAGCTTTGCCAGGATGCAGTACAGATAGTTGTACTTGGTACAGGTGAAGAGCAGTATGAGAATATGTTCCGTCATTTTGACTGGAAATATAATAATAAGGTTTCTGCAAATATTTATTATTCAGAAGCCATGTCTCATAAGATTTACGGTGCATCTGATGCATTCTTAATGCCATCCTTATTTGAGCCTTGCGGACTCAGCCAGTTAATGGCCCTTCGTTATGGTTCAATTCCAATCGTCAGAGAGACAGGTGGTCTTAAGGATACAGTTATTCCTTATAATGAGTATGAAGGAACCGGTACAGGTTTCAGCTTCGTTAATTATAATGCTCATGAGATGCTTGGAACCATTCGATATGCTGAGAAGATTTATTATGACAAGAAGAGAGAGTGGAATAAGATGGTTGACAGAGCCATGGCCGCTGATTTCTCCTGGCATGTATCAGCAAGAAAATATCAGGAAATGTATGACTGGTTGATTGGTTAATTAAATTAAACAAAGATTGAAGAGCCTGGATATCCAGGCTCTTTTAATGCAAAGGATTATAAAATGGCTTTTGACGGATATACAATTGCGGCATTGTCCAAAGAACTGAATAATCTGCTGGTTGGCGGAAGAATAGTTAAGGTTACTCATCCTGAAGAAAAACAGGTTGTGCTAAATATTAAAAATGGCCCTGTAACCTATAAACTTATGATGCAGATTTCTGCACAGATGCCACTTATATATATAACCAAAAATAAGGCTCTAAGTCCGCTTTCAGCCAGTTCTTTTAATATGGTTTTAAGAAAGCATATTCAGGGCGCCCTTGTTGAGGATATATATCAGCCTAAGTTTGAAAGAGTAATTAATATAAAGGTACGTCACTTAAATGAAATGGGAGATACCTGCCACAGAATTCTTACATTCGAACTTATGGGAAGATACAGTAATCTGATTTTATATAATGAAGATGAAACAATAGTGGATGCTCTCATAAGAGTTGGTCCCGCCATGAGTTCTGTAAGAACCGTGCTGCCGGGGTGCAGGTATTTTATCCCTGAGAGTAATTCAAAGAGTAATCCTTTGGAAGAGACGAAAGAGGGATTCTTAAGTAAAGAGCAGGAGAGTCTACAGAATAATTACATGGGCATTTCTTCTTTCATGAATGCATTTTTATCCGGTGAGAGTAAAGAGGAGACTTTTGGCAGATTTGAAAGAAGCATTTCGGATGTAAAGAATGCAAATTATAAATTTAATATGATAATGCTTAACGGCAGGGTATTCGATTATATTGTTTTTGATTATTCCATGGATGAGATTAAGGCAGCCCTTAAGAGATATCTTGCAGGTAAAGAGGAAATAGAGAGCGTTGAGCTTAAAGGCTATGACTGCCTTTCAGATATGCTTTATGACTATTATAATGAAAAGTCTGAAGAATATCTTTTAAAACAGAAAAGCGGCGATTTAATTAAGAATATAAATACCATTCTTTCAAGGGATAAGAAGAAACTCAAAGCGCAGACTGAGCAGCTTAAGGATGCAGATGAAAGAGATAAATATAAGATATATGGCGAACTGTTAAATGTTTATTCATATCAGATTGAGCCTAATATTAAGTCGGTAACTGTAGATAATTATTATACAAATGAGAAGATAACGATACCGCTTAAGGAAAGCATGAATGCAATAGCAAATGCCAATATGTATTATCAGAAATACAATAAGCTTAAAAGGTCTGTGGCAATTACTGAAGAACAGATGCAAAAGACCAAGGAAGATATTGCTTATCTGGAGGATATGCTGACATTCATTACCTTCTCCAGAAATGATGAAGATCTTGATGAAATCAGAAAAGAGTTGGCAGACAGAGGTTTTATCAGAAAGAAGAATAAACTTAAAAAGGCGACAAGAAAGAGTAAGCCGCTTCATTATAATTACAAAGGTTATGATATTTATGTTGGTAAGAATAATTACCAGAATGAGCATATATCATTTGATGTGGCAACGGGCAATGACTGGTGGTTCCATGTTAAGAATGCGCCGGGTTCCCATGTTATTGTAAGAAATCAAAATGCCAATCAGTCTGAAGAGTGGGATATGGAAGATGAGATATTTGCACTGGCTGCAGGCCTTGCAGCTCATTATTCTTCCAAGGCAAACTCTGACAAGGCTGAGATTGATTATACAAGAAAGAAACACCTTAAGAAAGTAACAGGGGCTGCCAAGGGTTATGTAATATATCATACCAATTATTCAATGGTGGGTGAGAGCGATATATCTGGTTATGACCTTAAGGAAGTGCAGTAATGCGCCTAAACTTGACGGGTTTTGGTATTTCGGCTATAATTATATTGGTTAAAAAGGCGTTTATTGGAAGGGGAAAATAAATGGTTAAAAGCATGACCGGTTTCGGCAGGGCGGAATGCTCTAACGAAAAACTTAAAGTAATAACAGAAATTAAATCAGTTAATCATAAATATCTTGATATGAATATTAAGCTTCCAAAGAAGTTTAATGCTTATGAATCAGATATTAGAAATATTCTTAAAGCCTATATGGAAAGAGGCAAGGTTGATGTATATATCTCTTATGAGATGATTAAGGGCTCAGACAGCAGCGTTAAGTATAATGAGGAAGCAGCTAAAGAATATCTTCATTATATGAATGTCATGAGTGAGAATCTTGATCTTAAAATGGATATAAGTGCGCCACTTCTTGCAAGATTTCCAGAGGTATTTACTTTGGAAGATGAACCTTGTGATGATGAGGAGACAAAGGAACTTATATCAAAGAGTGTTAATGAAGCAGCGAAGGCTTTTGTAACATTCAGGGAAAGAGAAGGCGAGCAGCTTGCCAAAGACCTTAATCTTAAACTGGATGAACTTGCAGAGTGCGTGGATTTTATTGAAAAGAAGTCACCGCTTATTATTGAAGAATATAAGACAAGACTTACAAATAAAATCAAGGAGATGCTTGATAACAATAACATCGACGAGAACAGGATACTTACCGAGGTGGCGATTTTTGCAGATAAGTCCTGTGTAGATGAAGAGATTGTAAGACTTAAGACTCATATTAAGGCTGTAAAGAAGGAACTTGAGGCTAAAGAAGCAGTTGGTAAGAAACTGGATTTCATTGTGCAGGAACTTAACAGGGAAGCCAATACCACACTGTCCAAGTCTGCTGACCTTGAGGTTACCAATAAGGCCATTGATATAAAGACTGTTATCGAGAAGATAAGAGAACAGGTACAGAATATAGAATAAAGATAAATCGGAGGAAATAAAAATGTTACATCCATCTTATTCAGATTTAATGAAGGTAGTTAACGAAGACAGCCTTAATGGAGATTCAAAGGCTAAGGTTGTTGACAGCCGTTATTCAATCGTTATGGCTACATCCAAGAGAGCCAGAGACATTATTGACGGTGCTACACCACTTGTTTCTGCTGAAGATGTTCCTAATCAGAAACCATTATCAATTGCCATTGAGGAATTATATCAGGGCAAGCTTAAAATTGTTGCTGAAGACGGCGAGGAATAAAATTATAAATTATGAAAGTTTGTTTTATATCTCTGGGCTGCGATAAGAATCTGGTTGATACCGAAGAGATGATGGGACTTCTTGCATCGAAGGGTATTGAACTGACTACAGATGAGCAGGATGCTGATATTGTATGTATCAATACCTGCTCTTTTATAAGTGATGCCAAAGAAGAGAGTATTAATACAATAATGGAGATGGTTAATCTTAAAAATGAAGGTATTATCTCGGGAATTATTGTATGCGGTTGCCTTGCTCAAAGATATCTTAATGATATTACACCTCTTATTCCTGAGGTGGATGCTTTTGTTGGTACAACTGCAATTGAAAGAATTGTGGATGCAGTTGAAAGTATTGGCAAAGATCATCAGTTTATCAGTGTGGCAGACAGAGATGAAGCCCTTGTTCACGACCTTCCAAGAGTGGTGACTACAGGCGGACATTATGCTTTCTTAAAAATATCCGAAGGCTGTAACAAAGCCTGTACTTATTGCGCGATACCTTTCATCAGAGGAAGGGCGCGCTCTTTTCCTATAGAGGAACTTGTAAAAAAGGCTGAGTATCTTGTAAATGATGTGGGAGTTAAGGAACTGATTTTGGTTGCTCAGGAGACTACAGTTTACGGCGTAGACCTTTATGGTGAGAAGAAACTTTGTGCTTTAATTGAAGAACTTTCAAAGATTGAAGAACTTAAATGGATAAGACTTATGTACTGTTATCCTGAAGAGATTACAGAAGAACTTATCCAGACCATTAAAAATAATCCAAAGGTTTGTCATTATCTTGATATGCCTATACAGCATGCATCTTCAAAGGTTTTGAAGGCTATGGGCAGAAGGACAACCAATTCTGAGATTAAGAAGACAATTGCCAGACTCAGAAAAGAGATTCCTGATATTGTGCTTAGAACCACAATGATGACGGGATTTCCGGGAGAAACCGAAGAAGACCATAAGATTCTTTTAGAGTTTATTAAAGGTGAGAGGATAGACAGGCTCGGGGCTTTTGCCTATTCGAAGGAAGACAATACCAGGGCTTTCTCGATGAAGAATCAGGTTAATGGCAATACCAAGAAAAGAAGACTTAAAGAGGTTATGCTTACACAGCAGAAAGTTGCATTTGAACTTTGCAAAGAGAAGGTGGGCAGGACTCTGGAAGTGCTTACAGAAGGATATATTCCTGAAGATGATATATATGTGGGACGTTCCTATATGGATGCTCCCGGAGTTGATGGATATGTATTTTATTCCTGTGATTATGAACTTAAAACAGGAGATATGGTTAAGGTACAAATTACATCATCCAATGAATATGATTTGATTGGAGAAGTTACAGAATGAATTTACCTAACAGACTCACATTGCTTAGAGTTATCATGATACCGTTTTTTATATTCTTTCTTATGTTCCCGTTTGAAGGGGCATGGGCCAGATATGTGGCGCTGGGGATTTTTGCGCTGGCGTCTTTTACAGACTTTTTAGATGGTTATATTGCAAGAAAGAAGAATCTTGTTACCAATTTCGGTAAGTTTATGGACCCTTTGGCTGACAAACTTTTAGTATGTTCAGCTTTGATTTGTTTATTAAGTCTTGGGGATATTAATGTTTATGTTGTACTGATAATTATATTCAGGGATTTTATCATAAGTGGTTTCAGACTGATTGCAGCAGAGAAAGGCGTTGTAATTGCTGCAAACTGGTGGGGCAAGATAAAGACAGTTATGCAGATGGTGATGGTAATGTCGCTTATTTTAAGCCTGCCATTTATGTTCTATATTAATATTGGATTACAGGTTATCGTGGTATTTTTAACTGTATATTCATTATGCGATTACGTTATAAGAAACAGAGCGGTATTAAAAGATTAGAGGTAGCCTATGAAAGTTGAATTTATTTTTGTTGGAACTGAATTACTTCTTGGTAACATTGTAAATACCAATGCTTTTTACCTTTCCAATGTTTGCTCGTCCCTGGGATTTGTATGCTATAACCAGAGCGTTGTTGGGGACAACAAGGAAAGAATTTTAGAGACAATTGAAATGTCTGCAAAGAGGTCTGACATTATTATTTTAAATGGTGGCCTTGGACCTACTGAAGATGATATGACCAAGGAATGTGTCTGCGAATATTTAAATATTAAAATGAATATGGATGAGGACACAAAGAAGGCCATTGAGGCTTATTTTGAAAAGAAAAATATGCCGCTTTGCGACAGCAACTATAAGCAGGCACTTAAGCCGGAAGGTTCAATGCTTCTTAAGAATAATAACGGAACAGCGCCGGGATTTATTATTGAAAAGGATGGAAAGATATTCATCCTGCTTCCTGGACCTCCGATTGAACTTGAGAATATGACTAAGGATTATGTTATTCCTTATCTTAAGACAAAGAGCGATGGAGTTATTAATTCAGTTACTGTCAAAATGTGCGGCGTCTGCGAAAGTGAAGTCGAAAACAGACTTAAGGACATGATTGACAGACAGACCAATCCTACAATTGCAACCTATTGCAAAGAGGGAGAGGTTCATGTAAGAGTAACTGCCAAGGCTGAAGATGAGAAGAGCGCTCATAAGCTTTTAAGACCTATCGTTAAGGAGATTAAGAGCAGATTTGGAGTTAATGTATATTCAACTGATGATGAGGCTACACTTGAAAGTTCTGTTGTGGATCTTTTAGTTGCCAATAATCTTACAGTTACAACAGTTGAGTCCTGTACCGGTGGACTTCTTGCCGGCAGATTAATTAATGTGCCTGGTGTATCTGAAGTATTTAAAGAAGGCAGAATTACGTATTCCAATAAATCAAAGCGTAAGACTCTGGGAATTAAGAAAAGAATTATTGCAGAGCATACTGCAGTCAGTGCTGAAGTTGCTGAACTCATGGTTAAGGGCGCAAGTGCTTTTAACAAGGCAGATGTTATTGTGTCTGTAACAGGTCTTGCAGGACCTTCGTCAGATTCAACCAATATTCCTGTAGGCCGTGTATATATAGGCTGTGGAGTTAAGGGTAATGTTAAGGTTGAAGAATATAATTTTGCAGGTAACAGGGAAAAGGTTAGAGCCAATGCAGTTACCAGTGCTTTATTCATGATGAGAAGATGTATACTTGAGTATTTAAGTGAAAGTGTTAACGGATAACTTTAAGGGGATATAATTATGTACGGTGAAACATTTACATTTTGTCCAAACTGTGGAGCAGTAACTATTAATAATGGTACCTGTTCCAACTGTGGCTATATTTTTGATGAAAATGCGGATGATTTTAAGGATTTGGAGAAGGATGTTATTTATGATGATTTAACATCCGTAAATAAGGATATTCTTAATGACAGCAATCCTCAGAAGGCTGTAAATGGCAATAATGTGGCATTTGAAGCTAACAATGCAGCAGGTAGAGTTAAGAAAGAGAAGAAAGACGGTGGCAGCAAAGCGGTAATGGTTGTTATTATTGTTCTGGTTTGCTTTGCTGTGGTTGTTCCTTTGGTGGTAGTTATATTAGGAGTGCTGGCGGCGATTTTTATACCGGCATTTTTAAGATATTCTATCTTAAATAATCAGTCATATAATTATAATCCTTATACTCCGCCTACCTATAACTATAATTATGACGTTGATGATTATTTAGATGATGATTATGATTATGATTATGATGTAGATGATTATGTGCCTCAGTCATATGTAGCAAGAGACTGGTATAATTTAACAGAAGAAATTGATTTTTCCGAATATACTGATAATGCTGATATGTATGATTATGAAAATAATCTTTCAAGTGATATTTTCTATAATAATCAGTTTATTCTGCATGTTCCGACAGGACATTATAATATGGATCGTGACAGTTATGTAGGACCATATTATGATTCTTTCTCGGAAAGCTATCAGCCGCTTTATGGATATGATGTGGACAGAAGATATATGCAGTTTAGCGGTCAGATTTCTAATGGAATCTCCATGAATGCATATGTGGGTTATTATGAACTTAATAATACAGGCCTGCCCAATGAGGATGAACTTAATAAAGAAATCTATGACAAGGCAATGTATAGTGTATTAAAGACCATAGATAAGATTAATAATGGTGAAGTAACCGAGAAATTATATGTATATGTGGATTCAACCATTGTTTATAATGATGATAAAAAAATGAGTATTATTGTTGATACATCAATTATGGATGCAGAAAATAATAATAAAGATGTCTACCTGGATGCCATTAATATTGATGTTGCTTCCGGTCAGATTCTCGCTTACGAGGATATTGTTGAATATGATGAGAATATTGGCGATTTCTTTATGGAAAGATCTGAAGATCAGAATGGATATAGTGTAGTTGTTAATGGTATTATGACTTCTGATGATATTAAGGATATTCTTAATAATCCTGATTCGGCATTCTGCTTCTTTACTCCTATAGGGCTTGAAATAGGTATTAATTATGAGGATGCAGATTCCGGAAGCTTAATGGGATGGAGCACCATATCAATTATGGAATATAATGATTATGTTGAAGATCAGTTTAAGGATATGGATACATCCGTAGGTCTTAGTGATAAAAGGTATGATTTTGAACTTAATGATTCAGCTCCGGCAATAACTGATGATGGAGAAGAATTATAACTTGATATCCTTTAGGTTTTATGTTAGATTAAAAGGGACGAAAGAAAATATAGAATAAGAGATTATATAGATTAGGCGAAATGTAATATTTCGCCTATTGCTATTTTTGAGTACCTATTATGGGACTCAAAAACAATTAATATTAAATTATCAAAAATAAGTTGACAAAATCGAACAGATGTTTTATTATACTTTTAGAACAAATGTTCACTAAGAAGGAGAATGAAATGGATAGAGAAGACAAGATGAAAGCCCTTGATGCGGCTTTAATGCAGATTGAAAGACAGTATGGTAAGGGCGCAGTTATGAAGCTGGGTGATCCGGCATCTGCAATGAATGTTGAAACAATTCCAACAGGCTCACTTAGCCTGGATATAGCTTTAGGTCTTGGTGGAATTCCTAAGGGAAGAATCGTTGAGATATACGGACCTGAATCCAGTGGTAAGACTACAGTTACTCTTCATATGATAGCTGAGGTTCAAAAGCGTGGCGGTATTGCAGGCTTTATCGATGCTGAGCATGCTCTTGATCCTGCATATGCCAAGGCTATCGGTGTAGATGTTGATAATATGTATATTTCACAGCCTGATAATGGTGAACAGGCACTGGAGATTACTGAAACCATGGTACGTTCAGGTGCTATTGATATTGTGGTAGTAGACTCAGTTGCAGCTTTGGTTCCTAAGGCTGAACTTGAAGGCGAGATGGGTGATTCTCATGTAGGTCTTCAGGCAAGACTTATGTCACAGGCTTTAAGAAAACTTACAGGTGCAATTGGCAGATCTAACTGTACGGTAGTATTTATTAACCAGCTTAGAGAGAAGGTCGGCGTATTCTACGGTAATCCTCAGGTTACAACAGGTGGTAATGCCCTTAAGTTCTATTCTTCAGTACGTATGGAGATTAGAAAGGTTGAACAGCTTAAGAGCGGTGCAGATATAATAGGTAACAGAACAAGAGCAAAGATTGTTAAGAATAAGATTGCTCCTCCATTTAAAGAGGCTGAATTCGATATCATGTTTGGTAAGGGTATATCCTTTGAAGGCGATGTGCTTGACCTTGCTGCTGAAATCGGTGTTATCAATAAGAGCGGTGCATGGTATGCTTACGAAGGCAATAAGATTGGCCAGGGTAGAGAGAATGCCAAGGTATTCTTAGAGGATAATCCTGAATTGTGCGCTATAGTAGAGCAGAAGGTAAGAGAACATTTTGGTCTTGCCGGTACAGCATCTGAGATGGATACAGTTGATAAAAAGAAGAAAAAGAAGTCTGATGAGGCTTAAAAGATAAGCTTATGTATATAAATAATATTATACAAATTAAAAAAGACAGATATAAAGTATTAACTGATGAAGGAATCGCCTTTGTATTATACAAAGGCGATTTGCTTAAGTTTAATATTGTATCTGATATGGAAATTGATGATAAAGTATATAATGAAATTCAGGATATGCTTTATAAAAGAGGGAAAGAGCGCATACTTTTCCTTTTGGATACCAGGGATTATTCATCTTATGAGATTTATAATAAGCTTCTTGATAACGGTTATACCAGGGATGTTGCCCTGAAAGTCAGGGATGAGATGGTTAAAAAAGGCTTTGTAAATGATGAAGAATATGTAAAAAGATATATAAGAAAACATATTGAGAATAAGCCTAAGAATAAAGTCATTCTGGAACTGAAAAATAAAGGTATCCCTGATGATATAATATCTTTTGGCTTTGAAAGTATGGATAAGAATCTGATAGAGAGTAAAGCCATTGAAGGAATTAATAAGATATTACTTAAGAAGAATTATTCAAAGGAAGATTTTTCTTATGAAGAGAGGGAGAAACTTAAAGGTTATCTCTACAGAAAGGGATATGATATGGATCTGATTAACAGATGTATGTAAAATCTCACAATTATTAAAGTATTAATACCCACTATTCGTGGGTATTTTTAATTTTTTATCCATATATTGTGGTAATGTAAACAATATTTTGTGCACTTTTCACATATTTATTTGACATAATATTGTTATCCTAGTATAATAATAATGTTGTAATTTGGCTTATTAGGGTGTTAAAGCCCAATATGATATGTACAATGAAAATTGAATAAGGAGGTGCTCCTGTAATGCCGAGCAATGTTAGTATGGTTGTTTTGATCATCGCTATAGTTGCTAGCGTGGCTATTACTGCTGTAATAACTGCAATTATCACAGCTTCTGTTCACAAGAAAAGTGTTGAGAAGAAGATTGGTAATGCAGAAGAAAAAGCAAGACAGATTCTTGATGAAGCTTTAAGAACAGCAGATGCCAAGAAAAGAGAAGGCTTACTCGAGGTCAAGGAAGAAAGCATAAAGGCTAAGAATGAACTTGATAAGGAAATCAAGGAAAGAAGAGCCGAAGCACAGCGCTTCGAAAGAAGAGTTCAGCAGAAAGAAGAAAATGTTGACAAAAAGCTGGAAGCCTTGGAAAAGAGAGAGAATTCACTTGCTGCTAGAGAAAGCGAACTTAACAAGCAAAAAGAAACAGTATCTAAGTTGAATGAGCAAAGATTACAGGAACTTGAACGTATCTCCGGTTTGACAGCCGAACAGGCAAAGGATTTCTTATTAAAGACTGTAGAAGACGAAGTTAAGCATGAAACCGCTGTTCTTATTAAAGAGATGGAGAACAGAGCTAAGGAAGAGGCAGATAAAAAGGCGAGAGAATATATCGTTGGTGCTATTCAGAGATGTTCATCTGATATAGTATCTGAAACTGCTATCTCAGTATTTGAGCTTCCTAATGATGAGATGAAGGGCAGAATCATCGGTCGTGAAGGCCGTAATGTTAAAGCCTTCGAGAATGCAACCGGTGTTGAACTTATTATTGATGATATGCCGGAAGCAATTATTATCTCTGCATTTGATCCAATGAGAAGAGATCTGGCCAGAATGGCTTTGGAAAGACTGGTACTGGATGGACGTATTCAGCCTGCCAGAATTGAAGAAACTGTTGAGAAGGCTAAGAAAGATCTGGATGCATTTATTGTTGACCAGGGTGAAGCAGCAGTACTTGATGTAGGCGTACATGGCATACATCCTGAACTTGTTAAATTACTTGGTAAGATGCATTACAGAACCAGTTATGGTCAGAATGTACTTAAGCATTCCATCGAAGTTGCTCATATTTCAGGTATGCTTGCATCAGAGCTTGGTCTCGATGTAAGACTTGCCAAGAGAGCAGGACTTCTTCATGATATCGGTAAAGCAATCGATCATGATATGGAAGGTACACATGTACAGCTTGGTACAGAGCTTTGTAGAAAATACAAAGAATCTGCCATTGTTATTAATGCAGTAGAAGCACATCATGGTGATGTGGAACCAACTTCTCTTATTGCCTGCATAGTACAGGCAGCCGATGCAATATCAGCCGCTCGTCCTGGTGCAAGAAGAGAAACTATCGAATTATATACATCTCGTCTGAAACAGCTTGAAGAAATAACTAATGACTTCAAGGGAGTTGATAAGTCCTTTGTAATATCCGGTGGTCATGAGATACGTGTTATGGTAGTTCCAGAGCAGGTAACTGATGACGATATGGTTCTCCTGGCACATGATATAGCTCAGAAGATTGAATCAGAGCTTGAATATCCTGGTCAGATTAAGGTTAATGTAATCAGAGAATCAAGAGTATCAGATGTTGCTAAATAGTTATTATACTTAGAAAAGAATGCCCACCGATAGAAATGTCGGTGGGTTTTTCATTGCTATTTGCTTATCTTTTTTCTTGAATAATGTAATTAATAGTTATAAAATAAATAAAGTATGAAAAAATTTACGAGGTAGAGAAATATGAAGGAATACAAAGACTTATCAAAAGAAGAATTATTACAGCTTAAAATTGAATTAGAGAATAAGTATGATGATATGGTTGCTCTTAATCTTAAGCTTAATATGGCAAGAGGACTTCCTAGTGCGGAACAGCTTGATATGGAGGCGGATTTTTTTAATACTCTTAATCCTAGTGTTAATTTTATATCTGAAGCCGGAATTGACTGCCGTAACTATGGTGAGCTTATAGGTATTCGTGAAGCAAGGGAACTTATGGGCAACATGATGGAGATACCTGCTGATAATGTTATTGTATTTGGCAATTCAAGCCTTAATGTAATGTATGATACAGTTGCAAGATCCATGATACTTGGTGTCTGCGGTTCAACACCTTGGTGTAAGCTTGATAAGGTTAAATTCTTATGTCCGGCTCCGGGATATGACAGACATTTTGCCATTACTGAGAGCTTTGGCATTGAAATGATTGTAATTCCTATGCTTCCAACTGGCCCTGACATGGATATGGTGGAAGAGTATGTTAATAATGATCCTGCAGTTAAGGGTATCTGGTGTGTTCCTAAATATTCAAATCCTCAGGGTATTACATATTCAGAAGAAACAGTTAAGAGATTTGCCAACCTTAAGCCTGCAGCAGAAGATTTCCGTATTTTCTGGGATAATGCTTACTGCATCCATCATCTTTATGATGATAAGCAGGACTTCCTTCTTGAGATTCTGGATGAGTGTAAGAAGGCCGGAAATCCTGATATTGTATATAAATTCTGTTCTACATCCAAGGTTACATTCCCTGGTAGCGGTATAGCAGCACTTGGTACATCAGAGAACAATATTAATTTCATTAAGAAAGTTATTACAATTCAGACAATTGGTCATGATAAACTTAATCAGCTCAGACATGTAAGATATTTCAAGAATATTGATGGTATGAGAGAACATATGCGTAAGCATGCCAAGATTTTAAGACCTAAATTTGAAATGGTTGTAAGTACTCTTGATAAGGAACTTGGCGGTCTTGGCATTGGTACATGGACAAGACCTATTGGCGGATATTTCGTATCATTTGAAAGCCTTGATGGCTGCGCAAAGGATATCGTTAAGAGATGTAAGGAAGCAGGCGTTACTTTAACAGGCGCCGGCGCTACATATCCATATAAGAATGATCCACATGATTCAAATATACGTATAGCTCCGACATTCCCACCAATTGATGAGCTTGAGAAGGCAATTAATATATTTACATTATGTGTTAAACTTTCAAGTATTGAGAAGATTTTGTCAGAAAGATAGGCTTATCCATGGATGAGATTATTCAAAGATTAGACAGAGAACATGTATATAAGGGTGCCATTATTGATGTTTACAGGGATAAGGTACTTATCCCGGGTGGCAGGGAAGAATATTTTGATTTTATAGGTCATAAGGGAGCTGCGGCAGTGGTTCCGGTTCTTCCTGATGGCAGGATAGTAATGGTAAGGCAGTACAGAAATGCACTGGACAGATTTACTATAGAGATTCCGGCAGGTGGCCTTGATCACGTAGGGGAGCCTTATATAGATGCAGCCAAAAGAGAATTAAGAGAAGAGACTGGATATTCATGTGATGATTTAGAGCCTCTTATTACTGTTAATACAACAGTGGCTTTCTGCAATGAGATTATTCCTATCTATGTAGCCTTTATTAAAGGTGAGAGAAAAGAGCAGGAACTCGATGATGATGAATTTGTAAATGTTGAATATTTTTCCATTGATGAACTGATGGATAAGATATATAAAATGGAGATTACAGATTCCAAAACCATCGCCTCTTTGATGGCTTATAAGAATAAATATGTAAAATAAGCCATAAACCAACCTGGTCAATAACTTGCGCTTCGGATTTAATATAATCTGAAGCGCTTTTTGTTTACGTAAATTAAGGTTGTCATAATTTTTTTATACTATTTTTATGTTTTACATAATGTTTCACGAAAATTTTTTTATGTAAAGAATAACAATATCTAGTCCGTATAATTGCGCTGTCAACAAGATATTGAAAAAGTGCCTATTTTATAGGGTTTTCTTGAAAATTTTATTAAATAATTGTTTGCAATTACAGGGAAAAATAGATATAATAAAAACAGTTCGGTCAACAATTGACATAACGAAAATTATTTACATAACAATTTATTTTTGTTCACATAATACAATTATCATGTCGGTCAATATAAATTGTATATGTAAGAATATAAGGGGTATTTAATGCTGGAGCATATTGAGGCGTTTATAGTATATATGCGTGATATCAAAAAGATGTCACTCAATACTGAATTATCTTATAAAAGAGATTTGACCAAACTTATGAATTACCTTAAAAACGAAAAAGGAATTCAGAGTTGGGACAAGGTTACAGATAAGGATCTGGAAGATTATATCGGATATTTGACCGACGGCAATTTTGCCGCAGCTTCTGTTTCAAGATTTGTAGCATGCGCTAAATCTTTTTGGAGATATTTAATTAATAATAAAATCTGCTCAGATGATATAACACTTAAGTTAAAAGCACCAAAGGTTGAAAAGAAAGCACCTGAAATCCTTTCTGAAAAGGATGTTGATCTTCTCCTTAGCCAGCCAAAAGGCGACTCACCTAAAGCTATCAGAGACAGAGCAATGCTTGAGCTTATGTATGCCACAGGTATTCGTGTAAGTGAACTTATTAATCTTAAGAACGAAGACGTGGAATTAGGCCTTGGTGTTATAACCATAGGAAGCGGAAAGAAGAGTAGAACCATTCCATTTAATTCAAAAGCCAAGAAAGCGCTTATGGATTATGTGGCAAACTCAAGAAAGGTGCTCCTTACAGGAGAAAGCGATTATCTTTTTGTTAACTGCAATGGCGGTTTGATGACAAGACAGGGCTTCTGGAAGATAATTAAGGCTTATTCTGATAAGGCGGGAATTGCGGCAGATATTACTCCGCATACCTTAAGACATTCTTTTGCAGCTCATCTGGTAGACAATGGAGCAGATTTAAGATCTGTTCAGGAAATGCTTGGTCATTCTGACATATCCACAACTCAGGTTTATGTGAATATGAAGAATAAGCATTTAAGAGATGTGTATGATAAGGCACATCCAAGAAGCTAAATTGAATTTGGTATTTTATGAGAGACTTTAGGAATTAATTCTAAAGTCTTTCTTTTTTTGTACCATTGGAGTATAATACCACTATATATTGTGTATTAATTATGAATTGGAGATATATATCGCTTTATGAAGGGTGATAAAGGCGGATTATATAAAATATGCGAATTCATCGTTGATAAGAGAAAATTATTCATTCTTATCAGCGTTATTCTTGTGCTTTTCTGCATAGTTTCCAAAAACTGGGTAAATGTTGAATACAGCTTGGAGAGTTACCTTCCTGAGACCACTGAGACCAAGAGAGGTCTTAATTTGATGGATGAAGAGTTTAATACATATGGAACATGTAGTGTTGTTCTTCATAATATTACCGATGCTCAGGCCAGAACTGTAGCTGATGATATTTCCAAGATTGAAGGGGTTTTCAAGGTAGATTATGACAATGATGAGGCACATTACAATAATGACAATGCGCTTCTTAGTGTAACTTTTGAATATAATGAGAAAGATGAAAAGTGTCTTGAAGCCCAGGAAAAGATAGAAGAATATATCGAGATGTATGATTATTCCTTCTCGACATCGCTGGGCAATAAGGGAGCCAAACTTCTTGAGAAAGAAATGGTTCCAATTAAGATTCTGGTTGTTATTATTGTTGTGGTTGTTCTTTTACTGACATCTACATCCTATGCAGAAGTTCCGGTGCTTCTTATTACATTTGGACTGGCTGCTCTGGTTCAAATGGGTACAAACTTCTTCTTTGGAACAATTTCTGCTATTTCCAATTCGGTTTCGGTTGTGCTTCAGCTGGCTTTATCTGTGGATTATGCTGTAATTCTTCTTCACAGATATAAAGAAGAGAGAGCCAACAGACTGTTACCAAGAGAAGCATCAATCGTTGCGCTTTCCAAGGCTATTCCGGAAATCAGCGGCAGTTCGCTTACCACTGTGGGTGGTCTTGCTGCCATGATGTTCATGCAGTACGGAATAGGTGCTGACCTTGGTATGACACTTATTAAGGCCATAATATTAAGTATTCTTTCTGTATTTACTCTTATGCCTGGTCTTCTTGTGTGGTTTTCAACTGCCATGGAAAAAACAAAGCATAAGAGCTTTATACCTGAAATTCCATTTGTAGGCAAGTTTGCTTATAAAACAAGATATTTTATTGCTCCGGCATTCTTTGTTGCCATTGTTGTGGCTTATTTCCTTTCAGCCAAGGCTCCACTTGTATACAGCAGCAGTCTTATTAAGACTCCATTAACCAATGATATGCAGAAGGTTAATAATGAAATTAAAGAGAATTTTGGTAAAGACAATATCGTTGCTGTCTGCGTTCCTGTGGTTAGTTATGAGAAGGAGGCTGAACTCATACGTGAACTTGAGAAATATGATGAGGTTAAGAGTATAACAGCTCTTGCCAATTCCAAGGCAATTGGTGATTACTGCCTTACTGACAGACTGACTCCGAGACAGTTTGCTGAACTTCTTGATCTTGATTATGAAGTAGCTGAGCTTGTTTATACTGCATATGCTGTAAATGATGAGGATTACGGCAAAGTTATTAATGGTCTTGCCAATTACGGTGTGCCTCTTATTGATATGTTTGATTTCATATATGAAGAGGTAGAGGCCGGATATGTAACTTTGGATGATGAAAAGATGGAGACTTTGGAAAGTGCCCATAAGATGATTAATTATGCCAAGGATCAGCTTAAGGGTGAGAATTATTCACGTATTGTTGTAAGTCTTAATCTTCCAATGGAATCTGATGAAACAACAGCTTTTCTTGATACCATCCATGATGTGGCAGGAAAGTATTATGATGAAGAACAGGTTATTGTGGTTGGCGAATCAGTCAGCGTAATTGACCTTAATAAGTGCTTCATAAGAGATAACAAGGTTGTAAATATTATTTCAGTACTGACAGTACTTATAGTTTTGCTCTTTACATTTAAGTCTGTCGGAATGCCGATTCTTCTTATACTTGTTATTCAGGGAAGTATCTGGATTAACTTCTCTGTACCGACAATTAAACATGATTATTTATTCTTCTTTGCATATCTTATTGTTAGTTCCATTCAGATGGGTGCAAATATTGACTATGCAATTGTTATTGCTTCCAGATATATGGATCTTCGTAAGACCATGCTTCGTAAAGAAACAGTTATAAAGACCATGAATCAGTGCTTCCCGACTATTATTACATCGGGAACCATGCTGGCTGTGGCCGGTATCCTTATTGGCAGATTCACATCCAATGCGGCTATTTACGGTATAGGACAGTGCATAGGCCGGGGTACAATTATATCCATTTTGATTACAATGTTTGTTCTGCCTCAGATTCTTTTAGTTGGTGACAGAATCATAGAAAGAACATATTTCAGTGTAAAGGTTCCTGTTGCAAGTCAGAAAAAATCCGGCCTTATGCGTATTAATGGTATGGTTAGAGGTCATATCAATGGTGTTGTTACAGGTGTAGTAAATGCTGAAGTACGTGGTAATGTAAGTGCTTATGTGGAATCCGGAGCTATTACCACGCTTAATGAAAAAGATTCAGAGGAAAATGACAGTCGTGAAGATTCACTGGCTGGTGAAGATACAGGAGCAGGAATAGATGAAGACTAAATTTAAGACAATTTTATATCTATTCTTAAGTGCTTTGCTTATTCTTAATACCGTTATGTCTTTTGATATAAGGTTGCAGGCTGCAAAGATTAATGAGGAGATGGAAACTTCTGAAATTTCCGAAGAAGCAACAGAGGCTCTGGATTTAAAGGCAGGTGCAGAGGAGATTCTTGATGAAAGTCTTCCTGCAACTGAAAGCCAGATTAAAGAAGCAGAAGAAAAAGAAAAGTCGGATGTTGATGCGGATATCAGAGCTGCCATTAGAGAGAATATAGGGGATGAATGGGAAACAATAACTGTTTCCACAGCCCAGGATCTTATGGATGTTGCTTCTGAATGCGTACTTGATTCATGGTCACTTAATAAGGTTATTAAGCTTAATAATGATATTTCCCTTGAAGGGGCTGATTTTGAAGGTATTCCTACCTTTGGCGGAATCTGGGATGGCCAGGGAAATACAGTATCCGGAATTAATATTGCAAATGACAGGTCATATACCGGTTTCTTTGATTATGTTCAAAAAGACGCCATTATCATTGGTCTTAATGTAGAGGGTAATATAACAGAAGATGATGAATGCTTCTATATCGGTGGATTATGCGGATATAACGAAGGAATTATTATAAACTGCTCATTTAAGGGCAATCTCAGGGCAGGAGATTACCTGGGCGGTATTGCAGGCTTTAATGAACTTAATGGTCAGATATATGACTGTGAGTCTTCGGGAAAAATTAGCGGCGAGCATTTTGTAGGAGGTATTGCAGGAGAGAACAAGGGCAATATTAACAGATGCGTCAATTCTTCCAACGTTAATACAGAGCATCAGGAATCAGCTTTCAGTATTTCGGATGCAGGTAATATTAATCTGTTGAATATTCTGGATCAGAAGGTTACTGAAGAATCTGATTCCGGTGTTGATTTATCAACCTTTGATATAGGTGGTATTGTGGGCATTTCATATGGTGTTATTGCAAACAGCACCAATGATGGAAATGTTGGATATGATAAAGTTGGCTCTAACATAGGTGGTATAGCAGGAAGACAGTCCGGTTATATCTATAACTGTACAAATAATGCAAAAGTAACAGGCAAGTCTGATGTAGGTGGCATAGTAGGACAGGCTGAGCCATACGTAACCATTGATTTAGACAATGATACAAGCGTGCAGCTTAAGTCATCAATTGAAGAACTTCATGATTTGATAGATAAAACATTAAAGGATGTTGGTTCATCATCAGATATTATTTCTTCAAGACTTACTGTAATGCAGCAGCTTACAGGCGGCGCAATTAATGATACTGACTATATTGTGAATTCTACAGCTAATTATGCCAATGGCTTATCAAATGCAGCTAACACTACCGGGCAGAAACTGCAGGCTGTGGCAGAAGATCTTCAATCTACAAAGGGTACATTGGAAGACCTTGCTGATCATATCAGAAATATGACTACATCAGATATTCAGGTTCCTGAGGTTAAAAAAGAAGATATTAAGGTGGATATCGCCTTTCCAACTCTTGACAGCAATTACTTTAATCATATTTCATCTTTAAGTGGTAATTTAAGAAGTCTTAATGATAATTACGGTTTACTGATTACAGAATCCAATAACGCTAATCAGACTGTGGTTAAAGACCTTATTGCAGTTAATAATCAGTTTGAAAAGGTGCTTATTCTTTATAGTGATGCCGTAGAAAAGGCTTTGGATAACAGTTTTGAAGATGTTTATACTGATGAGTCCGTACAGGTGCTTGATACATGTATAGACGGATGCATTAATAAGTGCTATAACAATGGCGCTGTAAGCTCCGATTTAAATGCAGGCGGAATTGCCGGTAATATGTCAATAGAAAGCGATATATCCATTCTTGACAGATTTAAGGATATTAACTCGCTTATTAAGGGTGGTTCTTATATATCGAAGTGTGTAATTCGTTCATCTGATAATTACAGCGATATAGAAGGATATAAGTCCTATGTTGGCGGTATCTGCGGAAGATCTGAAACAGGTGTTATATCTGAATGTATCAGCTATGCTGACATAATGGGTGAAGACTGTAGTTATGTAGGTGGTATAGCAGGTATATCGAAATCTTATATTAGAAACTGTGCATTCAGAGGCAATGTTTATGCCAGGGAATATGCCGGTGGTATTACAGGTGATGGATATAATATTCTTAATTCCATTGCTCTTGCAGGTATATATGGATGTGATGACTGGTATGGCGCTATTGCCGGTAATGTTCAAAAAGATGGTCTTGTTAGAAATAATTATTATATTTCAGATAATCTGGCAGGTATTAATAAAGTCAGCTACGATATGAAAGCACAGTCTGTTAAGGAAGAAGACCTTGGAACGCTTGAAGAGGTTTTCGTGCCAGCTGATTTTGGCAAAATTAAGATTACATTTGTGCTTAAGGATGAGGAGACTGACGAAAAGACTATTCTTAAGACCATGTATATTCCATATAATTCTTCTGTAAAAGAGTCAGATTATCCTGATGCTCCGTGTAAAGAAGGATATTACGCATCCTGGAATTATAAAGAACTGGATAATGTTGTCTTAGATACCAAGATTTATGCTACCATGACTAAATATGTTGGTTCCCTTGCCGGTCCTGAATATGAGGATCTTCATCAGTCACAGATTATGGTTGACGGTCAGTTTAAAGAAGGGGACGAACTGGTTGTAAATAATCTGCTTGAAGAGAATACATTTGAAGATCTTAACAATTATAGTATATGTTATTCGAATATTATTATTCCGGATGATGGACTTGATAAACATACCATCAGATTTAACAGTTATTTTTATGGTGTTAATCTTGAAGATGCATTTACTGTATATATTCTTGAAGGAGAAGAGTGGGTTCCGGTTGAGAACGTGAGCGTTAATGGAACCAGTGCTGTTTTCGAAGCAGAAGGCAATGATATTACATTTAAGGTATACTGTACTGCAATAAATAAATATATTGCATATTATGTACTTATTCCTTTGATTGTGATTGTGATTCTTCTTATTCTGCTGATTATTGTAATAATAATTGCAATCGTTAAGAAAAAGACTATATATGAAGCGCTGTCGATTGTATTTAAATCCGCTCTTAAGAAGACAAACAGCAGCAATAAACAGGATTTATTCTATCATGCCAAGGAAACAAGAAGTGGAGAAGAGCATGAAGGTGAAGACTGGAGAGAAATAGCCAAAGAGTGGAATATATCTCCTGATATGATGGCCGTTAATGATATTAATTTGAATATAGACAGTCTTGATAATATTAATGAAATTATTGATTCTGCTGTTGATGATATTGCTCTGGCTACAAAGGCCAAACTTGTCTGTGAAGAATTATTTGTAGTTGTTTTGAAAACTTCCGGAGCTAATTATCTTAAGTTTTATTGTGGAAAAGTCGGAAATGATGTAATTGTTGCTTTCTGGGATGATGGTAATGGATTTGATCCTACTGCGGAGCGTAAGCTTATTGATCCGGATTCTGCTAATGGAGGTGGAAGTCTTGGACTGAATCTTGCCAAGAAACTTGCTACACAGTGGATTTATACAAGAAGAAACAGAGAGAATTGTAACTTTATTCGTATAAATAAGTAAAAACGCAGAATATAGAATAAGGATGGCATTCAAAAGGACAAAATAATTGAAGGTGCAGCCATGAAGAAATGATTATGCACTAAATGTCATAATAAATAATAAAGTCCACTTTGGTTAAAGAGTATTCAAGTCTTTAATCCAGGTGGACTTAATTTTATAATTTTATGAATTCAGGTTTTCTGTTTTTATAATATGCCAGATATTTAAAACCTATGCTTTTAAGCAGTTCCTCGGCATATTTAAACTCGTGGGCCACATCCTCAGGGCTGTGGGCGTCGGCACCGATTGTAATGATTTCGCCGCCTAAAGAGTGGTACATTTTAAGTACATCTTCAGATGGATTAATTCGGCTTACCCTGGCTCTTAAACCACCGGTATTAAGTTCGATTCCCTTGCCAAGTTCTATAATTCGTTTAAGAATGGCTTCAAAAATATCCGCATGATTACTAAATTTATAATTGGCATCACCATTTGGAGCATATCTTACAACATAATCAAGGTGAGCATAGATATCAAAATCCGTGAAATTACAGATATTATCATATATCTCACTAAAATACATATTGAAAACCTGGACATCGGTTCTTCCTTCATAAATGGCAGGATAGTAGACATCCATGCAGGTGCATGTATGAGATGAGCCAATAATGAAATCAAACTGCTTATCTTTAAGGTAATCTCTTAATTTATCATATGTTGTAGGCATTATTCCAAGTTCAATACCGAAATTTAGATCAATTTTGTCTCCATATAATGAAAGGTTTGACTCATAATCTTTTCTGTATTTATCCAAATCCAGCTCAAACATTCCTTCTTCACCGTTTATTGTATAAGGAAAATCCATATCATAATGGTCTGTGAAACATATATGTTTAAGTCCCTTATTTATGGCAGATGAAACCATTTCCGACATGGGAGCCTGTGAATCCCCGGAATTATTGGTATGCATATGAACATCAGTAATTATCATGATTTTTAACCTCTGATTTTACGTTAGATTTACATAACATATAATATCGACTAAAATCCCCGTCAACATAACTTATAGTAGCATAAAAATTTACTAAAATAAACAAATATATCTTGAAATTATAGCGTCACTTTATTACAATAAGAATGTTGATAAAAAAATATCAAACATATTTTTAGGAGGATTTAAAAATGGCAGTAAAAGTAGCAATTAATGGTTTTGGCCGTATCGGTCGTCTTGCTTTCAGACAGATGTTCGGAGCAGAAGGATATGAAGTAGTTGCAATCAACGATCTTACAAAGCCTTCAATGCTTGCTCATCTTCTTAAGTATGATACAGCACAGGGCGGATACTGTGGAGCAATCGGAGAGAATAAGCACACAGTAACAGCTGATGACGAAGCTAACACAATCACAGTTGACGGAAAGACACTTCAGATCTACAAAGAGGCAGATGCAAACAACCTTCCTTGGGGTCAGATCGGTGTAGACGTTGTTCTTGAGTGTACAGGTTTCTATACATCTAAGGAAAAATCACAGGCACACATCAATGCTGGTGCTAAGAAAGTAGTTATTTCTGCTCCTGCAGGTAATGACCTTCCTACAATCGTATTCAATGTTAACCACACATCACTTACAAAGGATGATACAATCATTTCAGCAGCTTCATGTACAACAAACTGCCTTGCACCTATGACAAAGGCTCTTAACGACTACGCTGCTATTCAGAGTGGTATCATGACAACAGTTCATGCTTACACAGGTGACCAGATGATCCTTGATGGTCCTCACAGAAAGGGTGACCTTCAGAGAGCAAGAGCTGGTGCAGCTAACATTGTTCCTAACTCAACAGGTGCTGCTAAGGCTATCGGTCTTGTTATTCCAGAACTTAATGGTAAGCTTATCGGTGCTGCACAGAGAGTTCCTACCCCTACAGGTTCAACAACAATTCTTCACGCTGTAGTTAAGGGTGAAGTTACTGTAGATGGTATCAACGCAGCAATGAAGGCAGCTGCTAACGAATCATTCGGTTATACAGAAGAGAAGCTTGTTTCTTCTGATATCATCGGTATGAGATTTGGTTCACTCTTTGATGCTAACCAGACAATGGTTTCAAAGATGGATGATGGCAACTCACTTGTACAGGTTGTTTCATGGTATGATAATGAGAACAGCTACACAAGCCAGATGGTTAGAACAATTAAGTACTTCGCTGAGTTATAATTAGAACTTACGAATTAATTAACTTCTAAATTTAATGAGGTCCGGCCTAGATTGGGCCGGGCCTTATTTATTTAATAAAAATTAAGGAGGACATTTATCATGTCATTAAACAAGAAATCAGTTGATGATTTTAATGCTAAGGGTAAGAGAGTATTAGTTAGATGTGACTTTAACGTACCATTAAAAGATGGCGTTATCACAGATGAAACAAGAATTAATGCAGCTCTTCCTACAATCAATAAGTTAATTGGCGATGGCGCTAAGGTTATCCTTTGCTCACACCTTGGAAAAGTTAAAGAAGGACCAAATGAGAAGGAATCACTTGCTCCTGTAGCTGTTAAGTTATCTGAGAAATTAGGTAAGAACGTTGTATTCGTTAAGGATTACAATGTAACAGGCGCTGATGCTACAGCTGCTGTTGCAGCTATGAATGAAGGAGATGTAGTTCTTCTTCAGAATACAAGATTCCGTGGCAAAGAAGAGACAAAGCCTCAGGATGCCGGCGAAGCTTTCGCTAAGGAACTTGCTGATCTTTGTGATGATTATGTATGTGACGCTTTCGGTTCTGCACACAGAGCACATGCTTCTGTAGCTGTTGTTACAAAGTATGTTCGTGAAAAAGGCGGCAACTGTGCAGTTGGTTACCTTATGCAGAAGGAAATCGATTTCTTAGGTAATGCAGTTGAGAATCCAGTAAGACCTTTCGTAGCTATCCTTGGTGGTGCTAAGGTTGCTGATAAGCTTAACGTTATCAATAACTTACTTGAGAAGTGCGATACACTTATCATCGGTGGTGGTATGGCATTCACATTCCTTAAAGCTAAGGGATATGAAATTGGTAACTCACTTGTAGATGATGAGAAGATTGATTACTGTAAAGAAATGATGGCTAAGGCTGAGAGCCTTGGAAAGCAGCTCTTACTTCCTATCGATACAACAATCGCTGATGGTTTCCCAAATCCTATCGATGCTGAAATCGCTGTAGATGTTGTAGATGCTGATAAGATTCCTGCAAACAAGGAAGGTCTTGATATCGGACCTAAGACAGCTGAGTTATATGCTAATGCAGTTAAGAATGCTAAGACAGTAGTATGGAATGGACCTATGGGTGTATTCGAGAATCCTGTTCTTGCTAAAGGTACAATTGCAGTAGCTAAGGCACTTGCTGAAACAGATGCTACAACTATTATCGGTGGTGGTGATAGTGCAGCTGCTTGTAACCAGCTTGGTTTCGCTGATAAGATGAGCCATATCTCCACAGGTGGTGGTGCTTCTCTTGAATTCTTAGAGGGTAAGGAACTTCCTGGTGTATATGCAGCAGATGATAAATAAAATTAAGGAGATATATTAAAATGGCTAGAAGAAAAATTATTGCCGGCAACTGGAAAATGAACAAGACTCCTTCAGAGGCAGTTGCTCTGGTTAATGAATTAAAAGATTTAGTAGTTAGTGATGATGTAGATGTAGTTTACTGCGTACCTGCAATTGACATCGTTCCTGTAGCTGAGGCTGTTAAGGGAACTAATGTTAAGGTTGGTGCTGAGAACTTCTACATTGAAGACAAGGGTGCTTTCACAGGTGAGATTTCTGCTCCAATGCTTAAGGATGCCGGTGTTGAATATATCATCATCGGACATTCAGAGAGAAGAGATATCTTCGGTGAGAACGATATCTTAATCAATTCTAAGGTTAAAAAGGCATTTGCAGCTGGTCTTAAGCCAATCCTTTGCTGTGGTGAGTCACTTGCACTTCGTAAGGCTGGTACTTACAAAGAGTGGATTGAAAGACAGATTAAGTGGGATCTTACAGATGTAACAGCAGATCAGGTTAAGAATCTTGTTATCGCATACGAGCCAATCTGGGCTATCGGTACAGGCGAGACAGCTACAGCTGATCAGGCTGAAGAAGTATGTAAGCTCATCCGTGATCTTATAGCTAAGCTTTACGATGCAGCTACTGCAGAAGCAGTACGTATCCAGTACGGCGGATCAATGAATGCAGGCAATGCAGCAGAACTGTTGAGCAAGCCTGATATCGACGGCGGTCTTATCGGCGGAGCTTCACTTAAGCCTGATTTCGGCCAGATCGTTAACGCATAGGAATATTGATACACTTGTAAAACGGATTCTTATTGGCACTATGTGCCAATGGAATCCGTTTTTGATTTGTTTTACGAAGATTAATAATCTGCAAATAAAGCGGAGGTGTACAAATATATGGAGGCACTTGACCTTTAGCAAGGCAATGAGGTAAAATTAATTCGTATTTGTATTTTTTGACTTGTGTTAAGTGGGGAATTATTGGTGAGTGATAATAAGCGTAAGTTGATAGTAGCAGCTATAGCTGTGGCCGGGATTGCGGTCATTGGCGTGGTTGCTTTTTTGCTTTTTGGCGGAAATGATACATCGGCCAATACCATGAGACTCTTGCGTGTCGTGGGCGATGTTAAGCTCGAAGCGGGTGGTAAGGTTAAGACCATCATGGAGAATATGAGACTTGCGGACGGCGATGCCCTGGTTACGGGGGATAAGTCGCTTGCTTCGGTAAGTCTTGATGATACCAAGATAATAAGCGTTGAAGAGAACAGTCGTGTTGAATTTTCCAAAAAAGGCAAGAAACTTGAACTGAGTCTGGCTGAGGGTACGATGTTTTTCGATGTAAGAGAACATCTGGATGCTACGGAAAGCCTTGATGTAAAGGCATCTACCATGATAGTCGGCATCAGAGGTACATCGGGATATATATGGAAAGATCCTGTGACGGGCAAAGAATATTTTATCCTGACGGACGGTTATGTTACTGTAACGGGTATCAATCCGACTACGGGTGAGATGATCACTACCGAACTCGGTCCCGGCGATATGCTCACCACATATCTTTATAATGATAAGACGGAGGGCGGTTCCATAGCATTTGAGCAGACTAAGGTATCAAAGCCTGCAGATCTTCCGGTAGGCCTGTTGAGAGAACTTGCCAATAATGCGGCGACTCTGGATAGATTCTGTGCAGCCAACGGCTTTGATCAGGCTGAGGTGCTGGATATCATAGCCAACAGTGATGAGGATGATTATATCAGTCTTCCGCCCGGAGGAGATGATCTGAATACACCGGCAACTACGCCTGAGACAGAGGATGATAAGAAAGAGGCTGATACACCTACTCTTCTTATAACTGAGAGAACTCCTACAGAAGAGGAACTTAAGCTTTTGCCGGACGGAGAGTATACGGGGGATGGCAACAGTAAAATGGATATAACGGTGATAGGTGGGGCACCGCTTATAGTTGATGTGCCGGCAATGGATCCGTTGCCTGTTATAGTGCGCCCTTCAGTAACGAGTGATCCCACGCCAACGCCAACACCTACGCCCACACCTACTCCGACTCCGGGTGGTGAGAATACGGGAAGCGGCGGAAGCGGTAACGCGACACCTACCCCCACGACGACACCCACACCAACGCCCACAGGTGAGGTAGAGGAACCGTCAAACTGGTCTATTGCCAATAATGGAAGCCAGGAGATTACCGTAGGCGAGAGGACAGTAACATTTAATTATACCGGTGCGGGAGAAAGCGCTTCCATAGCAAGAAGCGGAAATGATTATGAGGTAAAGGTTAATTATAACTTTTCGGCTACGTCCAATAATATGGTTAGAGTCAATATTTCTTCCGGTACATCCGGGATGACTCCGATTTACTATGCAGGCGGTTCAAATCTGTTTGCCGCTACGATCCCTGCATCGGTAATAACCGGTGACAGTGTAAATATCCAGGTGGAAAGTGGTGTGTCAGGCTGTTCCGTTACAGAAGGATCGCCGATAACCTATAATTGCGGTGCATCCGGTAATCCTGATAAAAATGTCTCGTTCCAGGCTAAGGATAGCAGTGGAGCAATGAGCGTTGCATATGATTCAGCACTTAATGAGATCGTATTTACCTCACAGGCATCAGGTTCAACATCTGCCGGTAAATTGGGATTGTATTCGGCTAGGACTGATACAACGACCACACTTATGTATGATGCGAATGCAGGTCACTACAGTGTGCCGGTGAGCGCTTTAACGGCCAAGTCATATTGGCTTGCGACGTCTCCTGTTGTATCGTATGTATCAGTTCCTGCCGGAAATACACCTACGACAGTCGATGTAAATGGTGCTTCTCTTTCGATAAACAATGATGGACAGGATCTGGAGTTAAGGGTCGGTGAAGATGCATTGTACTGCAAGATAAAAACGCCTGCAGATAATACGTTATACAGTGTAATGGCTGCAAACGATAACGATTATGATGATATGATCGCCTCATACTGGTTCTATTATCCTCAATATGAGTTTGCGCTTCCGTTGTCAAATTTCAGAGGATCATCAATATATATCAGGACTGAGACGGATTATACGAACATTCCCATCAGTTATTCGTATGCTACAGAAGTTGTTCTTTCGAATGGTCATGCCGTTAGGATGGCAAAGTCAGATGCATCTTTTGAAATGCACTTTAGTCTTAACAGTGTAGATAACTATATTGCTATACATCATTATCTGTCTTCGGATTCGACAGAGAAGTATAAGATAAAGATTACAAGTGATGGATTGACTTCGCCCATAATCTCATCGGTGAATGCGTCGAATGGAGACTGCAAGATCGAGGGTGACGATTATACCCGATTTATGAATCTGGCGGACGGCACTGAGGTAAGGTTCTCATTTATATCAGTGGGAGATATCACTCCGACGAGCATCAGATGCAACCTTGTGATCGCAGGGGTAAGCAGAGAGATTGCTACCAGAGAGGGCTCGACCTCAACCATACATCTTGAAGCGGACGGAGACTATCTGAACATATCATCAACCGGAAAAGTTATAGATTTGCAGGTTGAAGAAGGAAATACCCACATTGGTTTGTATGATAATACTGCCGGAAGTGATACGTCGAGCGAACTGCAGGTACCGGTAAGTGAGTTGCCTTCAGGAGTATTATATGTTACGGCAGGAGCAACTGCTGACGGGGCATATTGCCAGCAAAGATTAAAGTATGTTTTTGCAGACGGGAAATATGCGACCTTTATAGCTGATGAGATGTTGCTTTATGTATTAGGTACTAACGGCGATCTGTATATTATGCCGATACAAATGTTGGATGGCAGTGATGAATTCCCTGAAAAACTCATGGCTGTGATTAATGGGGATGTAACTCATTCTGTTTTGTCAGATACATTGGACATTGACCGGGGATACAGATTTGCTGCAAGCAGTTTACAGAGTATACTTAATAGCGGAGATACGGTTTTATTTTCTCCGCCTGTACAGTCTACAACATAGCAAACGGAATGTTTTATGCGCCATGTAAAATTTTTTAACTGTTTCAGTCAGCCCCGCCATCAGGCGGGGCGATTTTTTATGGCATACATGCCGGACTTGTGGTATTCTGTAATAAGGGTGTTTTTTACCCGGAAGGAGATATATCGTGGAGAACAATAGTCATAATTCACTTAAGTTTACTGTTTTGGGAGCGAGAGGCTCGGTACCGGTTGGAGGCGAAGGCTTTAACAGATATGCGGGCAACACTTCATGCTATATGATAGAACACGGTAATGAGCAGATCTTTTTGGATGCCGGTACGGGGATAATACGAGCACCTTACAAAAGAGAAGCAAATGTTACTGTACTTCTGTCGCATTTGCACATAGATCATCTTATAGGATTCCCGTTTTTTACACCTTTGTTTGATAAGGGCAGAACGGTGAATATATATGCAGCACAGAGAGAAGGCGGTAACTTAAAGGACCAGCTTAATAATCTTTTCGTTCCGCCGTTCTGGCCGCTGCGTATAGATGATTATATTGCGGACATCGATTACAGAGTTCCTCAGTTTCCGTTTAAGATAGGGGATATCTCAGTGGACGGTATGGAGGGAAATCATCCTGGGGGATGTACCATATATAAGTTCATGTGGAACGGTCACAGCATCGTATTTATGACGGATTATGAACACAGCGAGGACGGATTTGGCAGGGAACTGATTGAATTCGTTGAGGGGGCAGATCTGTTGCTTTACGATGCACAGTATACGGAAGAGGAGTATCCTTCGCATAAGGGATATGGACATTCCACTCCGGAAAAGGGATTGGAATTCATGAGGCTTACGGATGCGAAGAATATGTATTTCATCCATCACGATCCGTCTCATGACGATTATGTGCTTGATAAGCTTGAGTCCAAGTATGGTGGATATGATGTTCATTATGCAAGATACAATGATGAATTTATTTTGTCGTAATATTACGGATCGTTCGTATAATTATTGACGGCTTAATAAAAGGGAATTCAAGGAGAGGATATTTAGTGGGTAATAAAGCAGATTATTCTATCGACAGACTGATAGAACTGGCCATAGCCCTTAATGCGGAAAAGGATGTGGACAGGCTATTGGAGCGCATATTGCTTGAGGCCATGAGCATAACCAATTGCGACGGCGGAACGGTATATATACTGGAACGTGAGAAACTGGTATTTAACAACGTTATCACGAAGTCCAAGAATACTCTTATAAGGGGAAGCGCGCATATCGATATTCCGCCTATCCCAATGTCGCGTAATCATATCAGTACGCTTGCGGCGCTCGAACACAGACGGATCAACGTTAAAGATGTCTACAATTCAGATGAGTTCGATTTTTCCGGAACCAAGAACTACGATAAGTTCAATGATTACATCACAAGCAATATGCTTGTGATGCCGATGGAGGATGAAAAAGGCGAGGTCATTGGCGTTCTGCAGCTTATTAATTCGATGGATGAAGATTACAATTTCATCCCGTTTGATGAAGGGAATGCCGAGATCATATCCGCGCTTGCATCATTTGCAGCGGTCAGTCTTAACAATAAACTTCTGTCACAGTCAGTGCTCGATATTTTGCATTCATTTGTGCAGGTTCTTATAGAAGCGGTCGATATTCGAAGCTCGTACAATGCCAATCATACCAAGAGTATGGTCAACTATGCGAAGAAGTTCATGGACTGGATGGATATAAAAAACTGCCCTTACAGGATCAAGGAAGCGGAGAAGGATCCGTATCTTATGAGTATCTGGCTTCATGATGTGGGTAAACTTTTGGTTCCGCTTGAAGTCATGAACAAGGCGACGCGACTTGGAGATGAGATAGAGACTTTCAATAACAGGGTAAAGATCGCGAAGCTTATGGAGAGGCTTCGTATGTACGAAAAGCCTGAAGAGAAGGAAGAAGCCGAAGAGAAGCTTAAACAGATAGAAGAAGGTATACAGTTCGTACTAAGCGTCAATAACAAGGGCTTTGCGGATGAGAATACCATTAACGGTGTCAAGGAACTGGCAAAGCTTAAGATACAGGATGAGAACGGAGAGATCATCGATTTCCTGACAGAATCCGAGGTTGAGTCATTGTGTATCATCAGAGGTACTCTTACGGACGGTGAGAGACATATCATGGAATCTCACGTTGAGTACACGGCGAAGCTGCTTGGTAACATGAGTTTCAGAGGCATATACGAGAGCGTTCCTTTCTGGGCCGGTTCCCATCATGAACTGTTGGACGGTTCCGGATATCCGCTTAAGATGGCAGGCGATGAGCTTCCGTTTGAAGTAAGGCTTCTTACAATCCTTGATGTGTATGATGCGCTCACTGCCGAGGACAGGCCGTATAAGCCGCCGTTAGCTCCGGAGAAGGCCTTTGACGTACTTAACAATATGGCTCAGGGCGGTAAGATCGACTCAGAGATACTTGAACTCTTCAAGGTCAGCGAAGCGTGGAAGAAATAACGGACATAGATTTATGGAGGGGAGAGCCGCTTAAGAAGCAGCGGTGAAAGGACAGATGGATAATAAGAAGAATAAGAAGAACTGGAAAAAGTACATTACCGTACCGGCGATAGCGATCGTTGTATCGGTGCTCGCCTATCTGGGCGCATTCAGACGACTGGACAGATGGGCACAGGATAAGCTTCTGCAAAAGCCCAGGATCGTATCTGACCAGATCGTGGTCATAGGTATGGACGAGAAAGCGCTGACATCACTTGGTGCTTACAACAACTGGGATCGTAATATCATGGCGACCGTGCTCGAGAAGCTTTCCGAAGATGAATCTTCGATGCCTGCAGTGGTAGCGATCGATACATTGTATTCCGGCGAGACGTTCCCCGAGGCTGATGAGAGACTGGCTGCCGCAGCAGCGAGACTGCCTCATATCGTTGTGGGAGATGTTGCGACATTCGGCACCCTTACCAAGCAGGATGAGGATGGTGGAGTTCATATAGTCAAGAATGCGATCGTGGAATTTGAAGAGCCTTATGACGGACTTAAGGCGGTAACAAAGCAGGGACATATCAATGCCATGTACGATACCGACGGTATCATGCGTCATGCGTTGCTCTATGTTAAACCTGATACTCATACAAAAGTAGGAGATCTAAGCGGATCCTCAGATGACAGGAAGGTATATTCCATGGCGTACGAGGTATCCAAGGCTTATCTTGAATCGATCGGTGAGACAATTACAGAACCCGAGACGGATGAGAACGGATTTTTCTATCTTCCGTACTCTGTATTGCCCGGTGGATTTTATGACAGTGTGTCAATAGTTGATGTTATGAACGGCGATGTGCCCAAGGATTATTATGCGGGCAAGATCGTATTCATCGGACCTTACGCAGTTGGGCTTCAGGACGCATATTATACGGCGATCTCAAGAGCCGAGCAGATGTACGGTGTCGAGATCCAGGCCAATGTTGTGGAGGCAATGATCAACGGTAACTACAAGAAGGAGTCATCTGATCTTGTAGAGGCCATAGCTTTGTTCGTGATCTGCATGATCGCCGGATTCTTTATAGTTCATAAGACCAAGCTTGTCGGAGCTTCAGTTATAAGTGCTGTACTTATAGCGATAGATATTGCGGTAGTCTATATTGCATACGATAAGGGATATGTACTTCACCTGGTATGGATCCCGATCGGATTGCTTACTCTGTACCTTGCATCGATCATCATAAGATATGTGGCAGCTGCACTTGAGAGAGCAAGAGTTACGCACACGTTTGAGAGATACGTAGCTCCCGAGATCGTTGGTGAGCTTCTTAAGGAAGGAAGCGATGCTCTTGAACTTGGCGGTAAGATGTATGACATTGCGGTGCTCTTCGTCGATGTCAGAGGATTCACCACCATGTCGGAAGCGCTCGACCCTCCTACAGTCGTTGAGATCATCAACAGATATCTGACACTTACTACCGAATGTATCATGAGATATAACGGTACGCTTGATAAATTCGTAGGAGACTGTACCATGGCTTTCTGGAACGCACCTCTGCCTCAGGAGGATCCTGTATACCTCGCTTGTAAGGCGGCCATGGATATGGTTGAGGGATCAAAAAAGCTTGCCGTTGAACTTGAAGAGAGATTCGGCAGATCGGTTGCATTCGGTATAGGTGTCAACTACGGTCCCGCAGTCGTTGGTAATATCGGAGCTCCTCAGCGAATGGACTATACGGCCATCGGTGATACGGTCAATACTTCGGCAAGACTTGAGGCCAATGCTCCGGGCGGTAAGATATATATTTCAAGATCCGTTGCGGATGCTTTGGGTGACAGAGCCAAGACTACATCACTTGGCGGTACCATTAAACTTAAGGGTAAAGCGGAAGGATTTGAGATCCTTACATTGGATGAACTTGAATAGGTAAGTAAAATATGGCAATTAAGAAAAAAGGAGAACTTGATCCTGTAATAACGAGTCTTCTTGAGACCGATGCGTACAAGTTCTCAATGGGACAGGCGATTTATCATCAGTTTTCCGATTATAAGACCACATGGGATTTTAAGTGCAGGAATGAGGATGTACACTTTACTCCTGAGATGGTGGAGGAGATCCGCGATCAGATCAGGATGTACTGCAATTTAAGATTTGATGAGGATGAACTTGAGTATCTGAATTCCATAAAGTGGATCAAAGGCTCTTATGTTGATTTTCTGCGACTTTGGAAGCCGAGATTCAATGATTTTAAGATTGGCACCGATGCTGAGTGCGGATTGTCCATAAGCGTGGGCGGTACATGGCTTAATACTTCCATGTATGAGATACCTACTCTTGCCATAGTCAATGAAGTATATTTTAGGATGGCCTATGATTATGATAAGCTTTACGAGAGTTTTAAGGCCAGACTGAAAGCCAAGATAGACGGTGTGCTTGACGGGACATATGAACTTGGGCCGTTCTCGGAATTCGGATTAAGAAGGAGACTTTCGGGAGAGGCGCAGGACTATGCGGTACAATCGCTTAAGGAAGCAGCTTTTACCAACTCCAAGTTCGTCGGCACGTCCAATGTGTATCTTGCAAAAAAACACGGCATTACACCTGTGGGTACCATGGCTCATGAATGGATCATGTGCGTGGGACAGGGCAATCATAAGCATAATCCGGCGTATTCGAACTGGTATGCGCTTGATGCCTGGGTTAAGGAGTATGGAGTGCTTAATGGAACGGCTCTTACCGATGCCATCACTACAGAGTGTTTTTTAAGAGATTTCAGGCTTACATATTCGACTCTTTTCTCGGGAGTCAGACATGACAGCGGTGATCCGTATAAGTGGGGAGATATGATGATAGAGCATTATAAGTCTCTTGATATCGATCCCAAGAATAAGACGCTGTTATTCTCGGACAGCCTTGATTTTGAGCGTGCCACGGCTATATACAGATATTTTAAGGATAAGGCCAGGGTGGCGTTTGGGATCGGTACATACATAGCCAATGATACCGATGTTGAACCGCTTAATATAGTCATGAAGACTACGGCATGCAACGGTATGGATGTGGCGAAACTGTCGGATATAGAAGGTAAGGGAATGTGCAAGAATCCGGATTACCTTAATTATCTTCGCAGATGCATCGACTGGCGCATGGAGAATGAAAGCGGAACGATACGCTGACAGGATAAAATATAAGACACAGAAAAGGCCGTTACGGTTTACAGACCGTGGCGGTTTTTTGATGAACTGAAACGGAATCTTTGGTGGATGTGAAAAAACCAAAGATTTCGTAATTTTATACTTGATTATTATCAAAATATATAATATAATCATTTTTGAGATTGTTCGTGAGTTGATTTATCGCGGACTGACGGGAGATGGGAGACCGACTATGAGCAAGAAGATCAAGGTTGACAGTGCGAAGGCACAGGACCTTATGCTCAATCAGGTCAGGCACAGGATCCTGCAATACATTCATCATCGCGGCAGTGTGACGGTTAAGGAGATAGCGGAAGCGCTGTCTGACATTCCACAGGCCACCATGTACAGGCAGATCAAGGCGCTCTCCGAGGGCGGACTTATCAGTGTGTGCGGCCAGAAGCGGATAAGGGGTACATTGGAACATACCTACAGACTGTCGGATGAACTTAAGCCGGACGGAGATCATGCCACGGGGGACATGAGTACACGGTTTGCATTGCTAAGTCTTGTTCAGGATTTTTCTGATTATTATCTTAAGCAGGATGCAGACCCGGGACGGGATATGTTGGATGTAGTCAGCAGGCCGCTGCTTATGACGGATGAGGAGTTTGAGGAGTATTTAAGCAGTATCAGTGAACTTACCGAACGATATGTTCACAATGAACCGGAATCTGACAGACGCATCAGGAGAGTTACATTTATATCGTCGCCCGCTTAAGACGGTATGGCAGTCAGACGGTTAGATTAGAGAGTTATGAGATCACAGGCCTTGAGGCGGGAGGTTTTATGGTATACGGATTGGTTTTATTGCTGGCTCTGATATGGGCCGTAAGCGGAATATAGAGAGAGGAGATTTTGTCATGATGTTAGTTAAGGGATTTAAGAGAGTGGCTTTGTTGGGGATAAGTATAGCAGCCGGTGCGGTGATCGCATTTGCACCCAAGACCTTCGCTTTTGCGGAGACCAATGTTACCAGCGTTCAGGGAACCGTATATAAGGGTACTACGGCCGATGTGCTTTACCTTAATTCCAATCAGGGAATATTTACGGTTAAGATCGATGCATCTACAGATACAAGTAAGTGCAGACTTTTGGTGCCGGGCAAGGCTGTAACGGTAGCCATGTACAGAGGGGATGATGCGACGATGCATGCGCAGAGCATAGTAAGCGGCAAGTCCAACTCACAGGTGAGTGTTGATTCAAACAGAAGTACCGTGTCAGGAACGGTCAAGGATACTTCTACGGAAGAGGTTCTCTATCTTGATACTACGGGCGGAGAGATGATCATAAAGATCGATCCGACCACGGATTTTTCGGGTATAAGATTCTTGGTGGCAGGCAAGAAGGTAAGTGTAGTCGTATCAAGAGGCTCTGATGCATATATGCATGCGATCAGTATTTCCGATACGAATTCGTCAGGTTCGACATATACTGCTTCTACAGCGGCTCCTGTCAACACAACAGCGGTATCCGGTACACCGACGGATAAGTCTTCGGGCAATATCCTTTATCTTGAGACATCAGGCGGCACAATGTATCTAATCGTAGATGAAGGTGCAGACACCACTAACGGATTCATGTTTACGCCCGGCAATAAGCTTACGGCATATGTTTACAGAGGATCTGATGCGGTTATGCATGCATCCAAGATTACCGGTACAAGATCAAGCGGCGCCAGCATAAGCGGTAGCACCACTACTTTCCAGGGTACGGTCGGCACTGACTCCAAGGAAGATATGCTTTACCTTGTGACATCCGGTGGTACTATGAAGATCAAGCTTGATACCACAACCGTTCTTTCGGGAGCAAAGGGGCTAAATAAGGGCAGAACAGTCTCAGTATCTGCAGCCATCGGTTCGGATGAATACTGGCATGCAGTGAGCATTACGGCTAAGTAAAATTTCATTTCATACACATAATCCACTTTGGAGGCGGCATGTCCGCCTCCATTTTTTGTGTATGGGAAATACTGTAAAAAACAGTGGACATATTGGTCGAATGCATCTACAATAAGGAAGTGTGAGTTGAGGGTTGGTTGCATAAGACTAACCGATTTAAAACAGTTGTCATGAATATGGGAGAGGATCACTTACATGGGTGGATTTTTTGCGGTAGCATCTAAGGAAGATTGTGTGTTTGACCTGTTCTTCGGAACGGATTACCATTCACACCTTGGTACCAGAAGAGCCGGCATGGCTGTATATGGTAAGAAAGGCTTTGACAGGGCTATTCATAATATAGAGAATTCTCCTTTCAGGACCAAGTTTGAAAGTGACTTCCACGAGATGGAAGGTACCATGGGAATCGGATGCATATCCGATTATGAACCGCAGCCGCTTTTGGTCAGATCGCATCACGGTACATTTGCTATAAGTACTGTGGGTAAGATCAACAATACGGAAGCACTCGTTGCTGATGTATTCGGTAAGGGCAATACTCATTTCCTGGAGATGAGCGGGGGAGATATCAATGCGACGGAACTCGTGGCTGCACTTATCAACCAGCGTGACAATATAGTGGAAGGCATACAGTATGCACAGTCTGTTATTGAAGGATCAATGACCATACTTCTGCTAACTGCGAAGGGAATATATGCTGCAAGAGATGCACTTGGCAGAACTCCGGTTGTTCTGGGCAAAAAAGACGGAGCCTACTGCGCCTCATTTGAGTCTTTTGCTTATCTTAATCTCGGATATGAACCGTTAAGGGAACTTGGACCCGGCGAGATAGTGGTGCTTACGCCTGAGGCTGTGGTTACCATGGCAAAGCCCGGCACCAAGATGAAGATCTGCACTTTCTTATGGGTATACTACGGATATCCTTCTTCGTCATATGAAGGAATAAGCGTTGAGCAGATGAGATATAACTGCGGTGCACTGCTTGCCAAGAGAGATGATGTGAGACCGGACAATGTGGCCGGAGTGCCTGATTCGGGTACGGCGCATGCTGTCGGATATGCCAATGCAAGTGGCATTCCTTTTTCGCGTCCTTTCATTAAATATACACCTACATGGCCCAGGAGCTTTATGCCTACCATACAGTCTAAGCGTAATCTGATTGCCAAGATGAAGCTTATACCGGTGCATGATCTTATCAAGGATAAGAGCTTGCTACTCATAGATGATTCGATAGTGCGTGGTACGCAGCTTAGAGAGACAACGGAATTCTTATATAAGAGCGGAGCTAAAGAGGTACATATCAGGCCTGCTTGTCCACCGCTTGTATATGGATGTAAGTTTATCAATTTTTCACGCTCCACATCTGATATGGATCTGATCACAAGACGTGTGATCGCCAGGATCGAAGGAGATGATGTCAGTGCGGAAGTGCTTAAGGAATACAGTGATCCGGATTCGGAGAGATATGGGCGAATGAATGAAGAGATAAGGAAGGAACTTAACTTTACCTCTCTTCGTTACCATAGACTGGACGATCTTATGGAATCGGTCGGAATAGATAAGGAATGCCTGTGTACTTTCTGCTGGAATGGACAGGAATAGAACTTAAAGAGCAGTTAATTGTATGTTTTTTCTTAAGATACAGAACGGAGGATTAAAATGGCTAAGAAACCTGTAGTATTGTTGATATTGGACGGATACGGACTTAATGATAAGACCGCGGGCAATGCGGTAGCACTTGCCAAGACACCTGTGATGGACAGACTCATGAAGGAATATCCTTTTGTAAAGGGATATGCAAGCGGAATGTCTGTCGGACTTCCTGACGGCCAGATGGGTAACTCTGAGGTAGGACACCTTAATATGGGTGCGGGCCGTATTGTTTATCAGGAGCTTACAAGGATCACCAAGGAGATCCAGGACGGAGTATTCTTTGAGAATCCCGGTCTTATGGAGGCTATTGAGAACTGTAAAGCCAATGACAGTGCGCTTCATTTGTACGGACTGTTAAGCGATGGCGGCGTACACAGCCACAATACACATGTATACGGATTGCTTGAACTTGCTAAGCGCAATGGGCTTACCAAGGTATATGTACATCCTTTTTTGGACGGAAGAGATACACCGCCGGCAAGCGGCAAGGGCTATGTAGAAGAACTTGAAGCCAAGATGGCAGAAATTGGCGTAGGTAAAGTCGCATCCGTAGCCGGCAGATATTATGCT
>JAEEGJ010004817.1_pt1 | contig 44280 bp, 40 predicted proteins | sample 8958761 | NCBI WGS metagenome assembly JAEEGJ01 (sample SAMN16246546, study PRJNA631951) | gut metagenome | biome: gut microbiome; feature: rumen; material: RS-attached | host: Bos | place: Iran: Karaj | collected 2018-10
GATTTATGTCTTCGCTACTCCCGCAAAACCGCGCTTCCTCGCTACTCGCGCAAAACAAGGCTGCGGCGATAATTGTCTTCGCTACTCGCGCAATAAAATTTTTTTATACTCTCTTATTGACAAACCTTACCACATAGATTAATATATAACCAACCTACTAAGTAGGTAAATAAAAACGAAAGGATTAAACCGATGCAGAAATCATCATATATCACAACTTCATCAGTTAAATCAATGTGCTGTATGTGTATGCCTTCTATGTGTATGTGTAGAAAGCCTTATATTTCTGCGGCCAGCTTAATCTGATAAATCATAAAGAAATAAGCAAATCTATCAGTCAGGCATATACGCAGAATATAAGGCGGATATGGCTGATATTTTTTTACTTAAATAAAGATAATACGAGGAGAAAAAACAATGAGTAAATATAGCAATAACAACATTTCAACAAAATTAATTCACGGTGGTATTAGTAACGACGAACATACAGGAGCGGTTAATGTACCTATCTATCAGACAAGTACATATGGACAGGAAGTTCCTGGAAAGCATAAGGGCTGGGAATACTCAAGAAGTGGTAACCCAACAAGAAAGGCCCTTGAAGAACTTATAGCAGAACTTGAAAATGGTAAGTTTGGCTTTGCATTTGCATCTGGTCTTGCTGCTATATCAACAGTAGTAAGCCTCTTTAAGCCAGGAGATGAAATCGTTATATCTAACGACGTATACGGCGGAACATTCAGAATACTTGATAAGGTATTTAGCAAATACGACATCAAATATCATCAGGTAGATACATCAAACCTTAAGAATATAGAAGATGCAATTAACGATAAGGTTAAGGCTATCTATATCGAAACACCTTCTAACCCACTTCTTGGTATTACAGATATTGAAGGTGCATCTAAGATAGCAAAGGCACATGGTCTTCTTACAATCGTTGATAATACATTCTATACACCATATATTCAGAGACCACTTGAGCTTGGCGCTGATATAGTAATCCATAGTGCCACAAAGTATCTTGGAGGCCACAGCGACCTTATAGCTGGTCTTGTAGTAGTTAATGATGAAAAGCTTGCACAGGAAATTGGCTTTTTGCAGAATGCTATCGGCGCTATTCTTCAGCCATTTGACTCTTTCTTATTAATAAGAGGTATCAAGACTCTTGGAGTAAGACTCGACCGTCATGTAGCCAATGCAGAGTACATAGTAAATGAGTTATCTAAGCTTGAAGATGTTAAGAAGATTTACTATCCAGGTTTAGAGTCGCATCCAGGCTATGATGTTAACAAGAAACAGGCTAAGAACGGCGGCGCTATGATTTCATTTGAACTTACAGATGGACATGATACAGATACATTATTCAGATCACTTAATATTATCACTCTTGCAGAAAGTCTTGGAGGTGTAGAATCTCTTATCGAGCATCCAGCTTCAATGACTCATGCTTCTATTCCAAAGGAAATAAGAGAAGCAGCAGGACTTGGTGATGGACTTCTCAGACTTTCAGTAGGTATCGAAGACGCCAAGGAACTTGCAGAAGACATCATCGGAGCAATCAAGAAATCAAGAAAATAAACCATAGACAGATAGCTTATAGGGCATAAGACCTATTCATTAAGGAGAATGATTATGAAAGTAGAAAATGCATATACAGATCTTCCATATGAAAGCAGTGAGTATCTTCCTGATACTTATCCATTAAACATAATAAGTGGTGGTAACCATCTTTATGGATATATTCTTACTCCTGATAAGAGATATGAGAAGCCATATCCAGCAGTGCTTATGTTCCATGGATTTCCGGGATATACAACAAACAATGACCTTGAATATGCACTTATGAGAATGGGCTGCGTAGTGGTTCACGTTAACCATAGAGGGGCCTGGGGAAGTGAAGGTAATTATCTCTTTACTAACCTTAAGGACGACATCGTGGCTATTGCAAAATGGGCTCATAATCCAGCAATAACAGATGAATATAGCATAGACCCTAACAATATCTTTCTTGTAGGTCACAGTATGGGCGGTATGTCAGTACTTAATGCAGCCAAGGAACTTCCTTTTATCAAGGGTGTGGCAGCTATGGCAGCCTATGATCTTGGAGTTGTATTTAAGAATGACCTTGAAAAAGAACTCTTTAAGATGATTGAGATTGAAGGTCAATGCCTTAAGTTAATATCTGCAAGCGAGGTATATGACAATGCTCTTAATAATTATAAATACCTTGCTATTGGCTACAACATAGAAAAACTGGAAGACAAGAATGTTCTTCTTATAGCAGCAACTCATGATACAGTTGCTCCACCAGAACTGATGCTTAGACCAGTTTATGAAAGACTTAAAGATTATAAGAGAGTTGAATATAAAGAGATTCCTGCTAACCATGGATTTGCTGGACAGAGAATAGAACTTGCAAAAACAGTTGGTAGCTGGATAAAAGAAAGATTATAAAGGAGATAAAACAATGGCATATTACGATAACATGCATGAACTTATAGGAAATACACCAATAGTACAGCTTAGTGAGGTTAATAAGGAACTTCCTTCAAAATTATTTGCAAAGCTTGAACTTTATAACCCAATGGGAAGTGTTAAAGACAGAGTTGGTAAATATATGATAGAAGATGCTGAAAAGAAAGGACTTCTTAAACCTGGTTATACAATAGTTGAAGGAACAGCAGGTAATACAGGACTTGGAATTGCATTTGCAGCTCTTAATAAAGGATATAGAGTAATATTTGCAGTACCAACAAAGTTTTCTATTGAAAAGCAGCAACTTATGAAGGCCCTGGGGGCCGAGATAATTAATACACCAAGAGAAGAGGGTATGCTTGGAGCAACAAGAAAGGCTAAAGAACTTCTTGAAACTATTCCTAATTCTATAGCTCTTGGGCAGTTTACAAATCAGAGTAATCCACAGGCACACTATGAAACCACAGGACCTGAAATATATAAAGATATGGATGGCAAGATTGATTATGTAGTTCTTGGTGCAGGTAGTGGTGGAACATTTACAGGCGTTGTCAGATATCTTAAGGAGCAGAATCCTAATATACAGGCAGTGCTTGCAGATCCGGTAGGATCAACAATAGGTGGCGGTGAGCATGCTGATTACAACATCGAAGGAATAGGCAATGACTTTATAGCTGAGACTTTAGACATATCTTTGATGGATAAGGTAATCAAGATTAACGATGAAGAAGCCTTTAACGGATCAAAGGAACTTGCCTTAAAAGAAGGTATAATTGCTGGTTCATCATCTGGAGCAGCATTTGCCGCAGGAAAAAAATTAGCAAAAGAAACAAAGGACGCAAGAATAGTAATTTTGCTTCCTGACAGAGGCGATAGATATTTTTCAACTGGACTTTGGGAAAAGAAAAATTAAAAAATATTAATGATAGTTATTGACAACATTTTATTTTAGATTTATTGTATTTAAGAATGAAAACGGCAAAGGAGTCGCATGCGATTTCTTTGCCGACTTTTTTTATGCATTGAACATGTATGCGAGCCTGTGTCAAAAATAAAAAAACAGGAGGTAAGCTTATGTGTTCAATTATGGGATATATGGGCAGTAGTCTTTCAAAAGACGAATTTAAAGAGCATTTTGATAAGACCATCTCCAGAGGACCTGATATGCAGCGCATCGAAGAAGTTGACGGCGCTATACTGGGATTTGAGAGACTGGCGATTATGGGATTGGATGAGAATGGTATGCAGCCATTCAATAATAACAATAATAATAATAATCGTGTAGTCTGCAATGGTGAAATATACGGATTCAGACCACTTAAGGCTGACCTTGAGAAGAAGGGATATACATTCAAGTCAGATTCTGACTGTGAGATACTTCTTCCATTATATGAAGAATACGGAACTGATATGTTTAAGATGCTTGATGCTGAGTATGCAGTAGTTATATATGATGCAGAAAGCAAGAGTCTTATAGCAGCAAGAGATCCAATCGGAATAAGACCTTTATTCTTTGGATATTATGAAGATGGCGGTATGGTATTTGCTTCAGAGGCTAAGAACCTTGTAGGTCTTGTTAAAGAAGTATTTGCATTTCCTCCAGGATATTATTATAAAGATGGTCAGTTTGTTCAGTATAGAGATATAGCTGAAACAAAAGAGTACAACAAGGATGACCTTGAAACAGTTTGCAAGAACATTCATGACAAGCTTGTTAAAGGTATTGAGAAGAGACTTGATGCAGATGCACCAGTAGGATTCCTTCTTTCAGGTGGTCTTGATTCTTCACTTGTTTGTTCAGTAGCAGCAAAGCTTCTTAATAAGCCAATAAGAACATTTGCAATCGGTATGAATACAGATGCTATCGATCTTAAGTATGCTAAGGAGGTTGCTGATTATATTAAGAGTGACCATACAGAAGTTATTATTACAAAAGAGCAGGTACTCGAAGCACTTCCTACAGTAATATCAATTCTTGGTACATATGATATTACTACTATAAGAGCAAGTGTTGGTATGTATCTTGTGTGTAAGGCCATTCATGAAAACACAGATGTAAGAGTACTTCTTACAGGTGAGATTTCAGATGAGTTATTCGGTTATAAGTACACAGACTTCGCTCCTAGTGCTGAAGAGTTCCAGAAGGAATCTCAAAAGAGAGTAAGAGAGCTTTATATGTACGATGTACTTAGAGCAGACAGATGTATATCAGTTAACTCTTTAGAGGCCAGAGTACCATTTGGTGATCTTGATTTTGTATCATATGTTATGAGCATAGATCCAGCTAAGAAGATGAATGTATATAACAAGGGTAAGTATTTACTCCGTCATGCATTCGAAGGAGATTATCTTCCAGAAGATATCTTAATGAGAGAGAAGGCTGCCTTCTCTGATGCAGTTGGACATTCTATGGTGGATTACCTTAAGGAATATGCTAATGAGAAATATTCTGATGAAGAATATGAAGAACTCGTTAAGAAATATGATTATGCTAAGCCATTTACTAAAGAATCTCTTCTCTATAGAGAGATATTCGAAGAGTATTACCCAGGATGTGCTAAGACAGTCGTAGACTTCTGGATGCCAAACAAGAACTGGGAAGGCTGCAATGTTAACGATCCATCTGCCAGAGTTCTTTCGAACTACGGTGCAAGTGGTCAATAATTTAATACAAAAAGATTAAGAATAACAGTTTAAAGACAAAGGTGTCAGCTGGTATAGGCCAGTTGACACCTTTTTTCTTTATATAAAAGTTAAAAACTTTTATATAAAGAAAAAATTTAGCGCAAAAAAGATGAAATAAGAAGAAAGGCAAAGAGATGGTTAAGTATGTATTTGTAACAGGTGGTGTTGTATCAGGACTTGGTAAGGGCATCACAGCTGCTTCTCTTGGAAGATTACTTAAAGCCAGAGGCTACCACGTAACCATGCAGAAATTCGATCCATATATTAACGTGGATCCGGGAACTATGAACCCAATACAGCATGGTGAAGTATTTGTAACAGACGATGGAACAGAAACTGACTTGGATCTTGGACATTATGAGAGATTCATTAATGAGAATCTTGATTTTAACTCCAATGTAACAACAGGAAAGATATACTGGTCAGTTCTTAATAAAGAAAGACATGGTGATTATGGCGGAGGAACCGTACAGGTTATTCCACATATTACCAATGAGATAAAAGATAGAATCTATAAAGCAAAATCTGATGATGAAGAAACAATATCAATCATCGAGATTGGCGGAACTGTTGGAGATATTGAAAGTCAGCCATTCTTAGAGGCAATAAGACAGTTCCAGGCTGAAGTTGGAAGAGACAATGCTGTAATTATACAGGTTACTCTTATTCCTTACCTTAAAGCTTCAGGAGAGATGAAGACTAAGCCGGCACAGATGAGTGTTAAGAGTCTTCAGAGTATGGGACTTTGGCCAGACATATTAGTTTGCAGATCTGACTATCCTATTGATGACAACATGAGAGATAAGATGGCACTTTTCTGTAATGTAAAGAAAGAGCACATATTACAGAACCTTGATGCTCAGTCATTATACGAAGTTCCACTTATGCTTGAGAATGAAAAATTAGCCGATGCAGTATGTGAATGTCTTCACATAGACTGTCCTACTCCAAATCTTACAGAGTGGAAGAAGATGGTGGATACCTTCCACCATCCAAAGCACTCGGTGATTATAGGTCTTGTAGGAAAGTATGTAGAACTTCACGATGCATATTTAAGCGTAGCCGAAGCACTTAAGCACGGTGGTATAGCTAATGAATCTTCTGTACAGATTAGATGGATAGATTCCGAAGAGATAACACCAGATACCATAGATGAATATCTTCACGATATAGATGGTGTAATAGTTCCGGGAGGATTCGGAACAAGAGGTATAGAAGGAAAGATACTTACTGCAGAGTATGCAAGAAAGAAGAAGATTCCTTACCTTGGTATCTGCCTTGGTATGCAGGTTGCTATTATAGCATTTGCAAGAAATGTTCTGGGACTTAAGGATGCAACAAGTATTGAATTTGACCCAGATACAAAGAACCCAGTAATAAACTTCCTTCCAGGTCAGGAAGATGTAGAAAACCTGGGTGGAACCTTAAGACTTGGTTCATATCCTTGTAAGTTAAAAGAAGGAACTCTTGCTTACAAGATATACGGTAAGACAGATATTACGGAAAGACACAGACACAGATACGAAGTAAACAATGATTATAGAACTGTCCTAGAGGAAAACGGTATGGTTCTTTCCGGACTTTCACCTGATGGAAGAATAGTAGAGATGGTAGAACTTAGTGATCATCCTTACTACATAGCAACTCAGGCACATCCGGAATTCAAGTCAAGACCAGATGCCCCACATCCATTATTCAGAGGACTTGTAAGCGCAGCTCTTTTGAAGAAAGAACAGGAGGAAACTCATGAAAAATAATAATACATTATATGATCAAAGCTTTGAACATGATAACTGCGGTATCGGAGCTATCACAAATATATATGGTAAGAAAAGTCATGATGTAGTAGCAGATGCTCTTAAGATTGTTGAGAATCTTGAGCACCGTGCTGGTAAAGATGCAGAAGGAAAGACTGGTGATGGTGTAGGTATCCTTACTCAGATTCCACACAAGTTTTTCAAGAAGGTTTGTAAGCAGGAGAACATCGCTATTGGCGGAGAACGTGAATACGGTGTAGGTATGTTCTTCTTCCCATCAGACGAGCTTAAGAGAAATCAGGCTATGAAGATGTTTGAGGTTATAGCTCGTAAGGAAAAACTTAAATTCCTTGGATGGAGAAAAGTTTCTACATATCCAGAAGTTCTTGGTAAGAAGGCTCTTGATAGCTGCCCAGATATCTATCAGGGATTTATTGAAAGACCAGCAGATGCTAAGACAGATCTTGATTTCGATAGAAAACTTTACATAGTAAGACGTGTATTTGAGCAGTCTAATGAAGCTACATATGTACCTTCACTTTCTTCTAGAACAATAGTTTACAAGGGTATGTTCCTTGTTAGCCAGCTTAGAACTTTCTTTGCTGACCTTCAGGATGCTGATTATGAATCAGCTATAGCTCTTGTTCATTCAAGATTCTCTACTAACACTAATCCAAGCTGGCTTAGAGCTCATCCAAACAGATTTGTTGTTCACAACGGTGAAATCAACACAATCAAGGGTAACGTTGATAAGATGTGCGCAAGAGAGGAAACTCTTGAACTTGGCGTATTTACAGATGAAGACCTTACTAAGGTTCTTCCAATTATATCTACTGAGGGTTCGGATTCAGCTATGCTGGACAATGCCCTTGAGTTCATGATTATGGGCGGTATGGATCCAGCCCTTGCAGCTATGATCCTTATTCCAGAACCATGGGAAAACAATGACACAATCTCACAGGAAGAAAGAGACTTCTATCAGTACTACGCTACTATGATGGAGCCATGGGACGGACCTGCATCTATCCTCTTCTCAGATGGTGATGTTATGGGTGCTATCCTTGATAGAAATGGTCTTAGACCTTCAAGATATTACCTTATGGATGATGGTAGACTTATTCTTTCTTCAGAAGTTGGGGTACTTAAGCTTGATGAGAAGCACGTTCTTAAGAAAGAAAGACTTCATCCAGGAAAGATGCTTCTTATAGATACAAAGCAGGGTAAGGTAATTACTGATACAGAGCTTAAGGATAAATATGCAAGACGTGAGCCATACGGTGAATGGCTTGATAGCAATCTATATACATTAAAAGATATCAAGGTTCCAAATGAAAAAGTTGCTTCTTATACAAAAGAAGAGATTATGCAGCTTGAGAAAGCATTTGGATATACATATGAAGATTACAGAGACCAGATTGGTAAGATGGCACTTAGCGGAGCTGAGACAATAGGAGCCATGGGTGTTGATACACCACTTGCTGTTCTTTCTAAAGAGAACCAGCCACTCTTCTATTACTTCAAGCAGTTATTTGCTCAGGTTACAAACCCACCAATCGATGCTGTTAGAGAAAAAATCGTTACAGCAACAACAGTATATGTTGGTAAGAATGGTAACCTTCTTTCAGAGAAGCCAGAAAACTGCCATGTGCTTAAGATTAGAAATCCTATTCTTTCTGACCTTGATATGCTTAAGATTTCACATCTTAATAAGCCAGGTCTTAAGGTTGAAAAGGTATCTATGCTTTACTACAAGTCAACAAGACTTGATAAGGCTATTGATCATCTCTTTGTAGAAGTTGACAGAGCATATAAGGATGGTGCTAATATCCTTGTTCTTTCTGATAGAGGTGTAGATGAAAACCACGTTGCTATTCCTTCACTTCTTTGTGTAGCAGCAGTTCATAACCACCTTGTTAGAACAAAGAAATGCATGGCCATGTCACTTATCTTAGAGACAGGTGAACCAAGAAATGTACACCACTTTGCAACACTTCTTGGATACGGTGCTTGTGCTGTTAACCCTTATCTTGCACATGCTTCTATAGGTCAGCTTATAGAAGATAACCTTCTTGATAAGGACTACTACGCTGCAGTTTCTGATTATGACAATGCAGTTCTTTCAGGTATCGTAAAGATTGCATCTAAGATGGGTATATCTACACTTCAGTCATATCAGGGTAGCCGTATATTCGAGGCAGTTGGTATCGATTCAAGTGTTATTGATAAGTACTTTGCAGGTACAGTTTCAAGAATCGGTGGTCTTAACCTTGATGATATAGCTCTTAATATTGATAAGCAGCATTCGAAAGCATTTGACCCACTTGGACTTGCAAGTGATATGACAATAGATTCTATGGGAAGACATAAGATGAGATCTCAGGGTGAGCATCATAGATACAATCCTGAAACAATTCATATGCTTCAGATGTCAACCAGAGAAGGCGACTATGATAAGTTTAAGAAGTACACAGCTATGGTTGATAAAGAAGAAACTGGTTATATCAGAAACCTTATGGACTTTAACTATCCTTCAAAGGGTATAGATATATCAGAGGTTGAACCAGAAGAGAGCATCGTTAAGAGATTCAAGACAGGTGCTATGTCATATGGTTCTATCTCTGAGGAAGCTCACGAAACACTAGCGCTAGCCATGAACAAACTTCACGGAAAGAGTAACTCCGGTGAAGGTGGTGAAAGTGATGAGAGACTTGAAAGTGCTGGAACAAGCCATGACAGAAGCTCTGCAATCAAGCAGGTTGCCTCTGGTAGATTCGGTGTTACAAGCAGATATTTAATTAGTGCAAAAGAAATTCAGATTAAGTTAGCGCAGGGTGCTAAGCCAGGTGAAGGTGGACACCTTCCAGGAAAGAAGGTATATCCATGGGTTGCCAAGACAAGACACTCAACACCAGGTGTAAGTCTTATCTCACCACCACCTCATCATGATATTTATTCAATTGAGGACCTTGCTCAGCTTATATATGACCTTAAAAATGCCAATAAGGATGCAAGAATATCAGTTAAGCTTGTTTCTGAAACAGGTGTAGGTACTATTGCAGCCGGTGTTGCCAAGGCGGGTGCAGGAGTAATCCTTATCTCTGGTTACGACGGAGGTACAGGTGCTGCTCCACTTTCATCAATTCACAATGCAGGTCTTCCATGGGAGCTTGGTCTTGCAGAGACACATCAGACTCTTATGAGAAATGGTCTTAGAAATAAAGTTATTATCGAAACAGACGGTAAGCTTATGTCTGGTAGAGACGTAGCTATAGCAGCAATCCTCGGCGCTGAGGAATTCGGTTTCGCTACAGCTCCACTTGTAACTCTTGGCTGTGCCATGATGAGAGTGTGTAACCAGGATACATGTCCTTACGGTGTTGCTACTCAGAATCCAGAGCTTAGAAAGAGATTTGCTGGTAAGCCAGAATATGTTGAGAACTTCATGATCTTTATTGCAAGAGAACTTAGAGAATATATGGCTAAGCTTGGTGTAAAGACTGTTGATGAACTTGTTGGTAGAACAGATCTTATTAAGCAGGATAAAGAGTCTATCGGAACTGCTGGAAAGATTGATCTTAGCAAGATTGTTGATAATAGCGATTATGAAGCTTGCCAGTATGATAACAAGTCACTTTATGACTTTGAACTTTCTTCTAAGAAAGATCAGATGCTCATGGATAACGATAAGAGTCTTGTTAGTGCAATTAAGGCTGGTAAGAGCAAGGTAATAGATACAGAAGTAACTAATACAGATAGAACATTCGGTACACTTATAGGCGCTGAGATTACAAGAAATCATCATGAAGGTCTTAAGGAAGATACTATTGTAATTAACTGTAAGGGGGCAGGTGGACAGAGCTTCGGTGCATTTATTCCATCAGGTCTTACACTTAACCTTACAGGTGATACTAATGACTACTTCGGTAAGGGGCTTTCAGGCGGTAAGCTTATTCTTAAAGCTCCTGAAGATGCAGGCTATGATGCAGAAAACAATATCATAGCTGGTAACGTTGCTCTTTATGGTGCAACAAGCGGTGAAGTTTATATCGCTGGTATGGCAGGTGAAAGATTCTGCGTAAGAAACTCAGGTGCCAAGACAGTTGTTGAAGGTGTTGGTGAGCACGGCTGTGAATATATGACAGGTGGTCTTGCAGTAATACTTGGTTCAACAGGTAAGAACTTTGCGGCTGGTATGAGCGGCGGTATTGCTTACGTACTTGATGAAGACAACCACTTATATCGTAACCTTAATAAAGAGATGGTTCTTATGGAAACTCCTACAGCTAAGTCTGATAAGGAAAGCTTAAGGACTATGCTTGAAAACCATGTTAAATATACTAACTCTGCTAAGGCAAAGGCAATATTAGCTGACTTTGAAAACTATCTTCCAAAATTCAAGAAGATTATTCCAGCTGATTATAAGAAGATGATTCAGCTTACAGCAGATTATATGGAACAGGGCATGAGTGAAGAGAAGGCTCAGATTGAAGCATTCTACACAAGCCTTGAGAAGCGCGCCTGAAAGGAGATAGTACAATGGGTAATATATTAACTACAGAAGATAGAATTAAACATTTTGAAGAGTTTCATAAAAAAGCTGACTACTCTTCACAGACCTGTCAGGCATCAAGATGTATGTCATGCGGCGTACCATTCTGCCAGGCTGGTATGATGATTTCTGGTATGGCTTCAGGATGTCCACTTAACAACTTAGTTCCAGAAACTAACGAACTTGTTGCAAGTGGAAACTATGAACAGGCATATATAAGAATATCTAAGACACATCCTTTCCCAGAGTTTACTTCAAGAGTGTGTCCTGCACTTTGTGAAGCAGCATGTACTCAGGGACACTGTGAAGATAATCCAGTTCCTACAAAGGAAAATGAAGGAGCAATTATTGATTATGCATTTGAACATGATCTTGTAAAGGAACCAGCTCCAAAGGTTAGAACTGGAAAGAGTGTTGCTGTTATTGGCTCAGGCCCTGCAGGTCTTTCTGCAGCTCTCTACCTTAACAGAAGAGGACATAAGGTTACTGTATATGAAAGAGATGACAGAGTCGGAGGTCTTCTTAGATACGGTATTCCTAATATGAAACTTGATAAGCGTACTATCGATAGAAGAGTAGAACTTATGAAGGAAGCTGGAGTTGAATTTATCTGCAATGCAGATGTTGGTAAAGATGTTAAGCCAGCTGACTTATTAAAGAAGTATGACAGAGTTATTATCTGTACTGGTGCTAAGAATCCAAGAGATGTTGCTGCTACAGGCCGCGATGCTAAGGGTATCTACTTTGCAGTAGACTTCTTAAAAGAAGTAAGCAAGAAGCTTATGGATAATGATTATGACAGCGCTAAGATAATTAGCGCAGAAGATTACAGCTTCGGTTCTCTTAAAGGTAAGCACGTAGTTGTTATTGGTGGTGGTGATACAGGTAATGACTGTGTTGGTACAAGTGTTAGACTTGGTGCTGCCAATGTAACTCAGCTTGAGATGATGCCTAAGGCTCCTGAAAAGAGAACAGACAAGAATCCATGGCCAGAGTGGCCTAAGGTTCTTAAGACTGACTACGGTCAGGAAGAAGCAGCCTATGTATACGGCGAAGATCCAAGAATCTTTAAGACAACAGTTACTGATTTTGTTAAAGATAAGAAGGGTAACCTTAAGTCAGTTAAGACTATAGAGCTTGAAAGCAAGTTTGATAAGGAAAAGGGACGCTTTGTTATGGAGCAGGTTCCTGGAACTGAAAAAGAGATTAAAGCAGATATAGTTCTTATAGCAGCAGGTTTCCTTGGATGTGAAAGCTATGTAATGGATGGTTTCAAGGTCGATAAGACTGAAAGAACTAACATAGCAGCAGATGATAAAGATTATAAGACCAGCGTGAAGAATGTATTTGCAGCTGGTGATGCAAGAAGAGGACAGTCTCTTGTTGTTTGGGCACTTGAAGAAGGTAGAAAGGCTGCCAAGGCAGTTGATACTTCTCTTATGGGTTACAGTAACCTGTAAAGCCCAGTAAATACAAGGATTTATACAATTAAATATAATAGACTAAATAAAAAAATGATTGATGTTATCGAATGAAAAGATAATAATAATTCAAAATCATGATTATTTAGTGACGAAAAAAACTTGAAAAGGTTTTTTCACTATAATATAATTCTCCTTGGACAAAGGCGTCTTAAAAAAGTGCACATAGCACATTTTTTAAGATGCCATTTTTTAAAACATAGGGACTTTAAGGCATTAAAGTTCTAAAGTAATTAACAAAAAGATTATATTATTTTAAGGAGGATTATTCACATGTCTTACGTTGACGAAACTTACGAGCGCGTAGTTGCTCAGAACCCAGCTCAGCCTGAATTCCATCAGGCAGTTAAGGAAGTACTTGAATCACTTCGTGTTGTTATCGAAGCTAATGAGGAAGAGTACAGAAAGGACGCTCTTCTTGAGAGACTTACAACACCAGAGCGTCAGATTCTTTTCAGAGTACCATGGGTAGATGATAAGGGTCAGGTACAGGTTAACAATGCAATGAGAGTACAGTTCAACTCAGCAATTGGACCATACAAGGGAGGTCTTAGACTTCATCCATCAGTTAACCTTGGTATCATCAAGTTCCTTGGTTTTGAGCAGATCTTCAAAAACTCACTTACAGGCCTTCCAATCGGTGGTGGTAAGGGTGGTTCTGACTTCGATCCTAAGGGTAAGTCAGACAGAGAAGTTATGGCATTCTGCCAGAGCTTCATGACAGAGCTTCACAAATATATCGGCGCTGATACAGACGTTCCAGCTGGTGACATCGGTACAGGTGCTCGTGAGATCGGTTTCATGTATGGTCAGTACAAGAGACTTACAGGTCTTTACGAAGGTGTTCTTACAGGTAAGGGTCTTTCATACGGTGGATCACTTGCTCGTACAGAAGCTACAGGATATGGTCTTCTCTACATGACAGAAGAGATGCTTAAGTGCAACAACATTGACATCGCTGGTAAGACATGTGCTGTTTCTGGTTCTGGTAACGTTGCAATCTACGCTATCCAGAAGGCTCAGCAGCTTGGTGCTAAGCCAGTTACATGTTCAGATTCTACAGGTTGGATTTATGATCCAGAAGGAATCGATGTTGAACTTCTTAAGGAAGTTAAGGAAGTTAAGAGAGCACGTCTTACAGAGTACGCTGCTAAGAGACCATCTGCTCAGTATCATGACAAGAAGTCAGAAGGTACAAATCAGTGGGAAATCAAGGTTGACATCGCTCTTCCATGTGCTACACAGAACGAACTTGACCTTGAAGATGCTAAGAAGCTCGTTGCTAACGGCGTAATCGCTGTTTGCGAAGGTGCTAACATGCCTACAACACTTGAGGCTACAAAGTACTTCCAGGAGAACAAGGTTCTCTTCGTTCCTGGTAAGGCTGCAAATGCTGGTGGTGTTGCAACTTCAGCACTTGAGATGAGCCAGAACTCTGAGAGACTTTCTTGGACATTCGAAGAAGTTGATGCAAAGCTTAAGAATATCATGGTTAACATCTTCCACAACCTTGATGATGCTTCAAAGAAGTATGGTCTTGAAGGTGATTATGTTGCAGGTGCTAACATTGCTGGTTTCCTTAAGGTTGCTGATGCAATGAAGGCTCAGGGTATTGTATAGTTAATAGCCTTAAAAATTAACACAAAATTATATAACATATAAGCATTGTCAAAGGCGTCAATACTATATCTGCATCAGGCGGAATATATTGGCGCCTTTGTGCATATGCGATAACTGAAAATAGTGCATTGACTCTTAAATAACCGGACTGAATACTTGCCTGCTTAACCTGATAGCACTGCTTCAAAAGCCTCAGCGTAGCCCGCTACGCTTACGTTTTTGAAACAGCACTCTCAGGCAAGCATTCAGCGTATTCCGTCCAGTTATTTTGCGAGCAACGCACTAGGTTATCGCACTTGAAAGGAGCAAATGATGAGAAGCAGGGAAGAATTTTACCAGTTAATTGAGGATGAAGATATAGAGTTTATAAGACTTCAGTTTACTGATGTGTTTGGCAATCTTAAGAATATAGCAGTAACACCAGGACAGCTTTCACGCGTACTGGATAATAAGTATTCTTTTGAAGGCCCAGCCCTTTTTGATAACATGTATGACTACGCAAATGACTTATATCTTAAACCTGATCTTGATACATTTGTGATACTTCCATGGAGACCACAGCAGGGCAAGGTTGGAAAAATTATATGCGATGTGGTTAATTCAGATGGTTCACCATGTGAACTAAGCCCAAGAACAATACTTAAGAATATAGTGGAAGAAGCCGCTAAGGAAGGATATGAATTCAATATCAATCCTGAGTGCGAATTTTTCCTTTTCCATACAGATGATAATGGTAATCCTACAACTATCTCACACGAGAAGGCAGGATACCTTGATGTAGGACCAGTAGACTTTGGTGAGAATGCCAGAAGAGATATGGTTCTTACACTTGAAGAGATGGGATTCGAGATTGAATCTTCCCATCATGAACAGGCACCAGCTCAGCATGAGATAGACTTTGCTGAGGGAGAAAGCTTAGCTACAGCAGATGCAGTTATGACATTCAAGTTTGCTGTTAGATCTATTGCTAAGAGATTCGGTCTATATGCAACATTTATGCCAAAGCCAAGAACAGATGAAGCAGGCTCAGGTATGCACCTTAAGTTTACTCTTCTTAAAGATGGCAAGAATGTATTCGACTGTAAAGAAGGTATGTCAGATATGGCCAGCTACTTTATTGGCGGTATCATGGAGCATGCTCAGGCTATGTGTGCCATTACTAATCCTATAGTTAATTCATATAAGAGAATATTATCAGGCTTCGAAGCACCAGGTCTTGTTAACTGGACCAATAATGGTGAGAACAGCCTGGTTAAATATACCAATGTTTTCGGGGAAAGTAAGGTTGAACTTAGATTCCCTGATACAGCAGCTAATCCTTATCTTGCTATAGCAGTTTGTATAGCAGCAGGTCTTGACGGTATCAAGAATAAGATAAGCCCTAAGAAGATGAATGTATCTTCAGGAACTCTTCCAGGCAATCTTAATGATGCTCTTCGTCATATGCGTAAGGATAAGGTAATAGTAAATGCACTTGGAAAAGAATTTGCTGATTTATATGACCACATCAAGAAAGCAGAGTGGAATGAATATATGAAGCAGGTTTCAGATTGGGAGCTTAACAGGTATCTTGTGAAGATGTAGGAGGCTTGTGTATGGGCAGTATATTAATAGCTATGCCCAAACGTAATGATGCAAACAGCATTGCAGAAATGCTTGCAGCTAACGGTCTTATGATGGATACCTATATATGTCAGAACGCGGCAGATGTACTTAGAAATGCCAACAACCTGGATTATGGTGTAGTTATATGCACCAAGAATCTGGGTGATATGGGATATATGGAGCTCTCAGAATACCTTCCAAAATTCTTCGGAATACTGCTTCTAACCAAGGATGCAGGACTTGAGTGTAGGGATAACACTGTGAGGCTTATGATGCCATTCAAGCCAAGAGAACTGATATCTTCTATCGAGATGATGTCTTCAGGCTATGTGCGGCAGATAAGAAAGAAGAAAGATATTCCTATAAAGAAGAGTATGGCAGAGCGTAAGGTCATAGATAAAGCCAAGGCGGTGCTTATGGAAAGAAATGGTATGAGCGAGCCAGAGGCATTTCGCTATATTCAAAAGACCAGTATGGACTGCGGACGAAGTATGAGCGAGTCGGCGCAGATGATACTGATGATGACCGGTGATGCGTTGTTATAGTAAGGGATGATAAAGATATGAACATGAAATTTGTAAAGATGCATGGATGCGGCAATGACTACATCTATGTGAATGGATTCGACTATGAATTCAGCCCAGAGAAAAAAGAAAATCTTGCTAAAAGTCTAAGCGACAGACACTTTGGAATAGGTTCAGATGGACTTATATTCATCAATCCTTCCAAGATAGCTGACTTTGAGATGGAGATGTATAACGCTGACGGAAGCCGTTCTCAGATGTGTGGTAACGGAATACGATGCGTGGCTAAGTATGTATATGACCATGGCATGACAACTAACGAAGAATTTACTATAGAGAGTATGGGTGCCATAAAGTATATCAAGCTTATATTAAAAGATGGCCAGATTGAAAAGGTAAGCGTAGATATGGGAGAACCTATTCTTGAAGCTGCTAAGATTCCCGTGGCTACAGATAAGCATAAATTCATCGAAGAGAAGTTTACAGTAGCCGGTGAGACATTTACAGCAACTGCAGTATCTATGGGCAATCCACATGTTGTTCTTTTCGCTGACCCTAATAAGGTTCTTGAATATGGCGATAAGATAGAACATGACAGCCTGTTTCCTGAAAGAGTTAATGCTGAATTTGTTAGTGTTATTGATAAGAAGAATGTAAGAATGCGTGTATGGGAAAGAGGTACCGGCGAGACACTTTGCTGTGGTACGGGATGCTGTGCAACAGCTGTTGCTTGTATACTTGGAGGATACACGGATAGAGAAGTTACTGTTCATGTTATAGGTGGACAGGTAGATATCCTCTGGAACAAGGAGGATGGACATATATATATGACAGGTCCTGCAACTACTGTATTTGAAGGAACTGTAGAAGTATAAATGATGGAGGCCTTAAGATGGCAAAGATAAATAATGATTATTGCAAACTTAGAGGAAGTTACCTCTTTAGTGATATTGCAAGAAGAGTAAGAGAATTTGAAGCAGCTAACAGTGATGCAAAGATTATACGTCTTGGTATTGGTGATGTTACAAGACCACTTCCAGCCAAGGTTATCGAAGCTCTTCACAGCGCTGTAGATGAGATGGCTAAGCAGGAGACATTCAGAGGATATGCACCTGATCTTGGTTATGACTTTCTTAGAAAGGCTATAGCTGACAATGACTACAGAGCAAGAGGCTGTGATATAGCAGATGATGAGATATTTGTATCAGATGGTGCAAAGTCTGACAGTGGTAATATTCAGGAGATATTTGCAAAGGACAATGTTATAGCAGTTACAGACCCTGTATATCCTGTATATGTAGACTCTAACGTTATGGCAGGTAGAACAGGAGTATTTGATGAGGCTCTTGGACAGTGGAGCGATGTTGTATATATGCCTTGTACAAAGGAAAACAACTTCGTACCAGAATTCCCTAAGAGACATGTAGACATCATATACCTTTGCTTTCCTAATAACCCAACAGGTACAACAATTAACAAGGCTCAGCTTCAGGAGTGGGTTGATTATGCTAACAAGGAAGGCTCAGTAATTATCTATGATGCAGCTTATGAAGCATATATCTCTGAGGATGATGTACCACACTCTATCTATGAGTGCCAGGGTGCAAAGACTTGTGCAATAGAACTTCATTCATTCTCTAAAAATGCTGGATTTACAGGACTTAGACTTGGTTATACAGTAGTTCCTCACGACCTTGTTGTAGAAGGCGTAAAGCTTCGTGACCTCTGGGCTAGAAGACACGGTACTAAGTATAACGGAGCACCTTATATCGTTCAGAGAGCTGGTGAGGCAGTTTATTCTGAAGAAGGTAAGGCTCAGGTTAAGGAATTAATCGAATATTATATGAGAAATGCCAGATACATAGGCGAAGGACTTAAGTCTATGGGATATGAGATATTTGGTGGTGTTAACTCACCTTATATCTGGCTTAAGACTCCGGAAGGAGAAGACAGCTGGAGCTTCTTTGACAGACTTCTTCACAAGGCTCAGGTTGTAGGTACACCAGGTGTAGGCTTTGGACCTCATGGTGAAGGCTACTTTAGACTGACAGCATTTGGCGATTATGAGAAGACTAAAGAGGCAGTGGACAGAATCAGAAAGATGTAACAGCCAGCAGATTTTCTAACATAAGAATTAAGGTAAAGCTTAGCGCTTTACCTTTTTTTCTTCACTGTTTTGTGATAATATTTTTTTATTCATTTATTGCTAAATAAGGTAACAATAGGAAATTAATATAAAGGAACGATCAAAACTATGACTAATTCAGAAGAAAAAGTAATCGTTATTGATTTTGGCGGCCAGTATAACCAGCTGGTAGCAAGACGTGTACGTGAATGTAACGTATACTGCGAAATCTATTCTTACAAGAAGGATTTAGCTGAAATCAAGGCAATGAATCCAAAGGGTATCATCTTAACAGGTGGTCCTAACAGCGTCTATGAAGAAGGCGCACCTTCTGCTACTAAGGAACTTTTCGAGATAGGCTGTCCGGTACTTGGACTTTGCTATGGTGCTCAGCTTATGACTTATGTTCTTGGCGGTAAGGTCGAGAAAGCTGATAACAGAGAGTATGGAAAGACAAGAACACTGGTTAATACCAAGGCTGCTCTTTTTGATGGCGTAGGTTTCGAACTTAATGCTGACCAGCCATTTGCAGGACCAATAACAGATAATGAGAAGTCATCTGGCAAGTACCTTAAGTATGACAATGTAACAGGTCCTATGTTTGAAGAAGGAAATACTAAGGTTACTCAGGTTTGGATGAGTCATAATGACTATATTTCAAAACTTGCACCTGGATTTACTTCTATAGCATATACAGAAAGTTGTCCAGTGGCAGCAGCTGAGAATGTTGATAAGAGCTTATATCTTATCCAGTTCCACCCAGAAGTTCTTCATACACTTGAAGGAACAAAGATACTTCATAACTTCGTTAGAAATATTTGCGGATGTGCTGGAACATGGAAGATGGATGCATTCGTTGAAAGTACAGTTAAGGCAATTAAGGAGAAGGTTGGAGATGGTAAGGTTCTCCTTGCTCTTTCAGGTGGTGTTGACTCATCTGTAGCAGCAGGTCTTCTTTCAAGAGCTATAGGTAAGCAGCTTACCTGCGTATTCGTTGACCACGGTCTTCTTAGAAAAGACGAGGGCGACGAAGTTGAGGCAGTATTTGGACCTAAGGGTAACTTTGACCTTAACTTTATAAGAGTCAATGCACAGGAAAGATATTATAGCAAGCTTGCAGGCGTAACAGAGCCTGAAAGAAAGCGGAAGATAATAGGCGAGGAATTTATCCGTGTGTTTGAGGAAGAGGCTAAGAAGATTGGCAAAGTAGACTTCCTTGCACAGGGAACTATATATCCTGACGTAGTTGAATCAGGTCTTGGCGGTGAGTCAGCAGTTATTAAGTCTCACCACAACGTAGGTGGTCTTCCTGATTTCGTAGACTTTAAGGAAATCATCGAACCACTTAGAGACCTCTTTAAAGACGAGGTACGTAAGGCAGGTCTTGAACTTGGTATTCCAGAACACTTAGTATTCCGTCAGCCATTCCCAGGACCAGGACTTGGTATCCGTATAATAGGCGAGGTAACAGCTGAGAAGGTACGTATCGTACAGGAAGCTGACTTCATATACAGAGAAGAAATAGCTAAGGCAGCAGAAGAGTGGAAGAATGAACACCTTGGCGAGAAGAAGTCATCAGGCAGCACACCAGATGAAATCTTCGACCGTGCTCGTAACTTCAACCCATCATGGATGCCAGACCAGTACTACGCAGCACTTACTAACCTTCAGTCAGTAGGTGTTATGGGCGACGAAAGAACATACGACTACGCCGTAGCCCTCCGTGCAGTAAAAACTATTGACTTCATGACCGCCGAAGCAGCCCAGATTCCATGGGATGTTTTACAGAAGGTAATGAGCAGAGTTATCAACGAAGTCCGCGGAGTAAACAGAGTATTCTATGATCTTACAAGCAAGCCACCAGGAACAATCGAGCTTGAGTGATAACGAGTCAAATGAGATAGATTAATTAGGCAGCACGAAGTGCTGTAGGAAATAAAAAGGAGCACCTCACCATGCTTGCATGGTATGAGGTGTTCCTTTTTGTTTCCTGTTAGCCTGCCTTGCAGGCCCTAATTAATCGTATCTCATTTGACGACAACATACATCGAGCCGCAGCGCAGCGGAGGCGAGATGGTGCCAAATTTTAGAAAAAATCTACAATATAGCAACGCAATACAAGAGATGCTAGACATCTACTGTATTGCAAAAAAATGGTATAATTAACGATATATATTATTTTATGTTATTAAAGTATAAGAGTGCATAGACAAATAAGGTAAAAAATTAAGTACAATACTTTGCTTATTTTATGGGGGGAAAAATATGGTAGATAAGAAATGCAATAATGATAAAGCAATACAGATTAAAGGTTTTGCTCAAAAATATGGTTTAAATGATTTAGATAAAGAGATAGAAAACTTTATCTCTCTGAACGATGCTTATAAAGCACATGTTCTCTTAATAGGAGGGTACAGTGCAGGAAAAACGGCTCTTTTAAATAAATATATAGGAAAAAGTGTTTTAGTGGAAGGTCAGGGACCGCAGACAAATGTTGCCACAGAACTATATTTTTCTGAAAATGAGCGGATTATTGCTAATATGATGGACGGCGAAAATAAAATATTATCTAGAACTGATATGGTAGATGTTAAAGAAGTCCGAAATATTGAATATTATTTAACTAGTGAGAACATTAAACAACAAAATGACTATATAATAGTTGATACACCAGGTTTTGACTCTGGTATTGAAGAACATAATAAGGCATTAATGCAATATATTGACAGAGGAACCGCATTCATTTTGGTTATTGATTGTGAAAAGGGAACGGTTCCTGATAGTGCCTTAAATTTTGTAAGTGAAGTATCAAATTATAGCAACGATATAGCTGTAATTATAAATAAATGTGATAAAAAGATTCCGCAAGAGGTGGAAGAAATAAGGAAACACATTGAAAATATATTAAATATTTCATGTGGTAGAGACATAAAGGTTATTACTACATCAATATATGATGAAAATGTTTCAATCAAAATTAAGGAGTTGATAGGAACTTTTTCACCACAATATTTGTATGAAAAGAATGTTACTTCTAGATTAAGCACTCTTACAGATTTATTGATATCATCATTAACAACTATAAAAGAAAAACAAGTCTGCGACACGTCTGAAATAGATAAAGAAATCTTCTATAGGCAAAAAGCAAAAGAAAGATTATTCAATCAGATGGAAATTCTAAAAAAGAGAATGAAAACAAAACTTCATAATGAAGTCAAAGAAAAAATATTGTCTAAAATTGCAGCATAGTCAAGCAAATGGACACACTTTTTAAATATATTTTTAAGGAAAGACAGAATTATTCCTGCCTTTCCATATAAAACTCCTCTATTTCATCTGGAGTATAATCACCCAATGAAGAATGAGGACGTTTAGAGTTGTAACGATTTATATATTCAAAGCAACAAAGGCGAAGTTCTTCCTGGTTATGGAATGATTTGCGATTTATACATTCGCGCTTCATATGTCGGAAGAAACTTTCACAACATGCATTATCGTACGGATATCCTTTCTTAGAAAAGGACTGAACAGCATTACAGCGTTCTAGCGTTTGACGGAAGGTGAATGCTGTATATTCAGAACCTTGATCGGAATGGAACAATACAAAATCAGGCTCTCCTCTATCGGAGTAAGCCTTAGTAAAGGCTTTAATGGTTAAGTCGACATCATGACGATTGGAGAGGCTCCAACCGACGACTTTTCTTGAAAATAGATCAATAACAACACATAGATAATGAAAACTACCATTAACCTTGATGTATGTAAAATCGCTTGCCCAAACAGAGTTTGGCGCGGCTGGATTGAACTGCTGATTAAGGTGATTAATACAAGGACCGTTGTCTTTCCAGGCTCCTTTCCACTTCGGCTTTTCAGTGGAACGCTTTGGAAGATTCATAGAACTCATCAGTCGGTACACTCTACCAAGGCTGATATTAATGCCATAATCACGTTCTAAGACACGGCGGATTTTATATGCACCAAGAGTATTATCGTAATCGGTATAAATCTGTAAGATGTGCTTACGAATAATTTGGTTTTCGGTGGTTCGTGGTGCCGGTTCTGAGTAAAAATGTTTATAGTATGTGCTACGATTTACACGAAGAACTCTACATAAAGTCTTGATATCGTACTGATTACGCAGCTTATGAACGGCATCTAGTCGTTGCTTGAGTGTGGCGTGAAGATGGCAATCGCTTTTTTTAATATTTGGTTTTCTTCCTCGAGTTGAGCCATGCGCTTTTGCATCTCTTTGACCTGCTTGGCAGTAAGGACTTCGCCAGTATCGGTTTCAACGGTTGAATACTGCTTAATCCATCTAGTGAGAGCAGTTTGAGATACGCCGTACTCTTTAATGAGAGCGGTTTGAGTTTTGCCACTGTGGTAAAGCTCTACGAGGGTTCGTTTGAAATCCTCATCGTAATGTTGTCTTGTGGACATGGTGGATACCTCCTTTTGGTGTCTAAATAAATGGTATATCTATTTATAAAAGGTGTCCACTTTTATAAGTATAATGCATGCTGTTACTTATATGAATAAGGTTTTAAAGATTAGCTATGATGAGTTTATTGATATTACTAGAAAGTTGTATAAAAGTAATATTGAAATTAGAAAGCTTATTAAATGTTTCTTTGTTTATTCCAATCACGAGTTTGAGAATATAGCATTCTTGATTTTGCCTGAGTATTTTGAAGAAGACAATGAAGTATACAGCAAAATTAAGTCGCGGATAATCAAAGAATACGTAATAATTGATTCAAACGATGTTTGGCAGAAAGTATTACATAGACGTAATTTCAAAGCCAATAATGCTTCGTTAATCATTGAAGATGATGGAGCAAAGAATATAGTAAGGGTTAAAATGGGCTCTTATGATTATGACTTTGTTAAAATTGAGAATATAAAAGAGGAGTTAAACAAACAAAACTCAGCTATAATAAATTTCAATATTGAAAGTCAGATGATGGATGTTTTTTTGGATGCAGAGGTCTTTTATAAAAAAGAGCTGGAATCCGTTATGAATAATTTAGAGATGCTATCAAAGGATTCTCTTATGCTCGAAGATGAGAGAATAAAATCACAAGTTAAAGGTTATAAGGAAAAATTATTTGAAAAAAAAGCAGATATAGAAAAGGGACAACATATTTTTAATACTACAAAAGAAGAGTGTCTTGGCTTGGCAAAGGATTACGAATTATCATTGTCAGACATGTTAGTGCATGACATTGATAAAAATGTTAATAGCGATGCGTATAGGAATACCGTGCTTTCTGTTTTTTTTAAATCCGTTTTATCTGAAAATTTGAAAGAACTTGAGAAAAGTATATTTAAGCTTAGAAGATTACAGTATGAGTATATTGCAATTTTGGATTGTGTTTTGCATACAATAAAGGATCATGATTTAACACCGACTGATATACATGTCATTATGGATTATCCGTCAGACAGATGGGAAATCGCGAAGGCAAAAATGATATTGTCTAAGCAACTAGGCTATAAATATGCTGATATGAAGGAAATCGTACAGTTTATTGACATAAAGCATTTTGATAATGGGAAGGAATATTATTTTTTAGGGAAGAAATGCTTGGATGATAAGGATTATCTAAAAGCAAAGGAATGTTTTGAAATAGCACTAGACGATGGATATATAAAAGCAGGGCATGAATTGATAAAATTAGCGGATAGAGCGGAATGTGAGATTGATATTGAAGAGTTGGCAGAAAACTTGATTCCCGAAGCCAATTATCATGTTGGGTGCAATAGTTTATATATTGAAAACAAAAAAAGAAAAGGTATTGTACATATCAAAATTGCAGCATCGAAGGAATATTTTGAAGCTGTTAGGGAGATTGCTGAATTCTTATATGGCGAATGTAAGACAATAACTTGGCAGAATATGGAAAAGCAAGAAAATATTAATAAAGTTAATAATGTAATTAGGCTGTATGAATATCTTGAGAAAAAGAATACAAGTGCAGAAGAGGTTGAGCATGAAAAAACGTTTTTATTAAGAATAGGACTTATGTATTGTAAATTAAAGGATTATGGACGAGCGTATATTTATTTAAAAGATATAAAAGAGGCAGAAGCACAGTATGAATGTGCTAAAATGTGCCAATATGGAAATGGTGTCGCAAGAGATCCTAAAACTGCTATTAAGCATTATAAGCGGATTAAGGTGGATTACAAGGATACAAAAGAACAACTTAAAAAACTTGAATCCCAGATGGAGAGTGATAAGCCGTCACAGCAGAAAGCTTATTCTGAAACAAAAAGTTATAAATCAACTACGCAGACAATAAGCTCCTCTAGTAGTTATTGTTTTATTACTACTGCAGCATGCATTGCTTTAGATGAGAATAAGGACTGTGTCGAACTTAATCAGTTAAGGTGGTTTAGAGATGAACATATTCTTGATCAAGGGAAGGAAGGAAGGGAGCTTGTAGATGAATACTATAGGATAGGACCAACTATTGTTGATAAGATTGATAGTGATTGGAATCCGCAAGCAATATATAAAGAGTTATGGGAAGACTATATTTTGCCTAGTTGCTATAGCATAAAAAGAGAAAATTGGGATGAGGCTAGAGAAATCTATATCAGAATGGTAAAAAAACTTTGCGAAATCTATAATATTAATGTAAGAGAAAGTATAAAAAAACGATATGACATTCATGTTTCCTGAAAATGTGAGAATGGTTATAATAGTGGGCAGCTCAGCACAATAAATGCTGAGCTGTTTTTATTTAGTCTTCTTCTGTTTCTTCTAAATCTGAATCATCATAGTCAAGAATATCCATTATAAAGTTATACATATTTCTTCCATATTGCTTGTTATCAGCAGTTTGACCAAGATTTATAAAGAAAGGCTCTTCTCTTTTTAGTTTTAATTCTACTGTGTTCTTCTTATAATCTACATCTTCAATATTGGAATAATCTATCTCAGTAATATTATCGCCTTCATTTTCCCAGTAGAATATGCCTTTTTCTGTGAATACTATACCCTTTCCGTATTCATCTGAATCCTCAATATTCACATAGACTAAGACATCGTATTTTCCAAACTTTCTTCTACATGTGGAATGAATATTTGTTAGGTCAACAGGAATGAATGTGTCTCCACACACTATTGGACCTATTTTCTCGTATTCAAGGTTCAAAATATAATTTCCAAATTGAGTTCTGTTATCTTTTAACCTTTCAGTTGTTTCTCGCCATGATTGATGAAACTTTTTGGCTTTCTCCGTAGTACAGAAAAAGAATGGTTCAATTTCAATTTCTTCTGTTTCATTATTTATTACATCTACTGTTTCTAATTCCATAGTTTGTCTTCCTTTCTTAACATAGTATTATCAAATCATTTGTTTATTTTGGGTTTAAATATTATTGAATATCGTGTATTGAGGTAACCATTCAAGCTCAACAGTATCGACCTTCCCTGAAGGGTTCTTAGCTATAATAATCTCAGCGTGTTTTTTATTCTCAGTGTCCTTGTTGTAAACTTCATCTCTATAAATGAAAAGTACAACGTCAGCAATCAAATCTATGGCACCATATATACGAAGGTCTGAAAGTTTAGGTCTGTGGTTCAACCTAAAATCAACCTTTCGTGAAAGTTGTGAAATGGCTATAATAGGTAACTGAAGTTCTTTAGCCATAAGCTTAAGGTTTCTTGATATTTCAAGATATTCCCAATATTTTGAACATCTATTTTGACTAGCATTAATTTGTTGTAAATAATCGATAATAACAAGTTGTATTTTTCTTTCCAGTTTTAGTTTAAAACACTTAGTTTTAATCTCACTTATAGTTACAGATGTATCATCGAGAATTAGTGGCGATTTAGATAGTTTTTCACCTCCTTTAACAAGATTATTCATATCATTCTCACTAAGATTACCTTTTTTATATTTTTGGTAATCAATATGTGAATCTATACATAATAATCTATTTGAAAATTCTGTTTTCGACATTTCCAAAGTGAATATTACAGTTGGTTTATGATTCCTTATAACAACGTTTTTTACAAGATTAAGTGCAAAAGAAGTTTTACCAATAGAAGGACGGGCCGCTATAAAAACAAGATTACCTGGCTGAAAACCTGTTGTTTTCATATCTAAATCGAAAAATCCTGAAGCTAATCCAGTAATTTCACTATTTAAATCAACGCTTTTTTCTATTTTCATAAATACCTCTAAATTATAAGTAATAACCGAATCATTTAGTTTTTTATATAATATACTTAGTACATGACATATTTTGTCATAGTAAAATCTTAATAGCATAACTTAATTAGAAATATTTTTGAGGATAACACCCTATGAATAATGAAGAATTAAAAAGCATGAAATCAGAAAGGGTTATGGAGCTTTTTTATAGAGCAATTAAAGGAGAATCTCTTTCCGTAAAGAAACTTTCTGAGGAATACCATGTATCATCTAGAAGTATTACAAGAGATATTAATGAGATTAAAACATTTCTGGCAGAGCATATTGATACTTTAGGCTACGCTGATTTAGAGTACTCTAGCTCCACCCATACATACTCTCTTAAAATGGATATGTTCCTTTCGAATAAAGAACTCCTTGCTATAACAAAAGTTCTTATAGGTAGCCGAGCATTTAATCATGCTGATTTAACCGAAATAATAAAAAAACTAAAGAAAAACACTACATATATAGACAGGAATAAACTTGAAAACCTAATAAGCAAAGAAATGCTTCATTATAAAGAAATTGGCTCAGATTGTTCTAGCGTTATTGATAATATATGGAAAATTACAGATTGCATAGATAATCGCAACATAATAACAGTTACATATATAAAGATAAATCGTGAACAGGTTAAAAGAGATATCATACCTGTAACCATTATATTTTGCGATTACTATTTTTACCTTATTGCATATAGGAATAACTCTGATAAACCTAATATTCCTTTGTATTTTAGAATTGATAGAATAAAAGAAATATCTATTCATAGAGAACAGTTCATGCTTTCAAAAGACCAAATTGTTAATGAAGGATTACTTCGCCAAAAAAGCCAGTTCATGTGGCCTGGTCCTAGCAGAAAGATAGTATTTGAATTCTCTGGTCCTTCCGTACAAGCAATACTCGATAGAATTCCGACTGCCAAGGTTATTGAACATAAAAATAGTATTTATACCCTAGAAGCAGAAGTATATGGCGACGGTATAAAAATGTTTTTGATTAGCCAAGGCTCTTGGGTAAAGGTTTTAAAACCTTCTAATTTCAAACAAGAATTGAAAGATGAAATAAATCGCATGGCGAATTTATATAGATAAGTAGTATACAATTTATAATTTGGATGAGGTTATTTTCTTAGCATATAACATCATTCGTTTAAGCATAGTATCATTTGAATCCTTGCAAATGCTGATTAATTCAAATAATTCAGGATTATCTGCTTTAGAGATGGTAAATATAACAGGTTCTGGATTATCGGACTGTTCAGTCAAGTATTCAACTGAAGTATTAAGTACATTTGCAATGACAGAAAGTGTTTGAAGAGATGGAGTTCTTGTGCCGGATTCATATCGTAAATATGCCGGTTGTGAGAGCTTCATTCTTTTTGCTGCCTCCATCTTACTGATTCCTATTTTTTCTCTGCATTCTTTTAATCTGTTGATATTCAATGAAACGCTCATATTTTGGCTGCTCTTTCTCTTAGATATTTCTTTCGAAAATATGTATTGATTATACCAATGGAATATGATAATATCAATATACCAATGGTATATAGTGTAAGGGCTAAAAAAGATGGCATATGCAGCAGCTATCGCAAAATAAAACTATTTATAAATGAAATATTCCTTGACACCATAAGCCTATAAACATAATATAAAAATACATCTAAGTGATGTAAATTGGTTTCCTTACCAAGCAAAATGGGAACTTTAAAAGATGGGAGCCCCACCATATAAAACAAACGGGAACTTTAAAAGATGGGAACCCTACCATATAAAATAAATGGGAACTATAAAAGACGGGAACCCTACCGGCAAAAAAGGAGTTTATGGGCTGCATCTAATGATGCAGCCCATTTTTAGTTGTAACTGGAGGCATAAATGAAAGTAATTGACTTCTATTATATTGATTTGAAGTACATTAGGGATTTGTCTAAAGTAGATGATAATGTTATGTCTATATCACCGCAGCGTGGAAAACAGAAACGTCCCTTTGTTGGTGTGATTGTGTTACTTAATGGGAGAAGATACTGCATTCCACTGACGTCTCCTAAGTCTAAGTTTAAGACGATGAAAAGTCAGGTTGATCTTCTGAAGATATTTGATGAAAGTAAGAAAGACGATAATGGAGCCCCAAAACTGATTGGAGTATTAAATATCAACAATATGATTCCTGTCGATGAATCATTTATCAGTAAGGTTGACCTGACTATCCACGATAATGATAGGTCTAACATAAAAGTACATAAGCAGCTAATGCAGAAACAGCTCAGGTGGTGTCGTGCTCATGTTGATACAATAGAGAATCGTGCTAATAAAGTTTACGATATGGTTGTAAACCATCCTGATAAGAACTGTAAACTAGTTAGACGTTCATCGAAGTTTATTAAATTGGAAATTATAGCTGATAAACTAGAGAAAAAAAATTTAACAGAAACAAAAATGGTGAAGATTAACTATGATCTATTAATTAAAAAGATTCAGAAATCACGCTAAAAATTATGCAGTATCATCTGTAAGATTTATCCTTACAAAAATATGTGTATAGAGATTAAAAAAATATACTACCTCTAAAGATAATGCAACTTGCTGTAAGTATGTTGTAGCATGCATTTTAACCGTGATATACTTATATTTATAAAGAATGAAAGGGGTAGTATATATGAAAAATAGATTAGTAGCTTCATTACTTGTTGTATTATCAACTGGACTTATTTTTACTGGATGTAAATCAAATAAGGATGATAAGACTGAGGTTAGTATACCTGAAAGCTCAAGCATTTCAGTAGAAGAAGTTGAAGAAGTAGAAGAAGAGGAAGTAGAGGAAGAAAAACTCTATAATATATCATTCACAGTTGAAGGAGCAAATGAGACAGGCCCTCTTAGCGGAGCAGAAGTAAGAATTAAGTATGACAACTTAATTGAAGGTTGTGTAACTTCTGATGATGGTAGTGTAACATTTACAAATCTTGAGCCTAGAGATTATGAAATAGAATGTAGTGCAGATGGTTACTATGATAGAAAGTTTGAGATTAAAATAACTGATGAAGATAAGAAATATGTAATAGGTCTTGTTCCAGAAATAAGCAATGATGATGCAATGGTACTTCTTACATGGAGAGGAGACCAGGATGTTGATTTATGTGCATTTAATTCTACTGTAAAAGAATATGTAAATATCGGCCATCCAATTGATAGTGAGGAGAATGTATTCTTATATGCTGATCATGATGCATCTCAGCCTTATGAGCTAATTTATATTCATAATGCTAGTGACGAAGTTGCAAGAACTTTCTATGTAACTGAAGCAAAGAATGCCAGAGAAGGTGCTACATCAAAGATGGAAGAGGACGGTGTTTCAGTTAGCGTCTATAATAATAAAGGCTTAATATATTATACTGTTGCACCTAACACCCAGAATGCACCGCTTTGGATTCCATTTTATTTATATGCTGGTGATGTATATGAACAGAATGACTTTGTTTTAGACGCAACAGGAGATGACTATAACTGGATTAGTTATAACGAAAAAGATGCGTACACAGAGACAAATTAAAGGTATTCTGAATATAGTATATGTAAAAAAAGCGTTATAGTTTTAAACTATAGCGCTTTTTTTAACATATAAATGGAAGCAAGAAAGACGATAATGGCCCTCCAAAACTGATTGGAGTATTTAATATCAATAATATATTACCTTGTTGACAAATGATTTAACATGAAATAATATAAACATGTTTATATAAACAACTTTATATTATAAAAAAGTGAGGTTAATTATCATGATTCTTATAGTGAATACTACTTCGGATACTTCCATAACCGACGAACTGAAACGCTATTTTGAAGAAAAAATCATTGAGGCCGAGATTATCGAAGCTGCACCATTAAGAATAAGCCACTGTATCGGATGCAATTATTGCTGGTTGAAGACGCCCGGAGAATGTGCAATCAAGGATGATTATGAGATTATTCTGAAGAAGGTAATCCATGCGGATCAACTGTGGGTTATATCAGACACTGCACTCGGCTTTCTTGATCATAAAGGGAAGAATATATTTGATCGGATTCTTCCTATTGCGACAATGTATGTCAAGTTTGTAGGAAATCAGATGAGACACGTGCCTCGTTATGATCAAAGAACGGATATCGGAATCATATATTTGGGAGATGTCGAAAAAGACTATTTGGAAAGATGGACCGGGAGAGCAGCCCTGAATTTTGAAAGTAATTCATTGGGAGTTTTTAGCAGGGATGAAGTAAAGGAGGCGGTATCATGCATGTGTTGATAATAAACGGAAGTCCGCGTGTTAAAAAATACAGCAATACGAATAAGATATTAGAGATGTTTACAAAAGGATTGTGTGAAAACGGCACAACTTTTGAACAATACGAAGTATCGGATGTAAAACAATGGGAAAAAATCAGGGAAGCGTATTATAATAACAGTAAAATCATTATTGCCCTGCCTCTTTATGTCGAATGCATACCGGGACTTCTCCTTGAATTCCTGGAAACACTTGAGCCCAAAAATGATGGGACCGGAATGGCTTTCATTTTACAGAGCGGGTTTGCGGAAGGAATCCAGCTTCGATGCGGAGAGACTTATCTTGAGATTCTGACTGCAAGGCTTGGATGTGAATATCTGGGCACGCTTGTTAAGGGAGATAATTTCGCCATTAGGTTTTTCGATGGAGAACAAAGAAATAAAATCACGGAGCCATACACTGAAATGGGACGTGAATATTCAAAAAACGGAGATTTCAGGTCTAAAGCATGTAGGAAATTTACGGGGCCGGAAGTTTTTTCGGCGCATATCCGCTTTATACTCGGATTGGTGCAAAAGACTCTTGCTAAAAAAATGATTAAGAAGATAGCTGAAAACTGGGGATGCACAAAGGCAATTGATTACAGACCTTATTCATAGAGTACAAAGGAATTAAAATGGGACGAAAAACACAGATTACAAGGGAAATGATATTAAATGCGGCATATGAATTGCTGGATGAAGCAGGAATCGGTTCGGTGGCGATCAAAATGATTGCGGAAAAACTCGGATGCTCAACACAACCGGTGTCCTGGCAATTTGGTAGCATGGCTGAATTGAAAAAAGAATTGTACTCATATGCGGCAAACAAGGTTTTTGGTGGATTGGAAGAAGAAATGCAGGGGAAGGAAGCTATAGAGGCATTTTTCCTTTCCGGTATAAGGTATTTATCTGTTGCATGTGATCACCCTAATGTATTCCGCTTTCTTAATGTAGATGATACGATGGATACTATCGGTGAAAGGCTTTATGGCGACACAAGTGTTTTTTCACTTCAATTTGATGAAGAAGCTGTAAGGATCTTCGCATCGCAATATGACATTCCTGTCTCAAAGATTTCAGAAATGGTGAGGGATACAGTCATATATACGCACGGTTTGGCACTTATGATGATTTTTGACGGTCATAGACTTCCTAAAAAGGAGGCTTGCAGAATGATGTATAATCTGGGAGTAAAACTGAGCAAAGAAATCGGAATAACTCCTCAAGATGATTTTGAAACTATATATAATGCTGTATGATGTGTTAGTAAGTTATATCGGAAGATAATTGCAATAAGGGAGCTTCAGTCAAATACAGGCTGAAGCCCTTTTATTTTGGGAAAATATTGTTGTACCCAACGTGAGAGATATATACGTTGACAACGTATATAAGTTGGTTTATACTTTATTAAAGTATAAAGATGATTTTGGAGACGATTTTATGGATATATCAGAAAAAATAAAGGAGTTACGAAAGAAAACGGGATTATCGCAAAGTAAGTTTTCTGCTAAATTTGGAATTCCCGTAAGAACTCTTCAGCAGTGGGAACAGGGAATAAGCGCCCCTCCGGAATATTTGGTCAGAATGATGGCGTATATCATGCTGCTTGAGGATAGAAAGAACGAAAATGCGGAATTGACAGGGGGTAAAAAGAATGCAGATAAGTAATGATAAAGTTCAATTATTTGAAGACCAGCCGATAAGGACAGCGTGGATAGAGGAAGAAGAGGAATGGTATTTTTCAATAGTGGATGTTGTTGGTGTTTTGACGGAGCAACCTGATATTGACGGCGCAAGGAATTATTGGAAAGTATTGAAAAATAGACTAAAAGAAGAGGGAGGTCAGTTGGTTACAAATTGTAACCAACTGAAAATGAGATCTCCCAAGGATGGAAAAAAGTACAATACAGATGTTGCCAATACAGAGCAGCTATTTCGAATTATTCAGTCTATTCCATCAAAGAAAGCCGAACCATTTAAATTATGGTTGGCACAGGTTGGCCGGGAACGTATTGAAGAAGTAATAGATCCAGAGTTGACTATAGAACGTGCTCTGGAAACATACGCAAAAAAAGGATATTCCCGTGAATGGATTAATCAGCGTCTTCAGGCTATTCAAGTTCGAAAAGAACTTACGGATGAATGGGAAAATCGAGGGGTAAAGAAAGGCGTCGAATATGCAATCCTTACGGACGAGATTTCGAAGGCTTGGTCTGGAATGACAACGCGTGAATATAAGAATCTCAAAGGGTTGAAAAAGGAAAATCTCCGAGATAATATGTCGACATTGGAACTTGTTCTTAATATGCTAGCTGAAGCTACCACCACTGAAATATCTAAGCAAAAACAACCGGAAACATTTGAAGAAAATCGAATGGTTGCTGTTGAAGGTGGGGAAGCTGCCGGAGAAGCAAGACTTGCTGTTGAAAAGCGCACTGGAAAGTCGATTATTACTAGTAAAAATGCTGTTCAATTACAAAACCTTGTTACTGGTTTGCTTGAATCTGATATTAGTAACAACGAGGAATGAAATCATGGTTGAACGAGATAAAGAACTCGATAAAAAGAATCGTAGCTATTATAACCAAAAGGGCTATAATGGCTATACAGTTACATTTGCTGAAACTGATGAGTTGGACAGAAATGGAGCCGCTAGGGCGCTTGCCTCAAATCTTAAAAAAGCTGAAGAACGGGCAAGTATAGAAGGTTGGATTGATGCTGATGATTTCGATAGGAAAATGGGAATCATAGACTGAATTAGATGGGGGAGATAAATGAAAATAAAAACTCGTGCAATTTTATTAATGATGCTTATGACATTATGTGTTTTATTGAACGCCTGTAAAGATAATAATTCACGAAGCGCAAGAGAAACAAAAAACACGAAGAAAAGTGTTGAAACTGAAGAAAGTGTAGACACTGATGAAGACCGAGATTATATATTTTACTCTGAAATAACAGATGAAGATTGGGAAACAATTGGTTATGTAAATGAAAACAGTGATTATTATTTTACTCTGATGGAAAAGATGGACGAAGAATCGTGCATTCCGTTTCCTGATGCTGTAAATCTGTATGGAGAAGAAAATGAAGACTTGAACGTTGATAGTCAGGGAGTGATGATTTCTTCTGAAGATGCAATATTTAGATATGCAATTTTTCTGAGAGATCCTTCAGATTATCATATCCTTGGAATACACCAAGGGGATACCTATAAAGAAGCAAAAGATTTGTGCGAAGCAGCTGGATTTGTATGGTCCGGTGAATCTCCTCTTTACGGTGAAAGAACTGAAACTGTTTATTCAAAAGGAAATGTACAAATCAGAGTTGATACATTTGATACCGAAGAGGAAGGTATGGATAGTGATAAGATTGATTCTATAAATGTTATTATACTAATTGTAGATGAATCCTATGAACCTTCTGATGGTATTCCTTAAATAGATATTGTAATAGGTAAGAAAATTGTGTGTTTTAAAGACATCAGATATAAAAACAAAACTAAGTAAATTCCATAAAAGACTAGAAAAGTTTAATGAAACTGCAAAAAGTAAGGCACAAGATAATGATAACAGACAGCGGAGGTAATATGCTAAAACTAAATGTAATTCCACTTGAAAGTGTAGGAGATGTTAAATTCGGAATGTCACGCAAAGAAGTAAGAACTATTTGGGGTGATGCAGAGGAATTTAAGAAAGATCCAGACGATGATATAACAACTGATGATTTTGGATTCTGCCATGTTTTTTATGATGAAGATGGTAAATGTGAAGCAGTAGAGATTTTAGATGCAGAGGTATTTGTTGATGGGAATCAGGTTTATCCTATAGACATGGATAAGGTATATGAGTTATTACCTGATCTTGAAGAAGATGATATCGGACCAATATCATATAAAAAATCAATTGGAATCTATGCACCGGATGAAGAAATGGAAAGTATACTCTTTGGAGTAGAAGGATATTATGATTAATAAGGAGGGATTTAGTATGAATGAAAAAAGTACAATTCTTGAAGCTATGAAGAAGGCAGGAGAACCATTAAATGCTGGTAAAATCGCAGAATTAACTGGACTAGATAGAAAAGTGGTTGATAAAGTAATGGCTGAAATGAAAAAAGACGGTTCTATCGTTTCGCCAGTACGTTGTAAATGGGAACCAGCCAAATAATTAGAAGATAAAACAAAGCTAAAAAGAGGACATTGTCCTCTTTTTTATTTCGTTAAAATTGTGTTAGAATGAGGCGTATTACTGGATAATCAATCAGGAGAGTAGAGATGAATACTATAGATGTATTAGATAAAGCGGTAAGAGTAAATGGGCATGTTTTTTCTTTTCCAATATCCTACGATGAGGTAAAAGAGGTATTGGGGGAGGCAAGAATCGATATAGATGATGATGAACCGCTAGAATTTATAACTGAAAAAGGAACTCGTAGATTATGCTTGAAATCACATACTTTCAACTTTTAATTTTTATTTCAATAATTTGGATTATTACCCGTTTGGCTATAGCAATAAAATCGAAGACATTTTCATTAAAGCGTGAATGTCAGCTGCTTTTGGTTTATATCTGTATAGTTGTTATTAGCAGGTTTGTATACTTCGGATTTCATCTTGAAGATGGAAAGATACCGACATTAAAGATAGGATTTGGAGATAATATCCATGAGATGATTAGTATCATTCCTTTTTATTTTCTTGTAGACCGGTATGATGGCTATATGATGAACATTATTGGTAATATCATGATGTTCATACCTGTTGGTGTCGTGTGGCCTATCTGCTTTAGCAAGCTTGATACCATAAGAAAGAATATATTGGCAGGTGCTGGATTTTCTTTGTTTGTCGAAGTGACTCAGCTTTTTTGCCTTGGAAGACATACAGATGTTGATGATTTAATCTTAAATACTATAGGTGTAACTATCGGTGCATTTATAGTGTTCCTGTTTCGGAAAAATAGAAGGCGTACATGTAGTTAAGACTTTTATGGGAGGTATAGAGATTTGCCTATACTTATAGACTTGTTTCTAACCTTTGCCAAGATTGGGATGTTCACATTTGGTGGAGGTTACGCAATGATTTCTCTTATAGAAAATGATTGTGTTGAAAAGAAAAAATGGATTACGCATGATGAAATGATGGATATGACAGTAATTGCTGAATCAACACCAGGTCCCGTTGCAATAAACTGTGCCACATATGTAGGATATAAAAAAGGAAAACTTCTCGGGGCTATAGTATCCACGATAGGAATGGTACTGCCTTCATTTATAATCTTATTTTTGATATCTAAATACTTTGATAAGTTTCTTGAAATATCATGGGTGGCAAATGCTTTCAAAGGAATAAAGATTGCAGTTGGCATATTGATAGTGGATGCAGCAGTAAAAATGCTGCAGAAAATGAAGAAAAAACCAATGCCTATAATAATAGTGGCGAGTTCTTTTCTGGCAATGATGCTTATCGATATATATTCAATTAACATTTCATCCATGATACTCTTGCTTGTATCAGCCTTCATAGGAATAATCGTGTTTGTTATAAAATCATATGCTAACAAGAGGGAGAAAAAGGAATGATTTACCTTGATTTACTAATTGGATTTCTTGAAGTAGGTTTCTTCTCCTTTGGAGGTGCATATGCTGCTATTCCGCTAATAAGGGATGTGGTACTGGCTCATGGTTGGATGGATGAAGAGATGGTTGCTTATATGATTGCCATAAGTGAAAGTACACCTGGACCAATCATGGTAAATATGGCAACCTATGTGGGAAGTTCAAAAGGAGGAATCCTTGGAGCGTTGATAGCTACCACGGCAGTGGTTCTTCCGGCATTCTTAATTATCCTACTTATTATGGTGCTGCTTAAAAGGTTTTTGGAAAATAAGTATGTAAAAGCAGCACTTGGTGGCCTAAAGCCTTGTATTATCGGTATAATCCTGTCAACAGGTATCTTGATGATAATCAGAAATTGTAATGTCTCACTGAGTGTAAAACCAGATATACTATCCCTTGTTCTTACTGCTGCTCTTGCAGTAGTCTATTTTGGAACAAGAAAAGTATTAAAAAAGGGAATATCACCTATAATACTTATTTGTATATCTGCTTTTGTTGGTGTCATAACTTATGGATTGTAAAGAATGTAATGAATACAAAAAGAAATCAATCACAGCAAGAAGATAAATCTAATACAAGGCAAACTTACTTTTTCAGATTTTAGAAGAATCACAAGGAGAATAAAAATGAGCAAGGTTTTAGTAGTTGTAGATATGCAAAATGATTTTATTACAGGAGCATTAAGAAATGAGCAGGGGATAGCTATTGTTCCTTATGTAAAAGAGAAGATAGAAAATGGAAAGAAAGCTGGCTATACAGTTATATTTACCAGAGATACACATGGTGAAGATTACATGGAAACGGAAGAAGGAGCTAATCTTCCAGTGCCACACTGTATAAAAGGAACAGAAGGCTGGAAAATTATCCCTGAATTAAATTCTGAAGAAAATGCTGATTACATTATCGATAAAGAAACATTCGGTTCTAAAGAATTAGCTGAACTGATGGCAGAAAATGAAGATATCATTGATGATGTTGAATTTGTTGGCGTTTGCACAGATATATGTGTTATTTCCAATGTTTTACTTACAAAGGCAATGATACCTAATAAAAAGATCTATGTTGATGCGAAGGGTTGTGCTGGTGTTACACCAGATTCACATGCTACTGCTCTTGCTGCCATGAAAGCCTGCCACATTCAAATTAAAAATGAGGCAAAATAGTATGGACCCAATAGAAGAGATTAACCGCATCCTAAGAACACGAAAAATAGCATCTGAAGATGTTTCGGGATTCGATGAAAAAGAGCAGCACAACTGGTATTTCTTTGATTTGACTCAAGGTAGTACAAACTTTGGAATAGATGTCTGCAAGAAATGTACTATTTACTTTGGCGATTGCCATCACCATTACGATATAGAGAGTGAATGGGATGAGTTTATTCAAACACTAAATGACATCTTTGATAATAAGCTTTGTTCTGTCGGTTCCTATATCGGAAGTATAGAACAGAAAAATATCATGGGTGCTATGCTTGCAAAAAGCGAAGATGTCAGCGAAAAGTATATTATTGATGAATTTGGAACAGAAAGGGTTGTAAGAGTTTGCTTTTTCAATCCATCGCTTAATAAAGAATACAAAGTATAATAAGGGCAGCATTACATGATTCATACTTGTTAGTAATCTTATTCTTTTTGTTCTCTATCAAAATATTTTTATTTATAAATAATAGAGACCGTTTGGTTACAAATTGTAACCAGTTGAAAATTGTTCTGGATATCAAATTTATTTCTGGCCATTGACACGCCAATCAAATAACTGTGAGAATGTAGCCATACCTGTAATTACTAGTATTGGGATATGGTTATAAAGCTGCCTGTTATTAGCCTCCCAAAACATAAGGAAGAGGAATAGTCCAAAGAGGGAAATGCGAGCAAAAAGTCCAAGTATGTTATAGCAATCTAGCTTTCGTCTAATTATAGAAATCACACTTCCAATAATATTAAGCAAAAGAAGCAGGTAATACATACCTGTTACTATCATCATGGTGTATCCACCATAAACTCCATATGCAGAAAGAAATGGATAAGCAGGGGAATTTGGTTCATATATGTATGTAGAGAGTCCCATAAAGCCTGTGGCAAAGTTGTGACGGGCTTTTTCTACTATGTGAGTGACAGAAAACATTTCATTACGATTCTGCTTTAAATATGAATAAGCAATCTCTTTCTTAGCTTCCATCGATGGTGCTCCAAGCAGTTTATAGCCATAGTCAGAGTTGTCTGTCCAGTCCCCGTGACCGTGTGAACCAAGAGCTATCCAGTGTATTACTGGCACATGCATATCAGTCATCTTAGCTGCTGGAGAGCTTCTCCAAATTAATTCGTATAAAGCAAAAAAACATATAAATGAACAGCAGTATAAGAGAATACGACGAAGCATATTGCGGTTGCATGAAGTAAGAAGCTTTACTATCGTAAAAGCAATAATAGGTATTATGGCAGTTGCCTTTAACCAGAAAGCCATACATCCAAACAATCCAACAAGCATGATTTTCAAAATGGATACCCATCTACGCTTTCCAAAGTCAGACACAATGATATAAATCGGAAGTAGAGTAAGCATGATGGTAGCCTGGTCAGAATAGAAAGCGTATGTACAACCATATAGAGGCAAAAATAAGGCATAAACAATTAATGCTAAAAAGCATACATATACTTTAAACTTAAAATGTTCCATTATTTTAAATATTAGAAGTGCCGCTAGCGTTGCGCAAAGAACGGATACTATAATAATTGAATAGCCTCCATCAAAGCCCATAAGATAGGCTGGAAGTCTTATTAAAGCCATTAATAACAGTAACAGATAATTGTTTTTAAACATGGCAAAATAAGACCAGTTAACTTCTTTACCTGAAATAAGATTAAGGGAGTTTACATATACTTCTCCATAGTCACTAACTGGAGTATTGGCGAATAATATTGAAGTGGCAGAAAGGACAGCAAAAAGCAAAAATAGATATGCTGCCAGAATAACCTTCTTATGCTTTTCTAGAAATGATTCACACCTTCTTAAAAATAAAAATCCTAAGATAAAACAAATAAACCATATAATCGAAACAAAGGACACTTTATACCAGGCTATATGGTGATAGGTGCCAGTTACTGAAATAACCAGTATAGTTCCCATAAATAAAATATTAAGTAATTCGAATATATATATAAGCTTTTTGTTCATATGAATAATCACCTCAAATTAACAAGAACATTATATATGCGTGAATTATATGTTAGCAATATAAATATAGCCCTGGCAGGTTTGCCCTCCTGCCGGGGCATATTATTTTATCCAAAGAATTAGAACTCTAGGTGTTTTATAGTTTATAAGTTAGTGATAATATAGAAATTGTATTGATAATATGCGCTTTAGGCGCTTGTAGTATAAGAAGGGGAACTAAATATGGGATATAAGTTTTACGGCTGGGAGAATGCTTTAGTATCTCCAATTTCTACTGATTACAGTGGAATTAACAACCCTAGAGAACTTTTTGACGCACTTAAAAATATATGGTGCGAGTATACCGCGGCTCCTAGACTTAGAAGTCAGTGGAGCAAGGATAATATGACACTTGGACAATGCTCTATTACTGCATTTTTAGTTCAGGATATTTTCGGAGGCAAAGTATACGGTATTCCACGTGAAGGTGGCAATTTCCACTGCTATAACGTGGTTAACGGTGTAACCTTCGATCTTACCAGTGAGCAGTTTGGAGACGAAGTCCTTTCTTATGAAGATAATCCAGAACAGTCTCGTGAAGATCATTTCCAAAATGAAGAAAAATTCCTAAGATACAAATATCTAAAAGAAAGTCTTAAAAAATTCCTTGGGGGTCACATTCCAACAGGTATTCCTGGAGGCTTCTTCATATATGAAAACAATGAAGAAGAATCTATACTTTTCGCAGATGAAAACGTTATAAATTTGTATGAATGCGATACTCTTGAAGAGTTCAGACAGTATGTTGGAAACTCATTTAAGGGTATGGTTCATCCTGATGATTTACACAAAATAGAAAATCAGATTCAGGCTCAGACTCTGTTTGGGGAGAAGAGACATGATTATGTAAGATATAGAATGATAACAAAGAACGGGGAAATTAAGTATCTGGAAGATTTTGGACATCTTCTTAACGGGAAGAATGGTAAAAGTTTCTTCTATGTATTTATAGTAGATGTTGACCAAAATGAGTATCTTAATAGAAATAAGAATTCACTGGCAGAAGCAGAGATACTTTCTATGAATCAGGATACAGATCCTCTTACAGGTCTTTTCAATATGTCATTCTTTTATCAGAATGTTCAGATGCTGATGGCATCACCTGAGAATCGTAGAAGATTCATCTCAATCATACATTTTGATATTCCTAACTTTAAGCTTTTCAATGAGCGCAATGGCTTTCTTCTTGGAGATGAGCTTTTGTGTGATATGGCAAAGATTATTAAGAAGGAATTTTCAGATGCTGTAGTATCAAGATTTTCTAATGACCACTTTGTTGTATGTTCAATGGGGAGCAAGGAAAGTGTAGTAGCCAAGGCAGAGGCTGTTTACAATGAGGTTCTTCACTCTAAAGATGCGGCCAAGAGGGTAAGAATCAAAGCTGGTATCTACTATATGGAAGATCGCTTTACTGAGATAGGTCTTGCCTGTGACCATGCAAGACTTGCCTGCAATAGTATAAAAGGTAGACATGATATCAACATAGAAGTATATCAGGATTCACTTAGAGAAAACCTTCGCAGGCAGCAGTACGTTGTAGACCATATTGATGAAGCAATTGAGAATGAATATATTAAGGTATTTTATCAGCCTGTAGTTAGAGTGAGCACTGGTAAAATATGTGGCTATGAAGCGCTGGTTAGATGGATTGATCCTAATGTAGGTATGCTTCCACCGGGGGCATTTATAGAGACACTTGAGCATTATCACCTTATTCATAAGGTTGATCTTTACGTTGTTGAACGGGTATGTAAGGACTACAACAAGGTAATAGAGAGTGGAGATGTAATTGTTCCAGCATCGCTGAATTTCTCATGTATGGACTTTGAACTTTGCGACATATTTGGTAAGGTAGATGAAATTAGAAGAAAGTATAATGTACCTATCAATATGATTGACTTAGAGATTACCGAAACTGCCATAAAGGATAATCCAGGTAAGATTCAGGAAGAGTGTAAGAAGATGAGAGAAAAGGGATATCAGGTATGGCTTGATGATTTTGGAAGCGGATATTCTTCTCTTAACAATGTAGTTGAGTATGAGTTTGATGTTCTTAAGATGGATATGGTTTTCCTTAGAAACTATGATAAGTATCCAAAGACAGCTACTATTATGAAATATATAGCTAATGGTGCCAGATCTCTTGGGGTACTTCCACTTTGTGAAGGTGTAGAAACTGAGGAACATTATGAATTCTTAAAGAGTATAAATTGTGATAAGGCTCAGGGATATTACTTCGGAAAACCTATGCCAATGGAAGAAACAAAGGCACATACAATGGGTAAAGGTATGGAATGGGAGACTGAAGAAGAAAGAATAAAGTATAACAATCGTCCGTAATTTAATGATATATCCAGCCTATTTCCAATAATAATGATAAATATTGTGTGGCAAGTCAGACGAAGTGTAAATCACAACTGACTTGCCTATTTTATTATCTGTCGTAACCAAATAGACATAGATATGTGATATAATACCTAAGATATCCTTCGTGGAGGTATAAAAATGATTTATAACAATGTATTAGAGGCAATGGGGCACACTCCTATTATAAGATTAAATAATATGGTAGAGGAGGGAAGTGCAGAAGTACTTGTAAAGTATGAGGGCCTCAATGTAGGTGGTTCCATAAAAACCAGAACAGCCTACAATATGATTCTTGATGCTGAGAAGAAGGGGCTTATTGGTCCTGATTCAATAATTGTCGAACCAACAAGTGGAAACCAGGGTATAGGTCTTGCTCTTGTTGGAGCAGTAAGAGGATATAAAACTATAATCATTATGCCGGACTCTGTTAGTGAAGAAAGAAGAAAACTTGTTAAGCACTACGGAGCTGAAGTAATACTGATACATGATGATGGAGATATAGGAAAATGCATCGATGAGTGTCTGCAGACAGCTCTGAAGATGGAAAAAGAGAATCCTAAAGTATTTGTTCCTCAGCAGTTTTCTAATCCGGCAAACAATTGGGCTCATAAGCACCATACAGCTCTTGAGATATTAGAGCAGGTGGGAGGTCCTATTCATGGATTTTGCAGCGGCGTAGGAACTGGCGGAACTATCTCAGGTATAGGTGAAACTCTTAAGGCTCAGAACCCGGATATAACTATATGGGCTGTTGAACCTGATAATGCTGCTATATTAGCTGGTGGAAATATAGGAACCCATCTTCAGATGGGAATAGGTGATGGTATCGTTCCAGATAACCTTAATCAGGACATTTATTCAGATATATGTATAGTATCCGACGAAGATGCAATTCAGACAGCTAAAGATCTGGCAATAAAAGAAGGACTTATGTGTGGTATTTCCAGTGGTACTAATGTATATGCTGCTTTAAGAATGGCAAAAGAGTTAGGACCTGGAAAGACAGTAGTAACTATACTACCTGATACAGCAGAAAGATATTTTTCTACACCATTATTTGACAATTAGCATTGTATTGTCCATAATGAAACTTGTAATAATTAACAAACATACATAAGGAGGAAGTCCATTGAAAATTGTTTCTTGCTAATAATTAAGTTAATAATCTCGTCTCTGGGACGGTTTAGCAGGAAATAGTTCATAGTGGATTCTTTGTAATATAGTGATTTTTAATACCACAGGATTATTCTGTGGTATTTTTTTTACCTAAGGATACTCCCTTGCTATCCGCCCAGGATATATAATTAAGAAGGGAGACCAAGATATGTCATTAATTAAAATTACGAATTTAACATATGCCTATGAAGGCAGTTTTGACAACATATTTGATAGCGTTTCATTCTCTATAGATACTGACTGGAAGCTTGGTTTTATCGGTAGAAATGGAAAAGGAAAGACAACGCTGCTTAACCTGCTTCTTGGAAAATACGAGTATACGGGCTCTATAATATCTGATGCTTACTTTGACTATTTTCCATATGAAGTATCAGTGGAAGAAGAGAAAGTTACAGCCTCTGAACTTATAGAAAAGTGGAAGCCGGGAGCAGAAGAATGGAGAGTAATCTGCGAACTTACCTTGCTTGGGCTAGATGCAGAGGTCTTATATAGACCAGTTAAAACACTTAGCTTTGGCGAAAGAACCAAGGTTATGCTTGCCGTTCTCTTTTCAGGAGAAAATGATT